>OLSO01002774.1_pt1 | contig 10063 bp, 15 predicted proteins | sample 1672441 | NCBI WGS metagenome assembly OLSO01 (sample SAMEA3136686, study PRJEB25190) | human gut metagenome | biome: human gut; feature: human-associated habitat; material: faeces | place: Austria | collected 2013 | reverse complement strand
TATCAGATAGTATGTTGATACACTTGTTCACTGTCTCTGGCGAATACTTTTCACTCATAGTATTAACAAGCTCTTGAATCTTCATAGGCTCGATGTGGTCGATCTGTGAAGCCTGGAACACATTCTCAATATATCGGTGGTAGAAATCTGTATAAGTCTTACAGGTGCTACGGCGGTACATATTCGGGGCAGATGCAAGCCACAGATCAGCACACTGCCCGAACGTCTTATGATCTGTAACCGACAGTTTACCAGAAGCAAGCTCTTTTAATATCTGCGATTCATCAAGAACGGCTTCTTTTCGCTTTTTACGTTGTTTGCCATATATAGGTTTATTTGTTCCAGGATTCCAAACACAAGCGTAATATCTATACTGTACGCCTTTTTTGGTAGTCCATGATCTTTTTTGTATACTCATAGTATCATTCCTTTCTTTCTAAGTCGGGGCGATGGCTTTAGAATGAATAAATGATACATATTTCTTGATTTTTGTTGCAGAAATGCGGATAAATGCGTATTTATCCAAGAAAAATGTGTTTTATTCTTGATCCTGGTTATCGTTTCCAGGGTCTTTTTTATATTTCTTAGGTGTATATTTTTCTCTATTTTTTTTCTTTGCAATTTCTATTCCTATCTCCATAGCGTTTAGAATAGATTCAATAGCTTCTGGTGTTGCGGGGTTCCCCTCAAACATCAGTCCTTTTTGTGATGTAAGTTGTTCTTTTGTTAATTCTAAAATTTTCTCAATGTTTTTTTTGTATTCTTTAGAGTCTATTTCTTCCGGCTTTTTCTTTTCAAGTTTTAAATAATATAATGTTGTGTCAGGGTTGACTTCTAATAGTTCAGACTTAGATACATTAAAATAATTACATAATAATTCGATTTTATCCATTCGTGGCATTCTGTAACCATTAAACCAAGATGAAACAGTTGTTTTACTTAACCCTAAATCTCGTGAAAGTTCAGCTTGAGTTTTACCCTTTTCTTCTAATAAACGCTTTAGATTTTTCGCAAACGCTTTCATGTAATCTTTTTCTGACATTTTTTCACCACCTTTTAAAGGTATTATATACAAAATGTGTACAAAAATCAAATATCAAAACAAAATAGTACACTTTTAGTATTGACAGTACGCAAAAAGTGTACTATTATCTAGTTGTGGTTGGTAATCACACCAACAAATATTTTTTTTGAAACATAAGTACGCAAAAAGCGTACAGAAAGAGGTGGAACAAAATGAACAAAATCAAATTAGACAGGGAGAAAATTGATATTCAGTTAGGGAATAACCTAATGACTATCACAGCATTAGCCGAAGCATATGGGTGCAGCAGAGCAAGAATCAATGTGATTCTGAACAGTAGAGAAGTGACACCAATGTGTGCCGGTAGACTTGCAAAGGCATTAAATGTCAAAGTGGAGCAGATCATAGAATAATAACAAAGTCGGGGCGATGGCTTTGGAATGAAAGGAGTAAAAGTGTGACAGGATTTATCAGAGCAAAAGAAGTTTGTGAATTGCTGCAGTGTTCTTCTGCGATGGCTTACCGGATCATAGCAAGGCTAAATGAGGAGCTTGAAAGCAAGGGATACATAACCATTAGCGGAAGAATTAGCAAGAGTTATTTGTATGAAAGGATGGGAATTAAAAACGAAAGTGAGGTAAAGGAAAATGGCGAGACGAAGAATGTTTAGTCTTGATGTAGTAGATACAGATAGATTTGCGTGTATGTCTAAAGATGCCAGGTATTTATATTATGAACTAGGTGTAAGAGCCGATGATGATGGTTTTATAGGTTCACCTATGAGGATTATTAAAATGACAGAAAGCACAACGGACGATCTTAAAGAACTGACTAATAACGGTTTTATTATAAAGTTTAATACTGGGATAATAGTGATAAAGGACTGGTTGCAAAATAACCAAATAAGAAAGGATAGATATACAGAAACAGTCTACACAAAGGAAAAACAACAGATCAGTATTGATGAATCTACTAAAGAGTATGTACTTAATGACAACCAAACGGCAACCAATGGTTTACCAACTGGCATACCAAACGGCAACCAAATGGCAACCAACGGTTTACCAGATAAATCAAATAATATAGAAAAAGAATCAAAAGATAAAGATTTTGGTTTACCAAATGGCAACCAACGGTTTCCACAGGATAGGGTAGGCAAGAGTAGTATAGATAAGGATAGTGATAAAACATCCGAATACCTCACAATGTTCAAAAATAACATTGGTCATGATAGACCACCTTTATATACTGACTTTGATAACATTTGTAAGATGTTCAATGAAATCTGTAAATCATTTAAGCCTATTACTGACATTGGGAAATATACTGACACTTATTCAAGTATTTTTTCAGATTGTGCAATGAAAGGATATACGGAAGAAGATTACAGAATTGCATTTAACAAAGCAGAGAATAGTAAATATCTAAAAGGACAGGTAGAGGGAAAGACAGAACCGTCTGAACTATCCTGGATGTTAGGATCATTAAATAAAATCATCAATGGTAATTATGATTAATCACAAGAAAGGAGCACACATGAAAGATAGACGTTTAGGACAAGCAATCATAGTGATTGGTTGCTTGCTCCTGGTAACACAGTTAATCAGTCCAGTAATGGCAGCAGTCTTTGTATTATCTGGACTAACGCAACTATAGAAAAAACCCCTTGATACAGTTGACGACCATATCAAGGGGGATAAACCAAAGGGTTGTGTTTATATTGTGAAAATTCGACAAATTTAATATAGCACAACCCTAACACAGAAGGGAAGTGTTTTTTATGAAAATTATTGAAAGTTTTATCTTAAGAGAAAGGGAATCAATAGAAACAAGTGTGTTAAACATCATGGAGTGCCTGGCATATCTGCCAGAGCAAGACGCAGATCAGATCATTGACAGAATGAAGCAGACAGTAAAGCAGATCAGAGAGGAAAGAGAGGTGAAGCATGATGAAGTATAACGATATACCAGTAAGCAGATCACAACCAAAAACTTATCAATTGACAGAGCATGACAAAGAATACTTAAAAAGTTTTGCTGTGGATGGAGTAATACCGATCAAGAGTTATATTATGGCTATGAATCAGATCGTAAATCATACAGTACCAGGAGTAGGAACATGGTAAAAATTAAAGTATCTTACCAGAACGCACAGGAACTTGATAGATTGATTCAAATATTAGAGCCTTATATTTTATCACTTAAGACGGTAAAACAGAAAGACGAACGATATTTGAAAGCATACATAAAGTTAAAATTGAAAGGAGAAAGCAACAATGAAATTTAAGGAATTATTAAAGAGAACAGGAAATGATGTACAGATCGAGGTATATGATCTGCCGAAGAAAGCTTATATCTGTACTGTATGCAATCACAGCGCAATACCAGAGGAAATCTGGAAGTCGAACATTGCGTCAGTATTTCCGATCGACAGTAAGACTTTGGGTGTATTAGTGATCGAGAATGTTAAGAAAAGTTAAGATAAAGACGGAATAAAGAAACCAGATCAACCAAGATCGAAATGATATATCTGCCTAAACTCAATTTAAGGGTGCTGCATTATGTGGCATCCTTTTATTGATTCCTGGAACTTGCTCAATTTTGAGCGGGTTCAAAACTGGACACGGTTAAACTACTTCATAAAACATCAGATTCAGAATGTTAATACTCGGAAATACTCGGATTTACTACATTTGTGGACAGGGAAAAATAGCACAGTCCAAGATTGGACGCAGCGAACCGTATACGTATTTTATGAAATCGTAATAAGTTACGTTTTGGACAAAAATGTCTAAAAGTTTTTTCCAGAAGTGGAAGAAAGTATTTCTAAAATGCTAACAAATGCTAACAAATGCTAACATTGAAAACGTATACAGGATCATAAGAAACCGTAATAAGTTACGTTTTGCTCAAAAATGAGCAAAAGAACATGACAAAACTTGACATTGAAAATATTAATGTAGAATGCAATTATCAATTCAGAACCGTAAACGTTTGAAAAAAGTGTTAACAAGGTAAACATACAATATCTGGAAATGTTAACAAGGTAAACATACCGTAAACAATCAAATGTTAACGCGGAGAATCGCATAAATACGAGGGATAATACTATGTTAACATTGTAAACATTAAATTCTTTAAAAATAAAATATAAAGGGAATAGGGAGAACGTAATACCCCATGTACCCTATGTACCCCTATATACACGTATATATAGAGTTAAACGTTCACAATGTTAACAAAAATAAGTCAAAAAAAATACTGAAATAAGGCTTGTAATACTAATCGGTAGGTGGTATGATAGCGACATAACAAATAAAAGACATGAGTACGGCAACAGGTTCTCTTCGCCTGGTGTAAGTCAAGCATTAAAAAGTACAAATGCGGGCATCAGAAAGGTTATTTTATAATAGCTTTTTTGGTGTCCTTTTTTATTGTTATGATAACCCTTTGATTGGGTTGATTATTTTCTATTTTGTGAAAATAACCTATTTTTCCATAGTCGCCCTGGTTTATGATCGGGGCGATATGTTCCAAAAATAACAGTCGACGGACTTTAAACGGTTGAGGTGCTTACATGAGCGATATTGAAGAAAACAGCGTTAAAGAAACGGAAGAAGTAGGAGCGTCCACTACAGAAGAACAGGATGGTAAAAAACAGGAATCAGCAATGGAGCAGAAACCTGAAAAGAAATACACAGATGCAGACGTTGATCGCATTGTGTCAAAGAGATTGAACAGAGAAAGAGAAAAACTCTCTAAAGCCCTGGGTGAGGGACAGAAAGAGAGTGAATTAGAGATAAGAGAAAGAAAAGTATTAGAACGTGAATTGAGTATAGAGGTTAGGGAAAAGTTAGAAAAGGACGGTTTACCAATGGAGCTTTCAAAGCTTATGAATTATGAAAGTGCAGAGGGATTCACAAAGAGCTATGAAGAAGTGACGTCTATTTTCGGACAAGCTCTACGGACAGCAATAAAGCCATATATTGCGGGAAGAGTTCCAAAAGCTAGCGTTAGCGGGTTCGCAGAGCAGCAGATCGCCGATATATTTAAGTCACGTTAGTAAGAGGTGATATAGTTGGCAATTGATTTAGTAACAAAATTTCAGCCCTATGTGGATGAAAAATTTACAACAGAGAGCAAAAAAACACTCCTGACTAACACAGATTTTGAATGGACAGGAGCCCACACAATTAAAGTATATAAGGTCAGCACAGGACAGATGAATGACTATGATCGTGAGGGAACAGGTACAGATGTAACTGGTTCAAGATATGGTAAAGTTGAGTCCTTAAATGCTACAACAGAAGAGTTTACACTATCAAAGGATAGATCCTTTACATTTGCGATTGATAAGTTAGACAGTGACGAAACAGCGCAACAGCTTGCGGGAGCTTCTGCCTTATCTAGACAGCAGAGAGAGGTGATCATTCCAGAGGTAGATTCTTATGTATATGGTGTTATGGCAACAGGAGCGGGAACAAAACCCGCAGCAATCACACTGACAGAGGCTAATATCTATGGCGAGATCACAAAGGCTACGAATACACTTGATAATGCAGAGGTGTCAGAAACTAGCAGATGCTTAGTAGTAACACCGGATATTTACCGCCTTATGAAGAAATCTCCCGATATTATCCTAAATACAGACGTGAGTGCAGAAATGCGACTACAGGGTGTTATTGGTAACTTAGACGGCTTAACAGTGATCAAGGTACCCGCCGTCAGACTTCCAAAGAACTTTGGCTTTATGGTTGCACATCCATGTGCTACAGTAGCACCAACAAAATTAGAGGATTACAAAGTACACCAGGATCCACCTGGTATCAGTGGTGATCTGGTAGAGGGCAGAATTGTATATGATGCTTTTATCCTGGAGAATAAAAAGAAAGCGATCTATTACCAGGAAAACAAATCAGCAGAATAGGAAGTACGATAATGAGTAGTATTAAGGTAAATGGATTAGATCAATTAAGTGCAAAACTTAAGAAAAACATGAATATGAATGTAGTAAAAACTGTAGTCAAGAAGAACGGGGCTGAACTGCAGAAAAAAGCACAAAAAAATGCAGAGTTTAAGGGACATCATGAATGGGTAAAAGGCAAAGGACTTCAATTTGTAAATCCTACAGGTGAATTAAAAAGAAGTATTGGTCTTAGTAGTAGAGATAATGGAATGACTGCGGCAGTAGGACCTACGAAAGACTATGGAGAATATGTTGAATACGGAACGCGATTCATGGAAGCACAGCCCTATATAAAGCCTGCACTGGATGAACAAAAACGTATTTTTAAAAACGATTTAGAAAAGGTAATGAAATAACCTTTTATAAGATAACTCCTTTAAATGATATATATTGTTAATTTGATGAACATAGCCCACTGCATCACAGTGAGCTATGTTCATATTATGAGGTGTGATCATGAACAACGAAGAATTAGTCTTAAGGATACAACAGGGCGAAGATGTAAAAAAGAATATGCAGCAGCTATACGATCAGAATTACTATTTGCTGCGAAAGACAGCGAAGAAATACAGTAATATTGATTCGATGACTGATATAGATGATCTGATGCAAGAATTGTATATACCTCTGTATGAAGCCACGATCAGCTACAAGGCAGATAATGGAGCAACCTTTATAAGTTATGCCTTAGTTTGTATTAGCCGTCATTTGAAGAGGTATTTAGATGATGTGGGGCGAGCAATCAGAGTTCCAGTCCATACCCAAGAGAAGATATACAAGTATAACCAGGTATCAAGTTATTTCATGAGAACACATAACAGAAAGCCGACAGATCGGGAGTTCAGAGCATACCTGGAGCTAACACAGAAGCAGTTAGACAGTTTAAAGAAATCAATGGGAATCATGTCAGTTAGTTCTACAGAGGAAATCATACAAGAAGATTTAAAGATAGGGGATACGATCGCAGACCATACCGCAGATATGGCACAGGTAGAAGATAAGATTGACAAGGAACGCTTGACCGTGACACTGTGGGCAGCAGTGAGTGAGGCAGTAAAGGACCTGAAAGACTACCAGGTAATAGAGGACCGATATAAACACGGCTGCGCACTAAAGGAATGTGGCCAGCATTTAGGAGTGAACGGAGAAAGGGCCAGGGTCAGAGAGTCTAAAGCCATGCGACAGATGAGAAATAATAGGAGAATCAAAGAGATCGGAGAAGCAGAGGGAATCATAAGACCATACAAGAGAAATAACAGGGTATCTATTGATTATGGATCACTGACAGATGATGAAATATTTTCAATGTATGAAGCTATGATGTAGTTTTGTCAAAGTTTTGTAAAAGTCAGTATGTAAAAATGGGATATAATATAGAAGAAACAGAATAGATTATATAGAAAAGCAAGGAATATGTATCAGATTATTCAAAATAAATCCCTCTCAAGGTCGAATCACGAGTTCGATTCTCGTTGGAGTCATAAGCCTTAAGCACGATTGTGTTTAAGGCTTTTCTTTTTTAGAACAAAGGAATGACTTGACAAAAAAATATCAATATGGTAGTCTACAAATAGAGTGAATCTGAAATGATCGGGTCCACAAAGGGGCACACCACCCTGGGTGTGAAGCTTCTTCGTGGACCCCTTTTTTTATGCCTTTAAAAGAAAGCAGGAAGAAGGAGGAAGCAGATGCGTTTAAATGGCGAGATAAAAGCATTAAAAGAACCAGTTGCACTATCTGATTTTTTAACACAGGAAGGATTTTCGGATAAGAGAATTGCAGTGGAAAAAAATGGGGAGATTGTTCCGAAAGGAGAATACTCCAATGTAATTCTAAGTGACAGTGATACATTAGAGGTTGTAGCATTTGTTGGAGGTGGATGATCAGAAGATAACAGAAAGCAAAAAAGACAATAAATTATACATATATAAAGGAGAATAACATGAAACAGGACAAGTTAATCATCGGTGGACATGAGTTTGACTCAAGATTTATCTTAGGATCAGGGAAATATTCCTTAGATCTGATCAATGCAGCAGTGCAGAATGCAGGAGCACAGATCATTACATTAGCACTTCGAAGAACGAACACAAATGATACAGCTAATATTCTTGACTATATTCCAGAAGGTGTCACACTTCTTCCAAATACATCTGGAGCAAGAAATGCAGAAGAAGCAGTTCGTATTGCAAGACTTGCAAGAGAAGTAGGATGCGGAGATTTCGTTAAGATTGAAGTTATTCATGATTCTAAATATCTGCTTCCAGATAACTATGAAACGATCAAGGCAACAGAAATCCTTGCCAAAGAAGGATTTGTTGTTATGCCATATATGTATCCAGACTTAAATGCAGCCAGAGATCTTGTAAATGCTGGGGCAGCTGCAGTTATGCCTCTTGGGTCTCCAATTGGATCTAACAAAGGAATCTGTACGAAAGACTTTATCCAGATTTTGATCGATGAGATCGATCTTCCGATTATTGTAGATGCAGGAATCGGAAAACCATCTCAGGCATGTGAAGCAATGGAAATGGGTGCAGCTGCAGTGATGGCGAATACAGCAATCGCAACTGCAGGTGATATTCCAGCCATGGCAGAAGCATTTAAGAAAGCAATTGAGGCAGGAAGAAGCGCATATCTGGCAGGACTTGGAAGAGTCATTGAAAAAGGTTCTAGCGCATCATCACCATTAACAGGATTTTTGGAGGATTAATCATGAGTATAAGAATTGATGAGAATACAGATCATATGAAATATACGGATGATATGGAAGCGATTGATTCAGATATCATGGACCGTGTCATCGCAGAGATGAACAGCTATGATGCAGACATTTATACAGCAAAAGATGTCAAAGAAGCATTGGCAGCAGAAACTTGTTCTGTTGATAATTTCAAAGCTTTATTATCGCCAGCGGCATTGCCGTTTTTGGAAGAAATCGCACAGAAAGCACAGAAAGAGACAAGAAAACATTTTGGAAACTCTGTAGCGATCTTTACTCCGTTATATATTGCAAACTACTGTGAAAATTATTGTGTTTACTGTGGATTTAATTGCCACAACAAGATCAAACGTGCACAGCTTAATGCAGAAGAGATTGAAAAAGAAATGCAGGCGATCGCAGAGACAGGATTGGAAGAAGTTTTGATCCTGACTGGAGAAAGTCCAAACAAATCAAGTGTTGAGTATATCGGGGAAGCATGTAAGATCGCAAAGAAATATTTTAAACTGATCGGTCTTGAAGTATATCCAATGGATTCTAAAGATTATGCATATCTGCATGAATGTGGGGCAGATTTTGTTACAGTCTTCCAGGAAACATATAATTCAGACAAATATAAGACACTGCATTTGGGTGGAAGAAAGAGAATATTCCCATACCGTCTCAATGCTCAGGAACGAGCGATCATGGGTGGAATGAGAGGTGTCGGATTTGCTGCTCTCTTAGGATTGGATGATTTTAGAAAAGATGCACTGGCAACAGGAATGCATGCATATCTTTTACAGAAAAAATATCCACATGCAGAAATCGCATTTTCATGTCCTAGATTACGTCCGATCATTAATAACGATAAGATCAATCCAAAAGATGTTCATGAACCACAGCTTCTACAGATTATTTGTGCATATCGAATCTTTATGCCATTTGCAAGTATTACGATCTCAACACGTGAATGTGAAAGATTCCGTGACAACATCATTCAGATCGCAGCGACGAAGATTTCAGCAGGAGTAAATGTTGGAATCGGTGGACACAGTCAGGAAGAAGAAAAAGGTGATGAACAGTTCGAGATCAGTGATGGAAGATCAGTTGATGAGATTTATCAAATGATCGAGGACAATGGCATGCAGCCAGTTATGACAGATTATATTTATGTATAAGAAAACAAAAAAGTATATAGTATACACAATCTCGGATCAAAATAAAAGATCCGGGATTTTTTATCCTAGGAAAATCCGATGGAATCCCCTATGCAATAAAAAGCTCACCGCTTCTAAAAAGAAGAATACAGAGAAAGATCAAGGATTTTTAACATAATATAGCTTGTAGATACTTGGCTCAGTAGAGCCAT
>OLSO01002760.1_pt1 | contig 10134 bp, 8 predicted proteins | sample 1672441 | NCBI WGS metagenome assembly OLSO01 (sample SAMEA3136686, study PRJEB25190) | human gut metagenome | biome: human gut; feature: human-associated habitat; material: faeces | place: Austria | collected 2013 | reverse complement strand
ACCCGTGACCCCTTCCTTACCAAGGAAGTGCTCTACCTCTGAGCCACATCAGCATCGTGTCGGACTTGCCGTTCACAGTTGTTTATGTTACCAAAATATGCTCCGGTTGTCAATCCCTATTTCAAATTTTTTAAATTATCTATATTGTTTGTGCTTTTCAGCTGTTCTTTGATCTTGGTTCGGATCCTCTGGAGGGCATTATCTATGGATTTGGGTGTTTTTTTCATAAGGGCTGCGATCTCTGCATAACCCATTCCATCCAGATAATATTCCAGAACCTGATTTTCCATTAGACTTAATGTACAGGTGATCTCCTGTTCCAGGCTACGGACATTTTCCTGATCTATGATAATGGATTCCGGATTATCCGCCCACATATCCTGCAGATGATCCTGGCTTTCCCCCGGATCCTGGCTCAGTGAAATATAGGAATTGAGAGGCTGATGCTTCTGTCTGTTGGAATTCTGGATTGCATTATAAATCTGACGGTCCACGCACATTCGTGCAAAAGTCTGAAAGGACGCTTCTTTATCCGGCTGATAGTCACGGACTGCTTTAAACAGCCCGATCATCCCTTCCTGGATCAGGTCATCATTGTCACCGCCAATGAGAAACATGGCACGTGCTTTTTTTCTCACCATATCTTTATATTTTTCCATGAGGTAGTCCAGGATTTCTGATTCTCCGTTTTTAAAACGCAGGATCAGTTCTTCATCACTTATTTCATCATATGGATTCATAACTGCCTCTCATTTCCTTACATATATTTGAAAACTTCTATTTTTTCTGCAGTCTCTGACGCACGATTTCATAGCCAAGTACGCCGGCTGCTACTGATGCGTTGAGGGAGTCGATGTCACCTTTCATAGGAATAGATGCCACGAAATCGCATTTTTCACGGATCAGTCTGCTTACGCCTTCCCCTTCGTTGCCGATCACTACACCAATCGGGCCTGTGAGATTGAGGTTGTACATGGTTTCGCCACCCATATCTGCGCATACAAACCACATACCCTGTTCTTTCAGTTCATCGATAGTATGTCCCAGATTGGTAACTTTCGCAACAGGTGTATAGTTTAATGCACCTGCAGAGGTTTTGGCAACTGTGGAAGTCAGACCCACTGCTCTTCTCTTCGGAATGATCACACCGTGTGCACCTGCAAGGTTTGCAGTACGGATGATCGCACCGAGATTGTGAGGATCTTCGATATTATCCAGGATAAAGATAAACGGATCTTCCCCTTTTTCCTTTGCTTTCGCAAGGATATCCTCTACGCTTGCATATTCGTAGGCTGCCACATAAGCGACAACCCCCTGATGAACACCGGTCTGTGAAATCTGGTCGAGACGTTCCCGCGGTACAAAGTCCATGATGGTACCGCAGCGCTTTGCCTCACGCTTGATCGTCTGAATCGGTCCATCCTGACAACCATCCTGAATCAGCAGACGGTCAATCGTCTTGCCGGAACGGAACGCTTCGAGCACGGCATTGCGCCCCTCAATGATCCGTCCGTCTTCCTGCGCCGCTGCTCCGTCTGTATCTGCCGCTGCCAGATATTCTGCGCTTCTATCATACTTCTGTTTCCGGAACTCCCCTCCGGCTGCCTGCCCATGTCTTCCATGGATTTCCGTCCGGTCACTCCCGGTGCGTTCCTTTCTTGCACCGTAGCCTTCTGCTCTGCCTCTTCCGGTATTACCGTCACGCCGCTCCGGTCTGCGCCGACTCCGGTCCTGCTCTGTTTTTCTCATATCTTCTCTCTTTTCTGCCGCCTTCTCCATGCGGCCTCCATTATAACTTTATTTTTCCTGCAATGCTTCGATCCCATGCGCGATCAGGGCGTTCATTCTCTCATATTCCTTTTGCAGATATAGATACCCGACCAGCGCCTCAAATCCGGTCGCCTTCAGATACTCCTCCATGCTCGCATTTTTCGCCTTTGTATACGGCTTGGAGTTGCGGCCCCTGCGGTAAATGCTCTCCTCTTCTTCGGTCAGCTCTCCTATCAGGGCGTCCATCATCTTCGCCTGTGCCTTCGCGCTGACGTAGCCTGTCACCTTCCGGTGCAGCTTCTGAGTCTGCATATTCGTACGCTTGACGCAGATCGTACGAATCACCATCTCATAGACTGCATCCCCCAGATATGCCAGCGTCAGCGGGGAATACAGCTTCCAGTCTTTAGAGGACAGCCCGAATACGCTATCCAGGCTGTCCTCCAGAGAAATTATGCTCTTTTCCATTTTACTCCTTCTCTCGTGTCGAGAAGTGTGATGCCCTTTTCCAGAAGCTCGTTGCGGATCTCATCGGCACGTGCAAAGTTCTTTGCCTTGCGCGCCGCCTGACGCTCCTCGATCAGCTTTTCAATGTCCGCATCCAGCAGCTCTTCCTTCGGCTCTGCGATCAGTCCCATGACATCCATCAGCTGCAGAATCTCATCTCGGAGCAGCTTCGCAAACGCACGGGAGCTGTTCTCGTTCACATTGCTGTTCGCAAATTTGACGAGCTCAAAGATCGCTGCAAGCGCATCGGCCGTATTGAAATCATCGTCCATCGCCTCTTCAAACTTTTTCCGATATTCTGAAATGCCTGCTGCCAGCTGCTGCTCTGCCTCACTCATGGTCTCTGCCTGCGCATGCTCCTCCGTGTACTTCAGATTCGCTGCCGCATTGCGAATACGCTCCAGTGCATTTTTGGAAGACTCCATGAGCTCTGCACTGAAGTTGAGCGGACTTCTGTAATGTGCATTGAGCATGAAAAACCGCAGCACCTGCAGATCATATTTCTCAGAAATCTCACGCACGGTAAAGAAATTGCCAAGCGATTTGGACATCTTGCGGTTGTCAATGTTCAGAAATGCGTTATGCATCCAATATTTGGAAAAAATCTGGCCATTGCAGCACTCACTCTGCGCAATCTCATTTTCATGATGTGGGAAGATCAGATCCTCTCCGCCTGCATGGATGTCGATCTGCTCGCCAAGGTACTTCTTCGACATAACGGAGCACTCGATATGCCAGCCCGGACGGCCATCACTCCACGGAGACTGCCAGGACGGCTCTCCTTCTTTTTTCGGCTTCCACAGTACGAAATCCAGCGGATCCTCCTTCTGGTCTTCACCGGTCACGAGAAGGGAACGGTTGCCTGCGCGCAGGTCATCCAGATTCTTATGAGAAAGCTTTCCGTAATCCTTGAATTTTCTGGTACGGAAATAGACGGTACCATTCACATTGTATGCGTAGCCTTTATCGATCAGCGTCTGAATCATGTCGATCATGCCGTCGATCTCCTGTGTGGCGAGCGGATGCGTCGTCGCCGGCTTCACATTCATGCCGGCCATATCCTTTTTACATTCTGCGATGTAACGCTCGGAAATCTCCTGGGCACTTACCCCCTCCTCGTTGGCCTTTGCGATGATCTTATCGTCTACATCCGTAAAATTCGATACATAATTCACCTCATACCCACGATACTCCATATAGCGGCGCACAGTGTCAAATACGATCATCGGACGTGCATTTCCGATATGAATAAAATTGTAAACGGTCGGTCCGCACACATACATGCGCACTTTGCCCGGCTCGAGCGGAACGAACTCTTCTTTTCTCTTCGTCTCTGTATTAAAAATTCTCATTTTGCTGTCCCTTTCCCATGAACTCAGGATTCCCTTTTTACTGTTTATTAGAAATAAGTAAAACACCCTCTAGTCTAAGCAACTCACATGGCTTTGTCAATTCTTTTCTCAGTTTCGCAAACAGCCGCTACAGCCGGCGCATCCGGAAGGAGTCATGCGGGAATCCGCCACACCATCGAGCAGTGGCTGCAGCAGGCACACCGCCTGCGCGGAAATCCCCTCTCCGCTTCCGGTAAAACCAAGTCCCTCTTCGGTCGTCGCTTTGATATTGACCCGGTCCATTGTAAGCTCCAGCACACCGGCCACATTTTTCTTCATTTCTTCCATATAAGGAAGCAGCTTCGGGCGCTGCGCGATGATTGTCGCATCAATATTCTCGATCACAAAGCACTTCTCATCCAGCAGCCCTTTGACTGCCTTCAAAAGCTTCATACTGGAAGCCCCCTCATACTTTGGATCGGTGTCCGGGAAATGCTTCCCGATATCCCCGAGTGCCGCTGCCCCGAGCAGTGCATCCATGATCGCATGCAGTGCCACATCTGCATCGGAATGTCCGAGCAGTCCTTTTTCATACGGAATCTCTACCCCGCAGAGAATCAGTTTTCTTCCTTCTACCAGACGATGTACGTCATAGCCCATCCCAATCCGCATCATTCCACCTCAATTCTTCTTAGAATCGCTTCGCATCCTCGCAAAGCATTGTCCCAGCCGGAGTTCGGACTCTCAGCTGAGACAAAAAGCCCGCAATCGAAATTGCGGGCTTCTGCAGTAGCGGAAGGGAGATTCGAACTCTCGACACTACGGGTATGAACCGTATGCTCTAGCCAACTGAGCTATTCCGCCATATTTAATTGGTATGGGGCCTATAGGGCTCGAACCTATGACCCTCTGCTTGTAAGGCAGATGCTCTCCCAGCTGAGCTAAGACCCCATATAGCGAAGTGTGATTTGCTTTACCGCTCCTCAACTTGCTTCGCTATTATAATATGAATTGTAGTGAATTGTCAAGCAAATTTTGAAAATTTTTTCAAGAAATTTTATCCGCCTGTTTCGGGCAGCTGAAGCTGCATCTTACTCACGTCCGACGGAACAGTGTTCTGCGCTTCCGGCTCGCTGCAAGTGCATCCCTCCACTCTACCTGATATACAAGACCGTGCAGTACAAAGCTCATCATCGCTCCGCAGACGACATCAATCACGGAATGCTGATCCAGCAGTACCGTCGATGCACAGATCAGGATCATGATCACAAAATGGACGGCAATCGTCAGCTTCCGATGCTTCAGATGATCGAGGCTGCATACGGCCTGAAAGATCATTACCGTGTTCATCACATGAATGGACGGGCATACATTCGTCGGCGTATCAATGCCGCGCAGATAACGGACCATATTATACAGAATTCCGGTCTCATGCGGGTTCTGCGCCAGACGCAGATTCAGCCCGGTCGGGAATACATAATAGATCACCAGGCAGATCGTAAGCCCTGAAAATATCATCAGGCAAAGCTTCTTGTAATCTTCCCATCCGCGGCGTTTGAACCAGATAAAGGTACCTGCCACATACGGAAACCAGAATACATACGGAATGATAAATGCCTCGCAGAACGGGATCATCTCATCCAGCTTACAATGAATAATGTATCTCGGTACGATATTCTGCTCCAGCCACTCAAACGCCTTAAGATAAAACGCCATATACAGCAGTGCGATCATATATGGATATCGTTTGAACCAGTTTTTAATCTTTTCAAGCTTCTCGTTCATATTATTCCTCATTGCAGCGCCGTATATCCGGCACATTTTCTGAACTCTAGGTGAATTGATCCCGACCGAATGGCTGCTTTGCAGCTGATATGGGTCAAGCGGATATTCGCAATCCGCTACGCTACTTGTAGGATCACAAGGAATCTTCCCGCAAGCGGGCCCCTCCTTATGATATGTCATAACCGAATAGCTGCTTCGCAGCTTATCAGGAGTGGCTTGTACCACTCCTGATACAAGCAAGTCCCAACCCACTGCTTATTGCTTTGCGCAATTGAAGCAGGGGACTTGCTTGATTCGGTTAAATACGCATGACATCATAGCATTTTCCCATCTGCAGTGCAACACTATTTTCGCTGAAATTCAGAAGGGATTTGAAAATTTTTTCAGTAAAGCGTTCAAAAATCACAAGATCTCTACTGCTCTGTATCCTTCACATACGTACCGATCAGAGGAGAATCTGATGCATCGTAGTCCTCCTCACTCGAAACAGATACATCGAGGAGCGTTCCATTGATATTGAACACAATCACATAATGGTCGTCTCCTTTGTATACTGCCTGACTGCCACGCACATCCGCAACTCCGGAAATCCCGGCTTCCGCAAAGGAAAAGGATATCTGGGTATCCTCTGCCATCGCAATCGTCAGCGTCTCATCGTCTGCGACATAGGTTCCGCTCCAGATATCGCCGTCCGCGCTCTCGCTCTCAGTCTCGCTCTTTGTCTCTGTGACCGCCGTGCCGGAGGTCTGCGCTGTCTGTGTCTCCCCGGCAGCCGCCGTCTCTGACTGGGTAGGTGCTGTGGCTGTCGCATCCGAAGCGCTTCCGCTCTCGCCCGCCACACTGACTGCTGTACCGCTCACGCTCTGCGTACCGGAAACAGTCTGAAGCGGCTCCTCTGTCTGTACTTCTGTTCCATTTTTTATCGTATCGTTTTTGGCTGCGGACTGCTGATCCGACTCCTGCTCTGACGAGCTGCAGGCGGTAAGAATCATAACACCTGCAAGAGCCAGCGCTGCAAGCGCAGCTGCCTTCTTCTTCATCATGCCACTCTCCTCCATTTGGCGGATGTTACAATCCGCTTTGCTGCATGTATCTCTCTCCTTGCCCCGCTATTCTAACACGTTTCCATTCCTTTGTCATAAAGTTTCGTTTTTTTTAAGAAATACCGTTTCTTACGTCATGCCTCCGCCTGCACTTCGTTATCATATATAGTATCATCAAACGAATGCGCTTCCTTCGGAAGCTTTTTCCGGATCCTTCTCGCCCCGTGATGCAGCCGCAGCCGGTGAAAGGCCTCCTGTGGATCCGAAGAAAAAAACTGCAGCAGCACACTGCAGTCCACCATGCCCCAGTGATACCCCTGCTGATAATTCTGATAGCTGCTCCACCAGTAGTCCCCGATCCGGCGGACATAGCCAAGGCTCAGGGGCAGCCGGTGTACGGCTCTGCATCTTCTGGCAAATTCAGACATGGAACGGATCGCCTCAATACGCTGCGCACGCAGCCAGCGCGTCCCCTCCGTGTCCGGAAAGCCTTCATATATTTTCCAGAAGCGCTCTGTGACACGTTCCTGCAACATCTGCAGTGTGTACATATCTTCCGCCTCTGTAATAAAATATGCGGCATCATCGGTAACACAGAACGCATATACCGGGCAGCTGCAGGCTCTGTGCGCACAAAGAAGCAGATCCAGCAGGTGTTTTTTATTGCGCTCATCTGCGAGCAGCAATGTACTCCCCTTCATTACATAACAATAAACATCAGACATACCTTTCCCCTTCCCGGTGAAGAGCTCCTCCTTGGGCAATTCTGCCACATCTCTTCACATCCTGTTCATCGTATCACATATGCAGCCTATAATCAACATATTGTTTCAATAAGTGTCATTTTATTTTTCTTTTAAATGGCTCTGGTTTCAGATCCAAAAAAAAGATGAAATGCAACAAATCGTGTCACATTTCATCTCTCAAATCCATTTTCTGAAGCTATTTCTCCTTATTGTGTCCCGGAAGCAGTCACCGTTCCGTCCGCATTTACAGTCACACCGTAATTTGCGCTCATCGTGTTGAGCCGGTCAATGACAGAGGCACTGGCATCCCCCTCCGTTGGGGTCGGCTGATAATCGTTATAGCCTGCGGTCGAGGAGATACTGCACGGCACCACCGTTGCAGCTGCAGCTGCCTGCACCTCCCCTTTTTCGATTGTAAATGTCTGCTGAAAAATCATCGTATCCATATCAGAAGGCGCACTATTACCGCCAAAGCAGAAATTACCGAGGCTGTAAGCAATGTATTTCCCTTTATAGTACTCTATCGCCTGCAAAACATGCGGATGATGACCGACGACCAGATCTGCCCCACAGTCAATCGCCGTATGCGCCAGCGATTTCTGTGTCTCATCCGGCTCCGCCGCTTTTTCCGTGCCCCAGTGGAATGCGACAATCACCAGCTTCGCGCCCTGCTGCTTTGCAGCTGCAATCGTCTGCTTTACCTGTTCTTCCCGCGCCATTCCGTCATTCAGGACATATATTCCAATAAAGGCAGTCGGTATACCATTTACCTCTTTTACTGCGATTTTATCTCCGATGCAGTAATCGATTCCGGCCGCATCCAGCGCCTCCTCTGTATCGGTCAGGCTCTTTGCCCCATAATCGCTGCTGTGATTGTTCGCCAGGGTGACGACATCTATGGATCCGTCTGTCAGAATCTGCGTGTAGGACGGATCGCCTTTAAATGCATATTCCTTTGATTCCCGTGCTGTCTCAGTCGTCAGCGTCCCTTCAAAATTTGCAAAGGTCGCATCATCCGCCTCAAGGATCGACCGGACATTCTGGAAAAAGTATGAGGTACCGTTCATTGCCTCATACGCGTTAAAGCTCGTGCTCGTATTAAAGCTTTCATCTGTCCCGAGCGTACAGTCGCCAACCGCACTGACCGTGACTGTCCGCGACTCAGACACCTCTGCTGTGCAGATTGCAGCAGACACACCGTCCGCAGTGACCCTGACTGTCCCGGTACCATTTGCCAGCGCCGTGACCACTCCGCCGTCACTGACAGAGAGCAAATTCGGATTCTGGCTCTCATAGCTCAGGTTCTCCAGCAACGCATATTCCGGTTCAACCTTTACCGTAAGCGCTGCCGTCTCGCCCGGATACATGGCAAGCGTTTCCGGCGATACGGCAAGGCTCTCTGCCGTCTTCATATTTGTCACAACCGGCGTACTGCGGTTGCCTGCCGCATCCTCGGCATAGAAACGGTAAAGCATACCCTCTGTATAGCTGATCGGCTCGGTATATTTCTGATACTGCGGCACCAGCTCCGACTCCGTCTCAGGGCCGACGGCATAATAGAGTGCGCGCACGCTGGAGCGCGCATCCGCTGCGGTCAGCTCGATCCGGTCCTTTTGCAGAGACGCATGTACGACCGGAGGCTCCCCGTCCAGCTTCGGGATCTCGACCCGCGCACTGCGTGTTCCCTGATCTGTGGCCACCTCTACCTCCAGAATATCGGTATTCGCCCCGACCGTAATCAGTCCGGACGCATCCGGCGTATAGCCTGTACCATTGACCTGCACAGACTGCAGCGTCTCATCCGTCACAGACAGCTTCAGCTGTACCGGATAGGAGCTGCACCAGTTTTCCGGCTCATCCTCTACCGTAATGCGAAGCCCGCTATCCGCTGTGACATTCTCACTCTTGCGTCGACTGGCAATGCTGCCGCCCACCGCCTGAAAAATCAAAACAACAAGCAAAAGGACAAATACCGCTGCCGCTGTAATCATCGCCATTTCCCGTCTGGAAATTCCTTTGTCCCTCAGCGCTTCTATCCCGTCCTGTACACATTCGCGCGCTGCCAGCAGCACATCTGCCGCCGTACGCTTCTGTGGTGCAAAGCCCTTGCGGAGCTCTTCTTCCTTCTCTGCCGCTGTCTTTCTCCGGCGCTTTTTCGCGTTCGTGATCTTAATAGATGCAGCATCCTCAGGAGTATCCGTTGTCTGCTCCGGCTGTGGCTGTCCGGCCGACTCTGACTGTTCAGCCTGCTCTGACGAAGTAACCTGGGCAGTATCCGTTGTATCCTTCAGCTGTCGCTGCTCATCCTGCTTTGGCGAAGCAGCCTTAGTGGTATCCGTTGTATCCTCCGGCTGTCGCTGCTCATCCTGCTTTGGCGAAGCAGCCTCGGTGGCATTTCCGGTGATCCGTTCAAATACATTCTGGCTCTCCGGCTCGACAGGCAGCTCTTCCTTTGGCTCTTCTTCGTCCTCGTCCAGGTCTCTCAGGATCGAATCCCGACGCAGCAGACCACTGCGCGTCTCCCCATATCCTGTGTTCCGGGAAAGATGCTCAGGGTAGCGTGTCCCCTTCCCTTTCGGGAGGATCCCCTTCCAAGGGCGGGAACTTACCGGGCGCGCAGACTCCGATTGTGGCTCTGCCTCATTCTCCTTTGCGTTCTCCTGCCCCTCTTCGGATGATGCCGCCTCCCTCTCCGGCTGCTTTTTCTGCTCAGTGGGTGTCTCTTCTATATCATCATCTGCATCATTCGCATCCTCAAGTTTCTCCCGGCTGCGTCTGATCCGTTTTTTTCTGTTTTTTATGCCTGTCACCAGTGACTGGATCACACCACCGGATTGCGCTTCTGCATCCGTCTGTATTTCTGTTCCGTCAGCTTCTGCCCTTTGATCCGCCTCTGCTTTTGGCGCTTCTGTGTCATCTAAAGGAAGTGCTTCTTCCTCTGTGTCTTCGTAA
>OLSO01002759.1_pt1 | contig 10135 bp, 6 predicted proteins | sample 1672441 | NCBI WGS metagenome assembly OLSO01 (sample SAMEA3136686, study PRJEB25190) | human gut metagenome | biome: human gut; feature: human-associated habitat; material: faeces | place: Austria | collected 2013 | reverse complement strand
AGCCGCCGGAGCGGTGCTTAAGCCGTCAGGCGGGAATTGTGCGGTGTTGCCTTAGGAGTTTTTGGGATGCCTGCGGCATGATTTTGATATCAGGCCGTGGGCATTTTGTTATACATTCTTTAATTTTAGCTATGCTTTCGTCTTAAGCTGCGTGCCTTCCCCTATTTCTTAACTCCTAACTCCTAACTCAAAATTACGCTCTCTCGCTTACCAGCTTAAAGCCTTCTTCGGTCAGTTTGGCTTTAATTTGTTCGATTTGGGTGTGGTCGCGGGTTTCAAGGCCGAGCTTGAGGAAACAGCTGGTCACGGTCATGTTGGGGTCGGCCAGGTCGTACTGCACGCTGACCACGTTGGCCCCCATGCCGGAGATGATCTCGCTCACGCGGGTCAGTTGGCCGGGCTTATCCTCCAGGGCAATCATCAGATTGGTCTTGCGGCCGCTCATGATCATGCCGCGGGTGATCACGCGGGAAAGGATGTTTACATCGATATTGCCGCCGGAGATCAGGCAGACGGTCTTTTTGCCCTCGATGGGCAGCTTGCCGAACAGCGCGGCGGCAACCGGCGTGGCACCGGCACCTTCGGCCACCAGCTTCTGGTTTTCCATCAGGGCCAGGATGGCGGCAGCAATCTCATCCTCGCTGACTGTCACGATGCCGTCCACATACTGTTCGATCATCTTAAAGGTGGTTTCGCCGGGGGTCTTTACCGCAATGCCGTCCGCAAAGGTATCCACATGGTCCAGCGTTTCATACGTATGGTCGCGGTACGCATTGTACATGCTGGCGGCACCGGTAGCCTGAACGCCGTAAATCTTGACATCAGGGCGCAGGCTCTTGATGGCAAAGGCCACACCGGCCAGCAGGCCGCCGCCGCCCACGGGCACCACAACAGCTTCCACATCGGGCAGCTGATCCAGAATTTCCAAGCCAATGGTACCCTGACCGGCAATGACCAGCTCATCATCATAGGGGTGGATGAAGGTCATGCCTGTTTCTTTCTGCAGTTCCACAGCGCGGTCATGGGCGTCATCGTAAGTGCCCTTGACCAGCTCCACCTGGGCGCCCAGGCGTTTGGTGCTTTCCACCTTCATCAGCGGCGCGCCGTCCGGCATGCAGACAACGCTCTTGATGCCCATGCTGGTGGCGGCCAGTGCCACGCCCTGTGCATGGTTGCCCGCCGAGCAGGCGATCACGCCTTTGGCGCGCTCCTCTGCGGTCAGCTGGCTGATTTTGTAATAAGCGCCACGCACCTTAAAGCTGCCGGTCACCTGCAGGTTCTCGGTTTTCAAGTACAGGTCACTCGCGCTGTTCAGCCGCGATGCCGCAATCAGATCCGTGCGGCGTGCAACGTCACGCAGAACAAACGCGGCATGGTAGATCTTATCCAGTGTAAGCATTGATGTTCCCTCTCTTTTTGCTGCCCTGCATATAAATGACAATGCAAGCGGCGGTCCCCGCATATGCCGCGGAGCCGCCGTGTTCTCTGCTTCGCCTTTGAAGTCTGTGCATCATTATAGTTGAGTGTGTTTAATTTGTAAAGTGAATCATTTTCATGTGTATGGCTATCGTGGACAGAATTTGTGAAGAGTTAGAAGATGGTTAGGAATTAGGAATTAGAAAATAGGAGTTTTTGGTGGAAGCCCGGTGCGCTGCACCGGGCAAAAAAGATATTAGGCCGTTGGCCATCTGTAAGTAAGCATTATAAAATTAAAGCATTCAGAGATTAAGTTACAAGGTTGGTCAAAATATACGGATTGTATATTTTAATATATATTATCCATTCGCGAATTTCACGAAACTCTTGCCATGCTCTCTACTCATTTTTTGAGCCGCGCCACGCGCGGCGGTCCACCTTCATTATTCATTCATTATTCATTATTCTCTATTCTTTATTTAATTCCTTCAACGCCTCCCTCCTAACTCCTAATTCCTAACTGCTTTCGTTTTTCTGCTGTCAAACCCGCCAAAACATGCACCGTATTCTTGTGCTTGTATACACTTTTTTCGACCTGCAGAATCGGCTATAATGTATGTATACAAGGTCAGCGAAACGGTTGGCACCCCGCCAGTCCGCTGCCGCTGCAAGCAAAACAGGAGGATTCCGCCCCATGGATATTCGTTATTCCTGCAATCAGCGCGACTTCAAGCGCTATACCACCGAGGAAGTCCGCAATGAGTTCCTGATTACCGATCTGTACAAAGCAGATGAGATGGTTGCCGTTTACAGCCATGTTGACCGCATGGTCACGTTGGGCTGCATGCCGGTCAACGAGGTCGTGTCCATTGATAAGGGCATTGACATTTGGGCAAACTTTGGCACCCACTATTTCCTGGAGCGCCGCGAAATCGGCATTTTCAACATTGGTGATGGCGCCGGTACCATTACCGCAGACGGCGTGGCCTATCACCTGGGCTATAAGGACTGCCTGTACATCACCCAGGGCACCAAGGAAGTTACCTTTGCCAGCGATGATGCCGCTAAGCCCGCCAAGTTCTATATGGTCAGTGCTCCGGCCCACTGCCGTTACGAAACCAAGCTGATCACCCTGGCTGACGCTGCCAAGCGCCCGCTGGGCACCCTGGAAACCTGCAACAAGCGCACCATCAACCAGTTTATCCACCCCAGCGTGCTGAAAACCTGCCAGCTTTCCATGGGCATGACCGCTCTGGAGCCGGGCAGCAACTGGAACACCATGCCCAGCCACACCCACGAGCGCCGCATGGAGATCTACACCTACTTCGAGATTCCCGAAGGCCAGGCCGTATTCCACATGTGCGGCGAGCCGACCGAAACCCGCCATGTTGTGATGCACAACTATGATGCTGTTATCAGCCCGTCCTGGAGCATCCACAGCGGCGTTGGCACCTCCAACTACACCTTCATCTGGGCCATGGGTGGTGAAAACATGGAATTCGATGACATGGATAACATTGCTACGACTGATCTTCGGTAAAACCTTTTTATAAAGAAAAAAGAATAAAGAATAATTAAAAATGATGGTGGACCGCCGCGCATAGCGCGGCTCAGAAAATCAGGTTCGTTTTTATGGAAAATAATGTACTACTGGAAAAGTCGCTGGCTTTTGCTGCGCGCATCGTAAAAGTTTACCGCTATTTAAGTGAGCAGCAGCACGAAACCGTTCTTTCCCAACAATTACTGCGCAGTGGAACTTCAATCGGTGCCAATGCTAACGAAGCTGTCTATGCAGTAAGTAAAGCGGATTTTATTTCTAAGCTCCATATTTCCTTAAAAGAAACCGCTGAAACGGAGTATTGGCTGCGTTTGCTGACTCTTTCACAGTACTTAACAGCTGCCGAAAGCCAATCATTGCTTACTGACTGCCTTGAACTCAAGCGCATTTTAATTGCCATTCTAAAAACTTCAAAGTCCACTTCTGAACCGCCTGCAACCTAATATTTAATCCGTGCTGAAGGCACACCTTCATTATTCTTTATTATTTATTCTTTCTTATTTATTACAACAAGGAGTTTGCCATGAAAATTCTGGTTGTTGGCGGCGGCGGGCGTGAACACGCCATTATCCGCGCGCTGAAAAAAAGCCCCGACTGCGGCGATATCTGGTGTGCCCCTGGCAACGGCGGCATTGGTTACGATGCCACCTGCAAAAACATCTCTGCAACGGATGTAGACGCCATGGTCGCCTTTGCCAAGGCAGAAGCCTTTGATTATGTTGTTGTTGCACAGGACGATCCCCTTGCCCTTGGCATGGTGGATGCTTTGGCCAAGGTAGGCATCCCTGCTTTTGGCCCGGATGCCGCTGCCGCCCGCATTGAAGCCAGCAAGGTGTTCAGCAAGGACCTGATGAAAAAATACGGCATTCCCACCGCCGCCTATGAAACCTTTGACGACCCCGCCAAGGTGATGGATTACATCCGCAGCAAGGGCAAGTACCCGGTTGTTATCAAGGCGGATGGCCTGGCGCTGGGCAAAGGCGTGCTGATCTGCCAGAATGAGCAGGAAGCCGCCGATGGCGTAAAGGAAATCATGCTGGACAAAAAGTTCGGCGCTTCCGGCAACCATGTTGTGGTGGAAGAATTTTTGACCGGGCCGGAAGTCAGCGTGCTGTCCTTCTGTGATGGCAAAACCGTCAAGCCGATGGTTTCCAGCATGGACCACAAGCGCGCTTTGGACCATGACGAGGGCCTGAACACCGGCGGCATGGGCACCGTTGCCCCCAACCCCTGCTACACCCCCGCCATTGCCGCCGAGTGCATGGAGAAGATTTTCCTGCCTACGGTTGCCGCCATGCAGGCAGAGGGTTGCCCCTTTAAGGGCTGCCTGTACTTTGGCCTGATGCTGACCCCGGACGGCCCCAAGGTGATTGAATACAACTGCCGCTTTGGCGACCCCGAAACCCAGGTAGTACTGCCCCTGCTGGAAAGCGACCTGCTGACCGTGATGCAGGCCTGCACCAACGGCACGCTGGACAAGACCGAGGTCAAGTTCAGCGATGGCGCTGCCGCCTGTGTGGTGCTGGCTTCCGGCGGATACCCCGTTGCCTATGAAAAGGGCAAGGAGATCACCGGCCTGGAGAATGGCCAGGTGCCCGGTGCTGCCGATGTGACCGTGTACCATGCCGGTACCGCCATCAAGGATGGCAAGCTGGTTACCAACGGCGGCCGCGTGCTGGGTGTAACGGCAACCGCCGCCACCCTGCCCGAAGCCCTGAAAAAGGCTTACGCCGCTGCTGACTGCATCCATTTTGACAAACTGCACCGCCGCAGTGATATTGGTGCCCGTGCCCTTGCGGCAATGAAAGCACAGGAGGGTTAAACAAGAATGGTTTACCGCATTTATGTAGAAAAAAAGCCCGGCTTTGACGGCGAAGCCCAGGGCCTGAAGCATGAACTGGTTGAGCTGGTTGGCATTAAGGGCCTGAAAGCTCTGCGCCTGTTGAACCGCTATGATGTGGAAGGCATTGACCGCGACCTGTTTGAGAAAGCCATCCCCACCGTGTTCAGCGAACCGCCAGTCGATGTGACCTATACCGAACTGCCCACCGCCAAGACGGTGTTTGCTGTGGAGTATCTGCCCGGCCAGTTTGACCAGCGTGCAGATTCTGCTTCCGAGTGTATCCAGCTGCTGAGCCAGGGCGAGCGTCCGTCTGTGCGCAGTGCCCGCATCTACCTGCTGGACGGCGAGCTGAGCGCAGAGGATCTGGAAGCCATCAAGAAGTACGTCATCAACCCGGTGGAAGCCCGCGAGGCCAGCCTGGACACCCGCGATACCCTGAAAATGGAATTTGCCGTGCCCACCGCTGTGGAAACCCTGAACGGCTTCTGCGCTTTGGATGACGCTGCGTTGGAGAATTTCCGCAATGAAAAGGGCCTGGCCATGGACCACGCCGACATTGTGTTCTGCCAGAACTACTTCAAATCTGAACAGCGCGACCCGACCATTACCGAAATCCGCCTGATCGATACCTACTGGTCTGACCACTGCCGTCACACCACCTTCGGCACCATCCTGAACGATGTCAAGATTGACGACGAAGTTGTGCAGGCTGCATTTGACCGTTACATGGCCCTGCGTGCCGAGACCGGCCGCGATAAAAAGAACCGCACCCTGATGGACCTGGCCACCATCGGCGCCAAGGCCCTGAAACAGCGCGGCATCCTGCAGAACCTGGACGAGAGCGAAGAGATCAATGCCTGCACCGTCAAAATCAAGTGCGATGTGGACGGCGAATTGCAGGATTGGCTGTTCCTCTTCAAGAACGAGACCCACAACCACCCCACCGAGATTGAGCCGTTCGGCGGCGCTGCTACCTGCATCGGCGGTGCCATCCGTGACCCGCTGTCCGGCCGCAGCTATGTTTACCAGGCCATGCGCGTGACCGGCGCAGGTGACCCGCTCAAGCCGGTTGCCGAAACCATGCCCGGCAAGCTGCCCCAGCGCAAGCTGGTTACCACTGCTGCTGCCGGTTATTCCAGCTATGGCAACCAGATCGGCCTTGCCACCGGCCAGGTTGCTGAACTGTACCACCCCGGCTATGTGGCAAAGCGTATGGAGATCGGCGCTGTTGTGGGTGCTACCCCGGCCAGCCATGTCCGCCGCGAAGAGCCCCAGCCCGGCGATGTGATCATCCTGCTGGGCGGCCGCACCGGCCGTGACGGCATTGGCGGCGCTACCGGCTCCAGCAAGGCCCACAAGCTGACCAGCCTGGAAACCTGCGGTGCCGAGGTGCAGAAGGGCAACGCCCCCATTGAGCGTAAGCTGCAGCGCCTGTTCCGCCGCGAGGACGCCTGCTGCATGATCAAGCGCTGCAACGACTTTGGCGCAGGCGGCGTTTCCGTTGCCATCGGCGAGCTGGCCGACGGCCTGAACATTGACCTGAACAAAGTTACCAAGAAGTACGAGGGCCTGGACGGCACCGAGCTGGCTATCAGCGAAAGCCAGGAGCGCATGGCTGTTGCCGTTGCCGCTGAGGATGCCGAAAAGTTCATTGCCCTTGCCAATGAGGAAAACCTGGAAGCCACCGTGGTTGCTACCGTTACCGAGGAAAAGCGGATGCGCGAGAACTGGAACGGCGTTGCCATCGTGGACCTTTCCCGCGAGTTCCTGAACTCCAACGGTGCCGAGCGCCATGCCGATGTGCATGTTCTGCCCGGCACGGTATGGCAGCCCCAGTGGGCCGGTTCCACCTTTGCCGAAAAGCTGGAAAACCTGGTTGGCGACCTGAACGTTTGCAGCCAGAAAGGCCTGGGCGAGCGGTTTGACTCCACCATCGGCGCTTCCACCGTGCTGATGCCTTACGGCGGTAAATACCAGCTGACCCCCACCATGGCCATGGCTGCCAAACTGCCGGTGGATGGCGAAACCACCACCTGCTCCGGCATGGCCTGGGGCTTTAACCCCTATCTGACTGAAGCGGACCCCTACCGCGGCGCTTACATGGCCGTTGTGGAAAGCGTGACCAAACTGGTTTGCGCCGGTTTCCGCCACAAGGATATGTACCTGACTTTCCAGGAATATTTTGAGCACCTGAACACTGCCCCCGAACGCTGGGGCAAGCCGCTGGCCGCCCTGCTTGGCGCGCTGGATGCCCAGATGGGCCTTGGCATTGCTTCCATCGGCGGCAAGGACAGTATGTCCGGCAGCTTTGAAGGCCTGGATGTTCCCCCCACGCTGGTCAGCTTTGCCACCGCCATTGGCAACACCGCCAACGTCATGAGCCCTGAGTTCAAGAAAGCCAACAGCTCTGTTGTCATCCTGAAGCCGCAGTACAAGGATGGCATGCCGGAGATCGGCAGCCTGCTTTCCATCTACAAGATCGTGGAGCAGATGATCGACGAAGGCAAGGTGCTGGCCGCAGCAACGCCGGGTTACGGCGGCGTTGCCGAAGCACTGTTCAAGATGTGCGTCGGCAACCACGTGGGCCTGTCCCTGAGCCGCGATATCAACCTGGACGACCTGTTCAAGCCCTGCTATGGCGCAGTTATTCTGGAGCTTCTGGATGCTTCTGCCGGTGAATTCCTCGGTTCCACCACCGTGGATTACGTCATCAACGTCAACGGCGAAAACATCGACCTGCAGCACCTGCAGGATGTATGGGAAGCAAAGCTGCAGCCTGTCTTCCCCTACCTCAAGGCTGGCGAGGAAGTTAAATCCCTGGAATACAAGGTCAACTGCTTCCAGCGCGTTGCCCCGGCTGTGCGCCTGGCCACCCCGCGCGTTATCATCCCTGTATTCCCCGGCACCAACTGCGAATACGACACTGCACGCGCATTCCGCCGCGCCGGTGGCGACCCGCACATTCTGGTGTTGAAGAACCTGACCCCCGCCGACGTTGCCGCCAGCTGCGAAGCCCTGGTGAAAGAGCTTGACCAGAGCCAGATTCTGATGCTGCCGGGCGGTTTTTCCGGCGGCGATGAGCCGGACGGCTCCGCCAAGTTCATTGCGGCGTTCTTCCGCAACCCCGCTGTGGCCGATGCCGTCAACCGTCTGCTGAACCAGCGTGACGGCCTGGCACTCGGCATCTGCAATGGCTTCCAGGCATTGATTAAGCTGGGCCTTGTGCCTTATGGCGAGATCCGCCCGATTACCGAGAACGACCCGACCCTAACCTTTAACACCATCCACCGCCACCAGAGCATGCTGGTGCGCACCCGCGTAGCTTCCAACAAGAGCCCCTGGCTGAGCGAATGCAATGTGGATGATGAACACCTGATCGCCATCAGCCACGGCGAAGGCCGCTTTGTCTGCAATGACGGCCTGCTGCAGCAGCTGATTAACAACGGCCAGGTTGCCACCCAGTATGTTGACCTGAACTGCGTGCCCACCATGGATATGCGCTACAACCCCAACGGGTCCGTGCTGGCCATTGAGGGCATTACCAGCCCGGACGGCCGCGTGTTCGGCAAGATGGGCCATTCTGAGCGCAGCGGCGACAGCCTGTACAAAAACGTTACCGGCGACAAGTACCAGCCGATTTTTGAAGGCGGCGTGAACTACTTCAAACTGTAAGACATGCTGTAAGAAAGGAAACCCGACCAATGGCACATGATCGTTATATTTCTCCGTTTTCCACCCGTTATGCTTCCGATGAGATGCAGTATACTTTCTCGGACGATAACAAGTTCCGCACCTGGCGCAGGCTGTGGATTGCGCTGGCCAAGGCTGAGCAGAAGCAGGGCCTGGACATTACCGATGAACAGATTGCCGAGCTGGAAGCCCACAAGGATGACATCAATTACGAGGAAGCCACTGCCCGCGAAAAGCTGGTGCGCCACGATGTCATGAGCCATGTTTACGCTTACGGCCTGCAGTGCCCCAAGGCAAAGGGTATCATCCACCTGGGTGCTACCAGCTGCTATGTTGGCGATAACACCGATGTTATCATCATGCGCGAAGGCCTGCAGCTGGTGCGCAAAAAGCTGATCGGCGTGCTGGCCAACCTGGCCGATTTTGCCGAGCAGTACAAGGATATGCCCTGCCTGGCTTACACCCACTGCCAGCCCGCCCAGCTGACCACCGTTGGCAAGCGCGCTACCCTGTGGATGAACGAGTTCTACATGGACCTGCAGGAGATTGACCACCAGATCAGCCAGCTGGCCCTGCGCGGCGTTAAGGGTACCACCGGCACCCAGGCCAGCTTTATTGAGCTGTTCAACGGCGATTCTGCCAAGGTCAAGGCAGTGGAAGCCGATGTGTGCGCCCAGATGGGTTTTGACAAGGTTGTGCCCGTCTGCGGCCAGACCTACAGCCGCAAGGTGGACTACAATGTGCTTTCCGCCATTGCCGGTCTTGCCCAGAGTGCCATGAAGATGGCCACCGACATCCGCCTGCTGGCCAACTTTAAGGAGATGGAGGAGCCGTTTGAAAAGAACCAGATCGGTTCTTCCGCCATGCCGTACAAGCGCAACCCCATGCGCTGCGAACGCATCTGCGCGATTTCCCGCTACCTGATGGTGGATGTGCTGAACCCCGCCATCACCGCCGGCACCCAGTGGTTTGAGCGCACGCTGGACGATTCCGCCAACAAGCGCATCGCCATGGCTGAGGGCTTTTTGGCCGCTGATGCCATCCTGAACATTCTGCTGAATGTTTCGGACGGGCTGGTGGTTTACCCCAAGGTTGTCCGCAGCCGCGTGATGGCTGAGCTGCCGTTCATGGCCAGCGAGAACATCATGATGAAAGCTGTCAAGAAAGGCGGCGACCGCCAGGAGCTGCACGAGCGCCTGCGCGAGCACGCCGTGGCCGCTGCCGCTGTGGTCAAGCAGGAGGGCAAGCCCAATGATATGATTGCCCGCGTGGAAGCTGACCCTGCATTCGGTCTGACCCGCGAGGAGATCGAGGCCGAGCTGAGCCCCGAAGATTTCACCGGCCGCGCCCCGCAGCAGGTGGAAGAGTTCCTGGCCGAAGTTATCCGTCCCGTGCTGGACGCCAACAAAGAGGATCTTGGCCAGCATGTGGAGCTGAATGTTTGATTTATTTGGGCTTGAGGAATTATAAGATTACGATAGCATCCTGATTGGATGAATAAGCAAAAGGCTGCTTCTTCGGTTGAAGGAGCAGCCTTTTTGAGTTTTAGGGGGATTATATTCCATCATACATCTAAGGCAACACCGCACAATTCCCGCCTTGCGGCTTAAGCACCGCTCCGGCGGCTG
>OLSO01002757.1_pt1 | contig 10144 bp, 5 predicted proteins | sample 1672441 | NCBI WGS metagenome assembly OLSO01 (sample SAMEA3136686, study PRJEB25190) | human gut metagenome | biome: human gut; feature: human-associated habitat; material: faeces | place: Austria | collected 2013 | reverse complement strand
CTGGATCGTGGAAATACCCATCTTGGATGCGATTTTTACAATACCATCAATGATCGCCTTATTGTAATCGCTGACTGCCGCATAGTAATCCTTTTCCAGCATGCCGCTGTCAATCAGCTGATGGATCGTATCCAGTGCCAGATATGGATTCACGGCACTCGCGCCATATCCGAGCAGTGTCGCAAAGTGATGAACCTCACGCGGTTCGCCGGACTCCAGAATCAGAGCCAGAGAGGTACGGCGCTTCGTGCGCACCAGATACTGATGTACCGCAGAGACCGCCAGCAGTGACGGGATCGGCATACGGATTTCATCGACGCCGCGGTCGGTCAGGATCAGAATGTTTGCCCCATCCCGGTATGCACGGTCGACCTCGAGATACAGGTGATCGATCGCCTTTTCCAGTCCGGTATTTTTATAGAAGGTAATCGGTACCTCTGCTACCTTGAAGCCTTCTACCTTCATATTTTTGATCTTCAGCATGTCCGTGTTTGTCAGAATCGGATTATCAATGCGCAGCACCTGACAGTTCTCCGGCTTCTCTTCGAGCAGGTTGCCCTCGACGCCTGCATAAATGGTCTTAGAGGTAACGATTTCCTCGCGGATCGCATCGATTGGCGGATTTGTAACCTGTGCAAACAGCTGCTTGAAGTAATTAAACAGTGGCTGATGACGCTTGGAAAGCACGGCCAGCGGGGTGTCGATTCCCATTGCGCTCGTGCCTTCTCCTCCATTTGCTGCCATATTTAAAATAGAAGTCCGGTAATCCTCGTAGCTGTATCCAAAAGCCTTCATCAAACGCATCCGCATCTCATCACCGTAAGACTCTACACGCTTATTCGGAATCTTGAGATCCTTCAGGCTTACGAGATACTGATCCAGCCATTCACCGTATGGCTGACGGGATGCGTAACGGTTCTTCAGCTCCTCATCATCGATCACACGACCTTCCACCGTGTCGACAAGAAGCATTTTGCCCGGATGCAGCCGCTCTTTTAAAACAATCTTCGTCGGATCGATATCCAGCACACCGACTTCGGAAGAAAGGATCATATAGCCGTCATCCGTGATGTAGTACCTGGACGGGCGAAGCCCATTCCGGTCAAGCACCGCTCCCATAATGTCACCATCTGAGAACAGGATCGACGCCGGTCCGTCCCACGGCTCCATCATAGTCGCATAATACTGATAAAAATCATGCTTTTTCTGAGACATTACACGGTTGTTCGTCCATGGCTCCGGAATCATAATCATGACTGCCAGCGGCAGATCCATGCCGTTCATCGTCAAAAACTCCAGCGTATTATCCAGCATCGCAGAATCAGACCCTTTGGCATTTATGACCGGAAGCACCTTGTGCATATCTGATTCCATATATTCAGAAGCCATGCGCTCTTCCCGGGCCGCCATCTTGTCCGCATTGCCCCGGATCGTATTAATTTCTCCGTTGTGCACGATGTAGCGGTATGGATGTGCACGCTCCCAGCTCGGGTTCGTATTTGTGCTGAAACGGGAGTGTACGATCGCGATCGCTGAGTCATAATCCGGATCCTGCAGATCCTTAAAGAAGGTCCGCAACTGTCCTACCAGAAACATTCCCTTATATATAATTGTCCGGCTCGAGCAGGAAACAACGTAAGTCGTATCATTCGACTGTTCGAATGTCCGGCGCACAACATACAGCCGGCGGTCAAACGGAAGTCCTTTTTCCACATCCTTCGGCCGTTCTACAAATGCCTGCTCAATGCACGGCATCTTTTCCAGTGCCTTATGTCCGAGCACACCCGGTACGGTCGGCACCTGCCGCCAGCCAAGGAAGTTCATTCCTTCCTTGCGTACGATACTCTCAAACATTTTCTTGGCCTGATTCCGTTTGAGGACATCCTGCGGGAAGAAAAACATACCAACTCCGTAATCTCTTTCTTCACCTAAAAAGATGCCAAGTTCCAAACAGGTCTTGTGGAAGAATCTATGCGAAATCTGCAGCATGATTCCAACTCCATCACCTGTTTTTCCCTCGGCATCTTTGCCAGCTCTGTGTTCCAAATTTTCAACTATACTCAGTGCGTTCTCCACTGTCTGGTGTGTCTTGATCCCCTTGATATTTACGACTGCTCCGATTCCGCAGTTATCATGTTCAAACTCCGGCCGGTACAATCCAGGTTCCTTACAGACAGGACGCGACATTTCTCTCGTATCCATCTCATTTCCTCCTGTATTGAGTTTTCGGTTGAGGACACTATACACCCATTTTTTTCATTTGTAAATAACAAATTTTCTTTTAATTGTCAGATAATTTGTCATTTCTTATTTTAAAGCATTTTTATCAGTTTTTTATTTGATTTTTCGAGCGTTTAAACCGGTTTTGAAACAATTTATATGTATCCTGGCTACGAAAGAAGATTCAATACGACCGCTGTCAGGTTCGCTCCCATATGAAAAGCCAGAGGGCAGGCAAACCAGCCGCTACGCTCATACAGCCAGGCCAGAATCAGTGCAAGCGGAAATGCAAATACCATCTGAATCACATTTCCGTGAAACAATGCAAATAGAAGTGCAGAGAAAAAAATCGCTGCCCCCGTTGGAATTCGTTTCCGGATTCTCGTATAGATCAACCCACGAAACATCAACTCCTCAGCCAGCGGCACAAGCATCCCCAGTCCGAGCAGCTGTACCATCGCCTGTCCGGCAAACAGCTGCTCCTGCACCGCATTAGAAAAATGTTCCTGAATTCGAAGCTGCTGCAGGATTCCGCTCCAGAGCAAATTCAGGACACCGCCTGATATGGCGCACAAAACCAATATACCGATCAAATATGCGGTCTGTCTTATGCCTTTCCCTCTTTTCCCGTTTTTTTCTGTCCTATTTGTTTTCGCTGCTGCCGTACCCTGCATGTTTTGAGATCGCCGTTCTTCATGCTGCGCTCCGTCAAAACGACAGATACTCTTATTTGAGTGCATGCCCTTCGCCGCATCGCTCCGGTACATCCAGATCAGAACCGGCAGAACCAGAAGTGCGGTCACAGAAGTGCACACCGCCGAATCCGCCGCCGCGCCTCCGATTGCCCCTCCCGCTGCTGTCACAATAACCGAAACAGCCATATGCAGCAGCACTGGTGTTATCAATGACAATATAAATTCCATATGCGGCCTCCTTATGCCTTTTTAATACTTTTCTGACAGACTGTTTTTCTCTGCTTTAAGGACAAAACAAGCTGCAGCAATCTTTTTTTGCGGCAGCCTGTTTTCATTCTCTTTAATTCTTTACCTTTGCAAATCTGACTTTTTCTATATTCCCGTAAGCATCATCCTGTTTGATCACTTCGGGATGACATCCATCTGCATTGCATCTATATGCCATGCATCCTCATAATATGCCATTGTAAGCTTTGCGGTCGCATCGCCGGACTGTTCCTGCGTCGTCGTCTGCTGCGCATAAGTTCCGTCTTCAAGCATTTCATCGGTATCTGTCGTAACATCCTCGCGCACTACATAGTGATAAGAGAACGTCATCTCCGTCGTAATCGCACCGTTCTTCTCTTCAGTAAAGACCGGATTGCCAAACTGTGCCGCGAAATTTGAAATCGCCACATTTTTAAAATCAGCTCCATCCACCAGGAAGCTTTCCGTCTGCTTTTTAATCAGTGAATTTGCCTGCTTCTGGCACTCTGCAAGCAGTTTATCCGGATCATTCGTCTGATTTTTCACCGCAGATACATAGACAGTCTTCAGAAGCTTTACACCAAGCTCTGTACATGCGCTCTTTGCATCCTCTTTCAGAGGCATTTTATCTGTATAATCTGCACTTCCTGTAGTCGCGTCCAGCGTCGTATTTACGGATTCCAGCGCCGGATGACGGATCACAAGGCTGATTTTTCCGGGAATCAGCGTCGGTATCTGATAACGGTCGCAGGAAGCCGGAACATCTTCTGTGACAAGCCACGACGCATCCGCCTGATCCGCATCCAGATACACCTCTGATCCGTCAGGAACGGTCAGCAGAAAATTTTTTACCATACAATGCTCGGAAAGCACCTTCCAGCGATCAAACAGACCCATGATTTGCGCTGATTGCTTCTTTACCGTAAAGCGTTCCGAAGCCTGTTCCTCACCTGCTGCATTCTGAAAGGTTACATCATAGTCTACATATTCATTGCCATTATTATCCCGGCGTTTTTCCGCTTCCTTCATCTGATAGGAGGCATACAGACTATACTTTTTAGCCTCCAGTGCACCTTCATATTCTGCCTTTGTCAGTTCCTGTGCCTCTGACTGATCCAGGCTGCTGTACGCCTTATCGACGCTGTTGTCAATCAGCAGTGCAAGATAATGATCCATTGCATAGTCAGCCGTGCTCTGGCGACTTGCCTGATAGCACGCGGCACCTCCTCCTGAAATACCAATCACAAGCAGCAGGAGCAGTAATTTTATCAGAACTCTTTTGAATACCTTCATGTTCTCTCCTCCTAGTTTCCGGCAAGTGCCGCTTCATAATTGAGAATTACCTTCAGATTCGCCGCTTCGTAATCGTTCAGGTAATCGAACATGTTTGCATCAAAATCATCCGGATCATAAGTCGGAACATACCACGACTTCTGGCTGAAATAATCCCGAAGATCCTGTGACCGGAATATTCTTCCGTGCAATGCAAAGATCTCATTTCGGATCAGACGAAGCTGTCCTGCACTGTAATTATACAGCTCGCTCTCGTCAATATACCGGCTGCTGATCCCCCACAGAATTACGTCATCCGGCGTCGCAGCCGATCCCTGGCCATTTCCGTTTCCACCGCTCTGACTGCTGTTTCCGGAATTGCTGCCGGAACCGGAGTTTCCGCTTCCACTGTTGCCGGAGCCGGAGCTTCCGCTGTTGCCAGAGCCGCCATTATAGGAATAGCTTCCATTTCCCGGATCGGTAATTTCTATCGCCTGTCCTCCGGAGCTGCTCCCATTTCCAGCACCATTTTCATAGCTGCCGTCATCCCATGAGGTATCTCCGCCGTTGCTATTGGATGAATCATTTTCACCTGAGCCGTCTGAGCTATTGTCCATGCTTCCGGTATCCCAGTCTGTGTCTTCCTGGCCGCTTCCTGTATCCGTCGATGAAATCACATTGCCATTTTCATCCGTCTGTGGTGTGATCGCACTGCCATTCTCATCTGTCTGTGGTGTAATCACATTGCCGTCCGCGTCCGTCTGCAGCTGTTCCGTCTCTTTCTCTGACTGCTTTGGTGACTCGGTTTCTACGCCTTTGACGACCGTTCCATCTGCCGTCACGGTAAACGGATCCGTCTCATATGTATGCTTTTCTGTCATCTCCGGTGCAAGCTGTCTTTCTGAATCGTTCTCTGTTGCCGCTTCTTCTGATGGCAGCTTCAGGGTCACCTGATCTGACATTACAACATCTGCAGCAAAAAAAGATGCACCGGCTGCAACTACGCAGCCGATGATAAATCCGCTGTTTCTCTTCAGCATATTTTTCCTCTTCATTCCTTATCCTTCACCCCTTCAAGGGGCATGATAACACAGTTGTCAGAAAAAGTCCACGCATAACTCACGTTTTCCTTTTTCTTACAGGCAGGATACAGACCAGTGCCGTACTCAGAAACAACAGTCCGCCAAACACCAGAAACAGCTTTCCTCTCCGTTGCCGTTCCTGCTGCCGAAGCTTCGTCACGGCAGATATTTCTCCCTTTTTTTGTCCGTTTTCCTTCTTCTCATCCGGGATCTGTCCTGCTTTTGCAACATACTGCTCCCCGGACATTCCCGCCGCCGACAGCTGTAATGCCGTGTGCAGCCTGATCGTCCCGGGGGCCAGAATCGCACTCTGCTGCTTCTGCTCCTCCTCTTCCTGCGCGCTTCTCCGCTGTTTCTGATACGGGACTGTCTTTGCCCCTTTCGTGTTGACATAAACCGCAAGCTCCGGAGTCCAGCATTCATTTCCGGCAAAATCACATACCTTCGCCTGAAGTGTCTGCCATTCCTCTGATTCTGATAACCGGATCTTCACCGGAAGCTCGGACGTATTCACCGTGTCTGTCTGATAATACAGCTCACTGTCCTTATAAATTTTCAAAGTGCGCACTCCGACATTGTCCTGCGGCCAGAAACAGACTGTCTGCACTGCCGTCTGACAGAGCTCTCCGCCTTTCACTCCGGTAATCAGACACTCCGGCGCCGTCCAGTCCAGCGCAAATGTCACCCGTTTTCCCTGCATCCCTGTATCACTCTGATTGTTTGCCCGATCCTCCGAAGAGAGCAGTAATTCATAAATCCCCTCCTTTTGGAAGCTGGAAGCCGGGATTCGATACTGATACTGCTTCCACGAAGATGCATCGCCTGTCATCGTCACTTCATAATCCGTTCCACGGATCAGCTGCCGCACTTCTCCGTTTTCCCGGCAAAATATCTTTGATGCGCCTACATAATCAATATTCGTCTCCAGAAATACAATGTCTGTCGGATGACGGAAATAATATTGCTTCAGTTTCTTCTTTGTATCCAAAGCCAGGTCAAAGACCGATCCAAAGCGATTCACAGAAAATTCCGCTGTCTTTTGCGTCCGATTGCCTGACAGATCGCTTGCCTCCACCGTCAGGGTATACGTATCGTCGTAGCTCTGTTCCTTTGGAAAATCAAAATATTCGACCAGACAGCCCTGTTCTGACTCCTCACTCTTTTTCAGTGCAGGCGCTTTTCCACCGTTTGACCCGTGTATCTGTATCTTCAGAGACCCCGGCCGGTAATAGGCATCTTCACAGGAAATCTGAATCGGTAGACTCCCGGAATTGGCAGACTGATCACTTACCCCGCTGATCGTGATTTCCGGTGCCGTACGGTCTACACAGATTGGCGCGCTCTCTGAAAATTTCAGATTTCCCACCTGATCCTCTGTCCGAACATAAACCTTCCAGACTCCCTCTTCAGAAATTGCTACCTGCTGACCGTCTGTACATTCCTTCCAGATATCCTGCTGCCCAGCCGCCTTACTACCGGGTCTGCCGACACTGCTGCGAATACAGTAAGCCGCTTTTTTAAGTCCGCTCTTTCCATCCGGTTCAATAGCCACCTGCAGATTCGCCGCCTGTGCTACATACAGAACGCCATTTTGTTCCTCTCCGCTTCCGGAAATCACAGCTGCCGGTGCCTCTGCATCTACATAATAGTTTTCCTTCTGCAAAGTAGATACCCGTGCAGTCTGCCCATTCGGTTCCATCTGTTTCAATTGAAACATCAGTGTCCCGTCCTCTTGCACCGACGATACACTGCCTCCTTTTCCGTAATCCATGGTCCCAAGTGCCTGAACATAGACATTGCTCCCCGCACGTACCCACAGCCGATCTCTGTCATCCCGAAACCACGCATTTTCATCACCGCGTATCTCATATTCCCGCCCCCGCTGTACCTGAAGCGGCTGAGATTCCGTTTCCGGCTGTCGTGGTTCTGTCTGCGGCGGATCTGTTTCCGCTTCCGTTTCTTCCGGTATCTCTGTTTCGGTTTCCTCTGTCTCTTCCGGTTCCGCTTCGGAGACTTCCGTTTCAAACTCCTCTGTTGCTTCCGACTCGGTTGCCGGCGCTTCTGTTTCGTTATCTTCGCTCTCTTCTGTTTCCGCTTCGGAGACTTCCGTTTTAAACTCCTCTGCCGTTTCCGATTCGGTTGTCGGCGCTTCTGTTTCGTTATCTTTGCTCTCTTCTGTTTCTGCTTCCGAGACTTCCGTTTCGAACTCCTCTGCCACTTCCGGTATCTCTGTTTCGGTTTCCTCTGCCACTTCCGGCGCTTCTGTTTCGTTATCTTCGCTCTCTTCTGTTTCCACTTCGGAGACTTCTGCTTCGAACTCCTCTGCCGCTTCCGACTCGGTTGTCGGCGCCTCTGTTTCGAATGATCCGGTTTCCCCCAGCTCTGTCTCCGGAAATTGCCCTTCTGTGCTCTCCTCTGATTCCTTTCTGTTTTCTTCTACAGCTGACAGCTCCTGCATCGTCTCACTTTCGCTTTCTATATTTGATTCTAATCCTTGATCTGTTTCTTCCACACCAGTATTTTCTGTCCGCTGTTCACTTTCTGTCTCACTTTCCGGCTCCGATGTAGCACCCCCTTCTTCTGTGCCCGCTGCAGTCTCTGCTGCATAACTGTAATCCGTTCTGGGGATCGCTGCTGTGCCCCCGGAAATCATCAAAATGCCTCCGGCTCCGAGCATCCCACTAATCAGCAGCCCATTCCATCCTTGCTTCCATTTCATCCACCACTCCTCCTTCCGCCTGCTTTCCATGATAGGTCCGTTCGACAGATGCACACGCCGCCTTGCATTGTCTCTGTAATTCTTCCTTCTGTTCTTTTGAAAGCACCTGTTCTTCTGACAGATTTTGAATCTCTTCGATGATTTCGGACAGCTCCGCTTTTGTCATGCCATCCTGCTGCAAACGGGATGCCGCCATAATCATACAGGCCAGCAGCTCCTTCGCCGCCTGCACACGAATCCCTGCATCTGTACTTTGAAACTGTATTTCCGTCCATAAGGCAGACAAATCCCGAAACAGCGTTCCATAATCAGCTCCTTCTCCCAGCGGATTTTCTTTCCCAATACGCTCATAATACCCGGAAATTCTCTGATAAATCCTTGCCGCCTGCAGCCAGTCCGGCACTTCCTCCATCTCTTGCGCACTTTGTACCGCTTCCTGAAACCAGTTGGACGCAGCTGTTTTTCCACCGCTGTTTTCATAAAAATACCAGTACAACAGGCCGATTTGATAGGCCAGCCTTCCATATGTGTTCCGATCCTGTGCAAGCGCCTCCTTTACTGTCTGCTCACCGCCAGAAGCCGGTGCATACAATAGCTCCTGCAGAAGCCTTTCCTCTTCCTGATCCATACGGCAGTCCTGCAGCATCCGATTCACAAAATGCGTATACAACTCCTCCTTCTCAGGATAAAGCTCTGCTGCATTCCGATAACAATTTCCGGCCTGTGCAATGCCTCCCCGCTCTGCCTGCTCCAGTAAAAGTGCATATTCCTGCGCTCTTCGATCTGCCGATGTCCCCTGTTCCCGTTTCAATGTTCCAACACAAAACAGCCCAAATACCAGCACAAGGATCAGCACTCCGAGCAGATCTCTCATCCGCCTTTTTCCGACACACTTTTTCTGAAATTCCCGTATTGCCAATGTCAGCTGTGCACCATCCGCATACCGCTCTGACGGTTCCTTTTTCATACAGTTTTCAACCAGCGTATATGCCGCTTTTTTCCAGCTGTCCTTCCGTATACTCTGCTCTGCTGCGATCCGCATTGCTTCAGGTCCTCCGCCCGCAATTGTGCCGGATAACAGATAGTACAGCACAGCTCCGGCTCCGTATACATCTGTCCTTGCATCCAGATAGCTTCCCTTCTGATACTGCTCCGGCGCTGCAAAACCAGGTGTCCCGCAGCATTGCTCCGGTCGAATCCCCGGCTGTCCCTGCAACGCTGCCCCAAAATCAATCAATACAAGCCGCCCGTTTCTTTTCAGCAGCAGATTCGTCGGCTTTATATCCAGGTGCAAAATCGGCATTCGACGCCCATGCAAATATCCAAGTACCTCTGATAGCTGTCCGGCAATCGAAAAAAATTCCATCTCTGAAATCCCACCCCCAAAAAGCTCCTGCAGACATTGCCCTTTCACATAAGTCATAATCAGCCAGATACAGTCCTTCTCAGGCAGCACATCGATCACTTCCGGAAGTGAAGGGTGTCTCAGCCGCTTCATCATCTTCAATTCATGCAGGCGATCAGCATCCGTTCCCTTCCAGAGTCTCTTCGCCGCCCTCAATTGCTCCGTCACCTGGTGCCGTACCAGATAGACCTTTCCCTCGCCACCACTGCCAAGTTCCCTGAGAATACAGTACTCCTGTTCAAACCTTCCATAAGAAGCGGGAAGCTTCATAATCGTCTCTTCTCCTCCCTTCTTCTTTTTCTCTCATTATACTCTTTATACTAATATTTGCAACATATTATTTATTAATTATTTCTTTATATTCTATAATGCATCACACAATTAATGTTGTATCCCGCAATTAACAGTAAAGCGGACATCCGCAATCAATCCACAGAGATACCATTTCCTGCGTAACAAAAAAGCAGGAGCAATCTGATCCTCTCAAACTGCTCCTGCTTATCGG
>OLSO01002752.1_pt1 | contig 10159 bp, 8 predicted proteins | sample 1672441 | NCBI WGS metagenome assembly OLSO01 (sample SAMEA3136686, study PRJEB25190) | human gut metagenome | biome: human gut; feature: human-associated habitat; material: faeces | place: Austria | collected 2013 | reverse complement strand
AAGCGTTTGAGAAGAAATACAAGACTTAAATGGAGATATAAAAAGATGATTAGAGTATTATTTATCTGCCACGGCAATATCTGCCGTTCCCCCATGGCAGAGTTTGTTTTAAAAGATATGGTAAAATCCTGTGGTATCGCGGAGCAGTTTGAGATTGCGTCCGCAGCCACCAGTACGGAGGAGATCTGGGATGGGTTGGGGAATCCGGTGTATCCACCGGCGAAGGCGGAGTTAGAAAGGCATGGAATCAGCTGTGAAGGGAAGAGAGCGGTTCTGCTGAAGGCTTCGGATTATGATGAGTATGATTACCTGATCGGGATGGATTCCATGAATATCAGAAATATGGAACGGATGACGGGGCATGTTCGAGGTGAAAAGATTCATAAGCTTCTGGAGTTTGCCGGAAGTGAGGCAGATTGTCAAGATCCATGGTACAGCGGGCAGTTCGATGTGACCTATCGGGAAGTAGTGGCCGGGTGCGAAGGCCTGCTGAAGTATTTAAAGGAAGAAGGAAAGTTGTAAGAGAGCTGTACGGTCTCACTCACATTCTGCATAATGACCTGCCTGAATTTTCAGTTTGTCAATCGATGATACTACTACATCGCATCATTCTTCTGCCTTGCAGGATTAAAATTGTTATGCTGAAAATGAATGATACAGTACACTGGTTTGCCTGAGAATAGCAGACCTTGCTCCAAGATAACAGAAAGAAAGGAAAACAAAAAAAGATGCAGTCCGAACGGGATAAGAAAGGCGCCGGGTTAGCGGATGAAGATGTGGAAACGATACATTACTGGATTTATTCACCTGGTGACGGGGCGTGTAAATGGGATGAATTTTGTAAGCGTGGAATAATGGGACTTGGTTGGAGTGCGATTGGTGATCTTTCGCAATATGCTTCCAAAGATGAGATGAAGACGGCAATGAAAGCGAAGATTGATCCGACGAAAACCTATAAAAACGATGCACACGCTACCTGGCAGTTTTTGCGGGAGATGAAACCGGGTGATGTTGTGTTTGCGAAAAAGGGCATGCATTCGATCATCGGCCGCGGCGTTGTTGCTTCCGATTATATGTATGACACGACAGACACAGAGTATCCGAATGTTCGCAAAGTAAAATGGACGAACATTGGTGAGTGGGCGCATCCCAGCCAGGCAGTTATGAAAACACTGACGGATATCACCATATACACAGACTATGTGGCAAAGTTAAATGCCTTGGTAGATGATGCTGATACAGAGCAGGAAGATACAGCGTTCCCTGAATATACTCCGGAGAAATTTCTGGAGGAAGTATATATGGATGCTGACTGCTATGACACATTGGTGGAACTTGTCCGTATGAAGAAAAATGTTATCCTGCAGGGGGCTCCGGGTGTGGGAAAGACGTTTGCTGCAAAACGTCTGGCCTATTCTATGATGGGATGTAAGGATCAGAATCGTGTTATGATGGTTCAGTTTCATCAGAGCTATACATACGAAGATTTTATAGAAGGCTTTCGGCCGTCAGGTACGGGAAATACTTTTGAGATCAAAAAAGGAGCGTTTGCAAATTTTTGCAGGAGGGCCTCGGAAGACCCGGATCATGAATATTTCTTTATTATTGATGAGATTAACAGGGGAAATCTGAGCAAAATTTTCGGAGAACTGTTCATGCTGATTGAGAATGATAAGCGCGGCAATGCATTGCAGTTACTGTATTCCGGCGATAAATTTTCTGTGCCGCCCAAGCTTTATATCATTGGAATGATGAACACCGCGGACAGAAGTCTTGCGATGCTGGATTATGCGTTGCGCCGCAGATTTGCCTTTTTTGAGATGAAACCGGAATTTGAGAGCGACGGATTTCGGGAGTACCGAATGCATTTGGCAAATGGGAAGTTTGATCGCCTGATTGACTGTGTCGCAAAGCTCAACACAATCATTGCTGCCGATGATTCCCTTGGAGAAGGATTTTGCATCGGACACAGCTATTTCTGTAATTTGAAAGAGATTACGGATAAAGTGCTTTCCAATATTGTCGAATATGAGATGGTCCCGCTGCTGAAAGAGTACTGGTACGACGAGCCAATCAAGGTTAAGGATTGGGCGGAAAAATTAAGGAGTTCGGTAAAGTGATACCTGTTCAGAATATTTACCATATGCTGGCTTATGCATTTCGGGTCCTCAATGAAGACGGATACAGGAGTGTGGCCACAGAACAATTTCATAATGTGGCCGAACTATGTGCGGCAATCCTGATAAAGGGTGTTTCGCTGCAGATAAAGAGAGGGCTTGAGCGAGCGTATGTTTCTGAGACGGATACCTTATCCGGGATCAGGGGAAAAATAGATCTTACGGAATCCATCAAAACACAGACTCTGCTCAGAAGGCAGATGGTTTGCACTTATGATGAATTTTCAGTGGATACCTATCGGAATCGAATCATTAAAACCACCCTCTTGAAGCTTCTTCATGGAGATATTAACAAGTTGAGGAAAAAGGAAATCCGGAAGCTCTTGGTTTTCTTTGCGGATGTACAGGAGCTTGAGCTTTCTTCCATTGATTGGAACCAGCAGTATGCAAGGAATAATCAGACGTATCGTATGCTGATATCCATATGCTGCCTGGTGCTGAAAGGACTGCTGCAGACGACGGCAGATGGAAGCATGAAGCTGATGCAGTTTATAGATGAACAGAGAATGTGCAGGCTTTATGAGAAGTTTATTCTGGAGTATTACAGGAAAGAGCATCCGGAGCTTACGGTAAATGCATCGCAGATTTTCTGGCAGTTGGATTCGGATTCCAGTGATATGCTTCCGGTGATGCAGACGGATCTTATGCTTTCCAGGGAGGAAAAGGTACTTATCATTGATGCGAAATACTATAAACATACGACGAGGGTACAATATGGAAAACATAAACTTCATTCCGACAATTTATATCAGATTTTTACCTATGTTAAGAACAAAGAGTATGAATTGAAGGATCAGCCCCATGAGGTTGCGGGTATGCTTTTGTATGCCCGAACAGAGGAGAAAATCCAGCCGGACCAGAAATATAAGATGAGCGGGAACTGGATTTGTGTAAGGACGCTGGATTTGAATCTTGATTTTACTGAGATCAGAAAGCAGCTGGACGGGATTGTGGAAGAATACTTTGAAGAGGCGGATAAATTTTCAGAATCGGAATCATAAAGCTGAGACAGAAAACATATATTGTTTTTAAAGTGTTCGGCAGGAGCGCTTGAATTTACTTGCACATAAAAGGAATAAAGAACATTCAGATAAGATTTTGTGATTGCCACAGATGTTATCTGAATGTTTTTTATTGGGGAAAAATGAGTTCTTTTGGGAAAAGGAGAGATAAGAAATGTTTCATAAAAGGAAGGAAAGAAAAGATTGTCGTGGGAGTTTCTGGCGGCGGAGCCTGAGTTTTCTGCTGGTGTTGCTGCTGATGGCAGGCTGTGTTCAGGTGGTGGGAAACCAGGCGGAAGCAGCATCGGAACCGCTTTCTGAGTTTCAGCCAGAGACACAGGCCGGAATGGAAGTATTACTATCAGAGACGGAGCTTGTAACGGAAACGGAGAGTGAAATAACAACCGAAGCTCATTCGGAACCGGTTTCGGAGTCTGAAAGTGTCGCCAACTCAGAGAATCTTCCGGAAACGGAAACAGAAACGATCCGGGCGACGGAAGCGGATTTCCAACTGGAAACCGAATGGGAAACAGAGACAGCCTCTGATTTGAATCCGGAGACAGAGTCAGAATCTGAGCCTGGCACAGAAACCGAGACAGAAGTGGAAACGCAAGCAGAAACTGAGTCTGAGTCGGAAACCGTTTCTGAACAGGAAACGGTTTCCGAAGCTGAAACAGAAACGGAAACAGAATCGGAGACGAAAACGGAATCCGAAATAGATACGGAGAAGCAGCATGCCAATTTTGTTGCTTTCCAGGAAAAACTGGTTTTGTTTGAAGCTTCCGGAATCCAGGATGACAACTGGCTGAAGGCGCAAACACTCCTGGAAGAGATCCGGAAATCCTATGAAGAAGAAGGGCTGACGGAGGAGGATTACAAGGACTTGTCTGAGCGCTTAAAGGCTTTACTGGAAGTCTACTACAATCGTATGGCGGAGCGGGCCGAAGGAAATGCCTGGCTCAGTCTGATAAATAGCGGCTGGTTTCAGCAGTACAGCGGCTATGCGGGAGCCGATGCTGAGGTGGAAGCGGAAGGAACCGCAGTATCTTTTCAGAGTATGGAAGCGCAGATGAATCAGCGCCGAAGCGCCCGGGTTCCGCAGCCGTCAGATGTTCAGGTTGTAAATCAAGGCGGAAGCGAGACTTCTGAGGATGGAGTAACAATTAGTAAAACAATCCAGGGAACGGATCTGGAAAATGTGTTTGATATCACGCTTCAGGTAAGCACGCCGAGGGATATTCTGGAGGTTTACAAGGATCCGGATATGGCTGTGGTTATTGTGATGGATATTTCCAATACGATGACCAATGGTTTTGGTGGTACGACTCGTTATCAGGCGGCTATGACAGCGGCAGAAACGTTTCTGGATCAGTTTGCGGAGAGTTCCACTTCTCAGGAAATCAGCAAGGTTGGGTATGTGGCCTTTAATAGCGATGCACATGAGATCTTCGGGCTTCAGTCCTGTAGCAGCCAGGATCAGGCGAATACATTGAAAAATACTATGAGGACTGAAACTGAGAAAATTATTGATAAAGCCGGGTATAAAGATGACCATTCCCGATTTACGAATATCGAGGCGGGCCTTTCTATGGGAAAGGATATGCTGCAAGGGGCAACAAATAAGAATAAATATATTATTTTTCTGAGTGACGGTTTCCCTACGACTTATATTAGCAGTGGTTACAATGGATATGATCCGTATGATTCAGCAGGTACAAGATTTAAAGATCAAGTTTTAAATAAACCCTGTACTTACGGCACCAGCTACAGCAACGAAGCGGCTATTCGCGCCCGCAACAAAGCGGCCGAGGTCAAGGCATCAGGCATTACTATTTTCTCAATCGGTGTGGACGTAGGTGGTCAGACCATTCAGCAGTATATCACGCAGTCGGAAAAGGCAGATGGTTTTTCTGTTGTAGACCGTACTGGTACTACCTATGAAATCGGCGATGCCGCCAGTACCGAGGCCTACAAAACCTGGCTTCGCAACAGCATCGGTTCAGGCTACTATTACGACAGCACCGATTTGACAGGTCTTCAAAAGGCCTACGAAGAAATTTTTGCCAAGATTCGTGACTTTAACGAGATCACAGCAGAAGCTCAGTGGGTAGCCAACGATCCGCTGCCCTTCTCTGGCACGGCTTCCCAGATGGTGGAATTTATCGGTTTTTATAATCAGACGCCGGAGCTTGTCAAAGAAAACCTCAGCGGGGCACACGAAAACGGCGGTGAAAACACAGCTGTCTATGATTCGGATAAAACGACGATCCGCTGGGATCTGAAAAAATCGGGTTATTTGGAGGCAGGAAGCGGTAGTTCGCAAATTTATACTTATCAGCTGGTTTATCGCGTCCGCCTGAAGAATGAAGCGGCAGGTTTCACTGAAAACAAGGATTACGACACCAATGATACCACGTCGCTGACCTATCAGATCTTTGAGGGTGATGGTGATAATGTTACAGCTTCTGAACCGAAAACGATGGAGTTCTCGATTCCCTCGGTAAAAGGCTATCTGGTGGAGCTGGAATTTTCAAAACAGGATTCCCATGGCCAGGCGGTAGCCGGAGCGGAATTTACTCTGAGTCATGATACGGAAAAATGCAGGCTCTGTCATGGTGACGGGACGATAACGGTTATCCCGAACAAAAAAGCAGTTTCAGATGAAAACGGGAAGGTCTCTTTTACTGCGATTCCCTCCGGGCATCAGTACCGGATGACGGAGAGTAAAGTGCCAGAGGACTATTATTCCAATGGAAATCAGTATTTACTGACGGCAGCTTACAATGAACTGACAATAAAGACGATTGACCGGAATGGAAATCTTCTCACGGCTGCAGATGGTACGGCGCGGCCTTGGAGTGGAGTTGTAACAAACAGTACCCGGTATGAGCTTCCAAGCACCGGCGGAATGGGAATCCTGTGGTATACGACAGGCGGATGGCTGATGCTTTTCGTGGCGGCTCTCTTCCTATTGTATAAAAAAATAAAAGGAAAGGATGATGGAAGAAATGAAGAAATTCATTAGCTTTTTACTGACGATAATCATGGTATTTTCCATGGCAGTGTCCGTTTTTGCGACCAGCGGAACCAATGATGATACCGGAAAAATCACGATCAATAATGCAGTGGAGGGGGAGACCTATAAGGTCTATCAGCTTCTGGTACTGGAAAGCTTTGACACGGTGAAAAAAGCATATGCTTATAAAGCAGTTCCAGCCTGGGAAAACTGGCTGAGAAGCCAGACGACTTATTTGAGTTTTGACGAGCAGGGGGGATATGTGAGCTGGAAAAAGGATGCGGATCCGGCAGCCTTTGCAAAAATGGCTCTGGCAGAAGCAAAAGAGTTGGAAAAAACAGATCCGGAAAATCCGGAGGAATCCGCAAAAATCACCCCTATTTCCAGAACAGCAACAGGGAACACGGTAGTTTTTGACAATCTGAACCTTGGCTACTATCTGGTAGACACGACCCTTGGTACCCTCTGTTTCCTGGATACCACGGCAAAAGAAGTGACGATAGCAGAGAAGAACGAAGAACCTACGGTCGATAAGGAAGTTAAGGAGGATTCCACGGGTGAATTTGGCTCCACAAACACAGCTCAGATCGGTGACACTGTAGAATTTAGAACCACTATCCATGCAAAAAAAGGTGCTCAGAGCTACGTCCTTCACGATAAAATGACCGAAGGTCTGATTTTGAATCCAGACAGCATTTCCATAGAAGGCCTGGAGAAAGGAACAGATTATACGGTGCAGTTTGACAGACCACACCAGAAAAAGGACGGCACCACCGATTATACCTGCACTTTCGAGATCGTATTTGCCCAGGCGTATCTTGACACGATTACTGAAGATACAGACCTGGTAGTAACCTATTCCGCAAACCTCAACGAAAAAGCAGTAATCTCCACCGATGCAAACTTAAACGACACCCGTTTGGAATACGGTGAAGCCAGCACCACAGAATGGAAACAGACTGAAACTAAGACTTTTAAATTTGGCCTGGTAAAACTGGATGAAGAGAAGAAACTTCTGACGGGAGCGGAATTTAAGCTTTACGATGCAAAGACCGGCGGAAAAGAAATTATTCTTGTGAAGGAAACGGATGGCGTTTACCGTGTAGCAACAGAAGCCGAGACAAAGGCCGAAGGTTTTACTCCTGCAACGATCGAAGCTGGCTATGTGGAAATAAAGGGTCTGGATGCAGACACCTATTACCTGGAAGAGACAAAAGCTCCTGACGGTTTTAATAAACTGAAGGAACGCAAGGAAGTAAAGATGGAAGGCGGAAATAATACAATAACCATGGATGGTAATGTTTATAAGAACGGCGTACAGATCGTGAACAAAAAGGGCACCGAACTCCCCAGCACCGGCGGCATGGGCACCACGGTTCTTTATATCGCGGGCGCACTCCTGATTCTGGCTGCTGCCGCTGTTCTTTTACTGAAAAAATACTTCCATAAGGAAGCTTAAAAATTCGCTGCATGGCCGGGGAGAAAGCTTTCCCCGGCGGTGCAGCAGTGAGGAGAAAACTGCAATGAAAGGAAAGAAAAAGAAGGGAAACTTCATATTTGATAGCGTTCTGGCGCTGTTGCTTTTTGCAGGTGTGTCCTTGCTGCTGTATCCGACTTTCAGCAACTGGTGGAATGCCTCCCGGCAGTCCCAGGCGATTTCTGACTATGCGGGAAAGGTAGATGAGATGGATGCGGAAGAATATGCCCGGCTCTGGAGAGAGGCCTGGGAATACAATCGGGCCCTGGCGGAACAGAGCACCCGGTATGCCCTGACGGAGGAACAGAAGGAACGCTACGAAAAACTTCTGAATGTTTCCGGTGACGGGATCATGGCCTATATCGAGATTCCGAAGATCGGCTGCCGCCTGCCCATTTATCACGGGACCAAAGAATCCGCGCTCCAGATTGCTGCAGGGCATCTGGAATGGAGCAGCCTTCCAGTGGGAGGAGAGAGCGCCCATTGCGTAATTTCCGGCCATCGGGGGCTTCCAAGAGCCAAACTTTTCACGGACTTGGATAAAATGGAAGAGGGCGACCAGTTTTTTATCACAGTTCTGAACAAACGGCTGACCTATGAGGTGGATCAGATCCAGGTGGTGGAGCCGGAGGAGGTGGAGGATCTTGCCATTGAAAAAGGAAAAGATTATGTGACGCTGGTGACGTGTACGCCCTACGCGATCAATACCCACCGCCTTCTGGTGCGGGGGCATCGGATCAATGGAAAGGGGGATTCCCTGTGAAAAAAAGTTTTTTGCTGTTGTTGTTGTTTGGGCTCTTTTTCTGGCGGGTTATGGAAAGTTCGGCAGATAGTCCGGATGAGAATCGCCAGGGGACTTTGACGGTGACGCTTTTTTATGAGGAAGAAAAGACTGCTGTAGAGGGAGCTGGTCTGGAGTTTATAGAGGTTGCGGATCTTAAATTTTCCGAAGGGCAGGTTTCTTATTCTCTGCTTCCGAATTTTGCGGAGAGTAGTTTAAAATTAGAAGGAATGAAAGCCTCTGAGGCGCTTCTGGCAGCTAAAAAACTCCAGGCTCTCTATCAGCAAAAAGGAAAAACGGGATTTTCAGCCAGGACGGATGAGAACGGAAAAGCTTTTTTTGAAAATTTGAAACCGGGGATGTATCTCATCTGGCAGAGTTCCAGCGAAAAAACGGCAAAACGCTTTGAAAAAATAGATCCGTATCTGGTGTCCGTTCCCCAGGGGGAAAAGATTTCCGGCAAAATGGTATGGGATTATGAAGTGAAAACCCTGCCTAAAGTGGAACTGGTTCTGAAAAATACACCGGAGAGCGAGCCGCCCCGCCAAAATCAGCCTCTGAAAAAAGTAAAAACCGGAGATGAGACAAAAATTGCCGCTTATCTTTTATTAGCCGGCGCTTCCGCCATGATTCTTCTGAAAGCTATATGGAAAAAAGAAAGAGCAGACCTCCTCTGAAAGGGAAGTCTGCTCTTTCTTGTATTTCAGCTGGGTTTGTAACCGAGATGGAGGGCGGACAGAACGCCGCCCGCGCCGGGCGTAACCGGGCTTCGTCTGGTTTTCTTGAAAGCTGCCGGCCTGGAACCGATTTGGGACCGGGGAGAAGGCTCGGAAACCGGACAGACTTCTTCTGCCGGAACTTCCCGTCCGGTACCGTTGTCGGGTAAGAGATTTTGCTGGATAATGCATCTCACCGTATCATACAGATAGGGCTTCAGCTCGTTGATGGGTTTGGGCTGATCGTAAAGAATCGAGTTATAGCTGGTTCCGCTGATGAGCTCGATGATCATATAAATCATGATCTCCGGATTTTTAAAATGCAGCCCGGATTTTTCCAAAAGCTGGCAATACTCGTCATAGATGCTTTCCTGACCTTCCTCCGGTACATCGATCAGGGAGTTTTTGAAAAGCGCCCAGCTTAAATGTTTGGAAATAAAAAAGACCAGTGAGTGGTCTTCCTGGAACTGCGTAAGAATGTGGTCGATGATGAAAATGATCTGTTCCTCAAAGGTTTTGATTTCCGTATTTAAAAGAGCGTTGTAGGCATTGGAGAAAACCTGGATCGCTTTATGGGAGATAAGCTTGTTCCGAAGATCGTACTTATCGGTAAAATAAAGGTAGAAGGTTCCCTTTGCCACGCCGGCCTGATTGACGATGTCGGAGATAGAAGTTTTGTGAAAACCATTCTCCATGAAGAGTCCGAATGCAGCATCCAGAAGAGAATCTTTTTTCTGCTTCTTGTTCTGATCTACTTTTCTCATGAAAAATTCCTCCGATTCGGGGCTCCAGCCCCTTTTTGTGATTATTATATCATATTGTTGCGTAAAAAGTATTAAGATTTTCTAAAAAATATTGACTATTAGTCAGTTTTAGTGTATAAGATTAAAAGTGACCGAAAGTCATAAATAAATATAGCATGAAAGTAATTATTCAGGAGCCACTATCCCGCGAGGTGTTTTGGCATGAATATGCCAAAATCCCGAGAGTT
>OLSO01002749.1_pt1 | contig 10168 bp, 8 predicted proteins | sample 1672441 | NCBI WGS metagenome assembly OLSO01 (sample SAMEA3136686, study PRJEB25190) | human gut metagenome | biome: human gut; feature: human-associated habitat; material: faeces | place: Austria | collected 2013 | reverse complement strand
CAAGTACACGTTTTGCGAGGACTTTTCCGAGCTGTACGCCTTCCTGGTCAAAACTGTTAAGGTTCCATACAAATCCCTGGAACATTACTTTATTCTCATAATGAGCAAGCAGCGCACCTAATGTCTTCGGATCAAGCTTCTCTCCGATGATAATGCTTGACGGACGTCCGCCTTCGAAGTTCTTATTGCGGTTTTCGTCAGATTTGCCACATGCAAATGCGACAATCTGTGCTGCAACGTTTGCACATAATTTCTGCTGGCTTGTGCTGTCTTGAATCACAACATCTGTGCCAATCTGGCTGTTCTTGAATCCGATAAACTGAAGCGGTACAATATCTGTTCCCTGGTGCAGAAGCTGGTAGAAAGAATGCTGTCCGTTTGTTCCAGGCTCACCGAAGATCACCGGTCCTGTCACGTAATCTACCGGCTCTCCGAAACGGTTTACAGATTTACCATTGGATTCCATATCCAGCTGCTGTAAATGTGCCGGAAAACGGCTTAAAGCCTGTGAATAAGGCAGTACTGCTGTTGCCGGATAACCAAGGATGTTTCTCTCATATACTCCGATCATAGCATCCAGAAGTGCCGCATTCTTACGCACGTCTTTATTCGTTGCAGATTTGTCTGCTGCCGCTGCTCCTTCCAGGAACTGTGCAAATACTTCCGGTCCGAATGCCAGTGAAAGTACAGCTCCACCAACTGCCGATGTAGAAGAATAACGTCCTCCGATATAGTCATCCATGAAGAATGCTGCAAGGTAATCATCACTCTTTGCAAGCGGTGATGTCTCGCTTGTTACAGCGATCATATGCTTACTTGCATCCAGCCCTGCGTTCTTTAATGCATCTTTTACAAAAGATTCATTGGTCAGGGTCTCTAATGTTGTTCCGGACTTGGATACCAGTACGAAAATAGAATGTGCAACATCAATGGAATTAAGAACTGCTGCCGCATCATCCGGGTCTACGTTACTGATAAATTTAGCTTCCATTTTAAACAGACCGTTCTTCTTTGCCCAGTTTTCAAGTGCCAGATACATTGCGCGTGGTCCTAGATCACTTCCGCCGATACCGATCTGTACGACAGTTGTAAACTTCTCGCCGGCTCCGTTTACAATCTCTCCTGCATGTACTTTGTTTGCAAAATCAGCAATCTTCTCCTGCTGTTCTACATAGAATGCTCGTTTATCTACACCGTCTGCCACTACTTTATCTCCAAGCTGTCCACGTGTCAGATGATGAAGTACAAGACGGTTCTCTCCTGTATTGATTACTTCTCCGTTGTAAAGTGCTTCGAATTTATCAACAAGCTGTGCTTCATCTGCCAGTTTGGCAAGTGCATCAATCACAGTATCATCTACTTCTTTTGCAGCATAATTATAATCAAGTCCCTCTGTCATAGAAACGCTGTAATTTTTCACACGCTCTGCTCCCTGCTCACCGGACATTGCTTCTGCAAGATTCACACGTTTTACATTTGCAAGCTCCTGATAAGAAGCCAGGGTATCTGTGTTCTTCCAATTTATCATAGTGATAGATTCCTCCTTTATTCTTACTTGTTCTCTATCTTTTACCTTTCTAGCATACCATACCGAATCTAACTTTTCAAACCTCCCATGAAAATGGTAAAAATTCTGTGATTTCCTCTCAAAATCCTCAGAATATGCTATACTTTTAAACGAACTCAGCGACTTATGAAGGAGCCTTATTTACTATGATGACAGAATTAGAAAAATACTATAATAAATTTAATGAAGAGAAGCGTCTGAATAGCCGGCACGGGCAGGTAGAATTTACAACTTCCATGAAATATATCCATGCCTATTTGCCGGATGATCCTCATGCGAAAATATTGGATGTCGGCGCAGGAACCGGACGTTACAGTGTCGCACTCGCCGAAGAAGGCTACGATGTTACGGCTGTCGAGCTTGTAAAATACAATCTTGGGATTTTAAAGCAGAAAAACAGTACCGTCAAAGCTTATCAGGGAAATGCCCTGAAGCTTTCACGGTTCCCGGACAAAGAATTTGACATGGTGCTTGTCTTTGGGCCGATGTATCATCTGCTCACGACAGAAGAGAAAGTACAGGCTTTGAAAGAAGCGAAACGTGTTCTGAAAGATGATGGTGTCATGCTTGTTGCATACTGCATGAATGAATACAGTATCCTGACTTACGGGTTCAGGCAGAATCACATTCTCGAATGTCTGGAAAATGGCAAGATCAGCAAAGATTTCCGTGTACAGCCGGAAGCGGAAGATCTCTATGATTATGTACGGCTTGAAGATATGGATGCCTATAATAAAGCCGCCGGTCTGAAACGGATTAAGGTCATTTCAGCCGACGGTCCTTCGGATTATATGCGTCCGGTATTAAATGCAATGGATGAAGCCACATTTGAAGCATTTATCCGTTATCATCTGACCATATGTGAACGTCCGGAGCTTGTCGGTGCCGGATCGCATACTGTAGATATTCTCAGTAAATAATATCGAAATGCATCCCGGTACAATCGTTTAAGCCGGTTCCGTCCTACACATTTTCTGATATCTTGTCAATAAATTCAAGAATGCCCTCGGCAACACATGGATTTATGATGCTCCCGGAATTTCTGATGTAATTTATTGGCGGCTGTAAATGCCACTCGCTTGGATTCACAGTTGTGACTTCTTCCGGAAAGCACAAGTGCAACTTTTAATTTTAAACGATTCATTTCTGGTAAAATTTATACGAACATAGTTTCGTCATCTGTGGTATAATAAAACCACTACCATTAGTAAGGGAAAGGGGAGCTTACATGAAACTTATTATTTGCGTTGATGACAACAATGGCATGATGTTCAACCGGCGTCGTCAGTCGAAGGACCGCGAAGTGCGTCATGACATTCTTGCCTATACGTTGCCGGAACGGATCTGGATGAATGAATACAGTCTTGAACAGTTTGAAACGGACGATACATCCCGGATCCAGGTTGCAAATAATTTTCTGATCCAGGCAGATGACAACGACTATTGTTTTATTGAAAACGGACAATATTTGATTGATGAATCGAGACTGGATGAGATTGTTCTGTATCACTGGAATCGTGTTTACCCGGCTGATTATTATTTTGACATTGATCTGCACGGCTGGACTCTGGCAGACCAGAAGGAGTTCAAGGGATTTTCACACGATAAGATAACGAGAGAGATATGGACAAGATGAAAAAATTAAAGTTATTACTTGCAAATATTATACTTGCCGGTGTGCTGGTACTCGGTGGCTGTGCGAATGCCGGGGACAGTTCACAGTCTTCGTCTTCTAAAGAAACGACTACGCAGGAATCTGCTTCATCTGAAGATCAAAATACGAATGCCGAAGACAGTTCGGATGATACATCTGCACAGGCGGATTCCGGTAATACTGCCGGTTCTGATACCGCAGGCAAGACAAAGGCTGCCGCTTCTAAGGCAAAAACTTCGGCTGTAAGTACTTCTAAGATACCGAAGTACTCTGGTTCGCCTTATATCAAGGTTCATAACAATGTACCGTTTTTTAAGAAGTCGGACCTGACGAAAAAAGTCTTTGAAAAGTACAGCAAATTAGATGCGCTCGGCCGCTGCCGCACTGCTTATGCCAATGTCTGCAAAGCAACCATGCCAACGGAAAAGCGCGGACGAATCGGTATGGTCAAACCTTCCGGCTGGCACACAGTGAAGTACAACAACGTAGACGGCAAATACCTCTACAACCGCTGTCATCTGATCGGTTATCAGCTCACCGCTGAAAATGCGAACGAAAGTAATCTCATGACCGGAACGCGCTATCTGAATGTAGATGGCATGCTGCCTTTTGAAAATATGGTTGCTGACTATGTAAAAGAGACAAACAACCACGTTCTGTACCGGGTAACGCCGATCTATACGGATGAAAACTTACTGGCTGACGGTGTACTGATGGAAGCGGAATCTGTTGAGGACAAAGGCAAAGGCATTTCCTACTGCGTATATGTGTATAACGTACAGCCGGGAATCAAGATTGATTATGAGACTGGCGACAGCTCTGCGAAAGATTCACGCCGTTCCGAACAGAGTTCCGCAAAAGGAACTTACATCATTAACGAGAACACGAACAAATTTCACAAACCGGACTGCCGGAGCGTGAAGATGATGAAAGATAAGAATAAGAAAACATATACCGGGAAACGCTCTGAGCTCATCAATTCGGGGTATGAGCCGTGCAAGAACTGTAACCCGTGATACTGTCACTGGTGGCTTTTCCGAATATTATAAAAATTATAAAAACCGCATTACAGCAGCGATTAAACTTGCTGCAATGCGGTTTTTTACTTTCCTCTTTTTTATCTAATCGTTACCGGGTGCAAACTATCAGGATTTTGCTGTATTTTATGCTCGTTATATCCACTCTTCATTTCCGCCTGTTACTGCAAGGGAAATCAAAGCATCCATTTTCTCTACTTCATCTTCGCCCTGGATTACCTGTAATAATTTTGCCGTTTCTTCTATTACAGGCATCGGCTCATCCGGGCCGATCTCCATATCCGGCTGCTCACCGCATGCCGGACAGACCATCTGTGGTCTTACCGTAAGTGATAAGAAACGATTCCCACACTCTTCACATTCATAATAGCCACACATCTGTGTGCCATCAGGTACATAATACATCTTTTATCCCCCTTTAAATAATACTTCTGTCTTTTGCTGATTTTTCTATCTTCTGTCAGAATCAAGCGCAAACTCTGTAATCACATTAATTGCAACAGCTGTAAGAATTCCTCATGTGGTCTGTCTGCATTCTTCTCATACCATGCAATTGCTCCGGGATCTCCACTCCGGTCCGAAAATGCCGGAAATAAAAAGCCAAACTGCGGCTCGCCCATCTCGTAATCTCCACTGACCGGCGCAAATACACCTGTCAGGAACGGATATACTTCTTCGGATTCCCACTGTTCTGTCTTGTCGTTGCCTTTTCTCGGCACATCATAGCAGCCATAAAACAGATAAAATCCATATTCCCTGTTTTGGTTAAGCTTCTCTCCCAGGATTTCGTAAAATGTTTCCAGAAGTCCGTCATTTTTGAGTTCACACTCTTTCAATGCCATCAGAAGCTGCCAAATACTTCACGGCTTTTTTGCCGTCTCCGGAAATACATATTCTTTTAATTGCCTGTTTGTATCTGCAAACGGGATTGCCTTTGCAAGCTTCAAATTTTTTCCCTGATCCGCTTTTGATAATTTCAAGAAATGAATATTAAATGTACCATCCACATATCCTTCTTCATCAAAATACGCTCCTACAACTCTCGAAAAACAGTTACGGCTTATTGTCATGCGACGCGTCAGCTCCAGCATATCCTCCCGGTTTATTCTTCTCGTTTTTAACTCTTCTGCCATCTGTCTTTTTCCCCTTATATTCTCTATTCTTTATTATAAACGTAGCCTTTCTGCCTCGCAATCCTGTTTTTGCAAAAAAAGTTCTCCTATGATTTTTATTCGATCATAGAAGAACCTTTTAAATTCAATTCTTTTTCCTTTTTATTGCGGGGTTATAAATTTTTATTACATTTCTTTATAGGAATCTTTACATTTTTTCAAGTTTTGTTTTAAAAAACTGAATCAAAGGTCCGTTGAAACATGCATTGATCACTGTACCAATTCCTGCAACAGCCCAGATTCCTGCTCCTGATGCGCTTGCAAATGCAATTCCAACAATTACTACAACCACATCTGAAAGTACTCTTGCTTTATGAAATGGGATTTTCTGATGTGTCAGCTTTTCAATAATGATTGCCACACTGTCATATGGTGCAATTCCCATATCCGCAACCATATATAATGCAACTCCCATTGATGCCATTAACTGGGCGAGTACAAGCGCAATTATACGAAGCGGAAGAGACATCTCTATCTGTACTACATCCTGTACCAGCCAACAAACAAAATCTGCGATATATCCAACAAAAATCATATTAATGATAGTTCCTGCACCAATGCAATGCCTTGCCTGGAAAAATACTATTACAAGAATCACTGCATTCATCAATAACTGCCATGTTCCAAAACTCCAGCCGATAAATCCACTGATTCCAAGATTCATTGCACTGAAAGGATCTACGCCAAACCCGGACAAACGAAGGAAAGACACACACAGACCAATAAACAAGATTCCTAAAATCATCATCCCAGTCCGTTTTGTTATTTTCATTGTTCTTCTTTCCTCCTACTCCTTTTTCCCTTTTAACATATATATTCTTGATTCAAAATCCGTACACGGGACAGCATCTCCCGGCACTTCTCCTGCTGTTACATCAGAGGTGATAAGTCCAAAGTTCATCAGCTCATCTCCATAATTTTCTGTATGATTCCAGACATTTTCATATAGCATATCCGGATTCAGTCCCTGTAAACGGACACGACTATACGGTTGATTAACTCCATTTAACACACGGTAATAACCTACAATCGCAAGTGTACGATCTTCATTGGTCACCATCCAGACAGTTTCATTTCCATCAAACGGACTCTTCAATCTGTAAAATGTTCCGAACTGCAACACTTCTCTGTATTCTTTCATAAATACAATCTGTTCTTTTACTTCTTTGATTTCTTCCTCTGTTAATTTATTCAGATCCAGCTCATATCCAAAGGTTCCAAAATATGCAACATTCGCACGGGTATGTAACGGAGTGTTACGAAATACCTGATGATTCGGAACAACCGATACATGACTTCCTATACTGCTGAGTGGATAACACATAGAAGTCCCATATTGAATCTTCAGACGTTCAATTGCATCTGAATCGTCGCTTGTCCATCCCTGCGGAGCATAATATAACATGCCAGGATCAAACCTTCCGCCACCACTCGCGCAGGATTCAAATAATACTTCCGGAAATGCCATTGTCAGACGTTCATATAAATCATATACGCCTAAAATATAACGGTGAAATATCTCTCCCTGCCTGTCTGCCGGAAGTTTTACACTGTAACACTCTGTAATGCTGCGATTCATATCCCATTTGATATAAGATATCTTAGCTTCTGACAATAATTTTTCCATCATATTATAAATGCAATCCACAACTTCTTTTCTTGAAAAATCCAGTACATACTGATATCTTCCATGAGAAGTATTTCTTCCCGGGGTCTGAATGATCCAGTCCGGATGTGTACGATATAAATCTGAATCTTTGTTTACCATTTCCGGTTCAAACCAGAGACCGAATTTCATCCCCAGATTTTCAATTCTTTCAGATAAGCCTTTTATCCCATTTGGTAAAAGATCCGGATTTGCTACCCAGTCACCAAGACCGGCTCTGTCATTTCTTCTTGCGCCAAACCATCCGTCATCCAGTACAAATAATTCAACTCCGCATTCTTTAGCTTTTCCGGCAATCTCAACAAGCCGATCTTCCGTAAAGTTAAAATAAGTTGCTTCCCAATTATTATTCAAAATTGGTCTGGTCCGGTCTCTCCAATATCCTCTTGCCAGCCTTTTGGCATATAATTTCTGAAAAGTCTGACTCATTCCATTCAGTCCCTGATCACTATATACAAGCATTGCTTCAGGCGTCTGAAAACTCTCCATAGGTTCTAATTTCCAATCAAATCCTGTCGGATTAATACCTGCTGTAATTCTTGTAACATCATGGGTATCCACTTCTGCCTGTATCCGAAAATTCCCACTGTATATAAGGCTAACACCAATGGCTTCTCCTACATTTTCATCTGTATTCTCTCGTTTCAATACCATAAATGGATTATGCTCATGAGAGGAATTTCCACGCATACTATCGATTGCTGTAATTCCCTGTTCTAAAACTCTGTTTTTCACATAACGCTCTCTTGACCATGCACCGGATAACTGCATCCATATATAATCCTTGTCCGGAAGATCCAGACTTAAGCTCATCATATTTAATATATGTAAATTCTGATTTCCACTATTTTTTAAACGTGCACTTCTTGCTATTGCACTGTATTGTTCAAAAATAGTATACAACAACTCCAGCTGAGCACCTGTCAAAGAATCTTTCAGGAAAACACGCAGTGTCTGTGCTTCTTCTTCTGCTTCTGTGTAAGTTGCTGGAAGTCCGGAAAGTTTCGGTTTCCCGGATGAGATCTCATATCCATCATACTGAAATTCACTGATTCTGCTTCCATTTTCCTGCAATAACTCTATTGCCGGATGTCTGTAATCTGTTGTCCCATAAACCGGATATTCCTGTCTGATATGTTCCAACGAGAAACTACGATCCCACTCATAAATATAAGATGTCATTGGTCGTCCACATTTTTCCACCAAATAGGAGAAATCTGCCTTATCATGAATTCGTTTACCAAAATACAGTTGTCCTAAATGTCCATTATCTAATACGCATAAAATATAGCTGATTTTGTCATTATATAAATGAAATGTTTTTGTTTCCTTATGGAAAATAATTTTTCTCATAAACTACCTCTTTTATATTTAAATTATGCATCCTGCTTTCTGGCATGCATTTCGTTTACTTTTCTTGTAACTTCTTCCATCTTCTCACCTTTTAAAATATAATATTTTTTGTAAATACCAAAACTAACAATTGCGAGAATAATCGGAATGATAATCATCAATACGCGGATTCCTAATACGGTTCCTGCACTTTGAGCTGTTGCTTTTGCATTGTATCCTACAATCTGAAGTCCGATTCCGGTTAATCCACCTGCAGCAGCTGTTGCTGCCTTCATAAGAAATGTCTGTGCAGAACAAGTTACACTTTCATTACGTACTCCGAATTTTACTTCTCCATAATCAATTACATCTGCCATACAGCAAGTTGTTACACCAAGTGAAAGTCCTGAACCAAAGAACAGCAGTGCACAGCAGATTACAACCAATACCTTGCTCTGCGGAGCAACATATCCTGCTATTCCAAGAAGGATGAAACCCGCAATCGGAAGTCCACATGCAAATGCATACACTTTTTCACGGCTGATCTTGCTGGCGATTTTCGGGAAAAATACAAGTCCGGCCATTTCAGCGATGATCGCAAATCCAAAAATAGAATACAAATATTCATCATGGCAAACGCATTTGAAATAATAAACAGCAAAACTTTTTGCAATCTGTGTACAAAGATTAAATGTCAGAAGCAAACCTATAAAAGCAAGCAGCTGATCATTTTTCACAATTACGTGAAATGCCTGTTTCAAACTTGTTTTTTCTGCTGATGCACCAACTGTAGATTCTTCTTTTACATTGAATACCGTAATACCGATCGTAATGATAAATACGACTGCGATAATAATAGCAAATAAAGTGTATCCTTTTTCTGCATAAAGATTACTTTCTCCTGCAAGCTTATTCAGATGATTAATAATATAAAGACCAAATGTTGCTACTGAGAATCCTGCAAGACTTGCAAAAAATCTCGGAATGACAGATACTTTTTCACGTTCATGCGGATCATTGGTCAAGTTTGGAAGCCATGACCAATATGGAACATCCATAATGGTATAAGTCATTCCGTATAAAATATACATTACAGATACATATACATACAAGGCAGTTCCTGATAAATGAAAGCTATGAAACAGTAAAACAAATACAACAGAATTCACTAAAGTTCCGATCACCAGCCAGATTCTAAATTTTCCAAACCGAGTATGTGTATTATCTACAATCATTCCCATCATCGGATCATTAATTGCATCCCATACAGAAGCAACTACAGTAATCACACCAACAGCTCCTGCCGGTACTCCAAACGTATCTGTCAGGAAGATCATCAGATACGCCCCAACTAAAGAACCCATAATCTGATATCCACTTCCGGTTGCCAATGCATAAGACAAAATCGTTGACAACTTTAATTTTTCTCTTTTCATAACAAACCTCCTGCTTGTTTTCTTTTGATGATGAGATTATAATCTATAATGTCACAAATTTTATGACATTTATTTCAAAAGAAATGACAAAAAAACTCATTCATATATTCATTCTTATACGATTGGAATGACTCATTTAGAAAAATTCCGAAAGTAGCTGTTGCAAAAGGAGACAGTTATTATGATATCAGAGAACAATTTGCTTCCACTTAATGACACTGAGCATTTTTTAAAAAATTTTTTGAAAAAATTTCCGGTTTATCAGACCAAAATCATTAATCCCTTAGCAAATGAGCAGGATTAT
>OLSO01002738.1_pt1 | contig 10229 bp, 10 predicted proteins | sample 1672441 | NCBI WGS metagenome assembly OLSO01 (sample SAMEA3136686, study PRJEB25190) | human gut metagenome | biome: human gut; feature: human-associated habitat; material: faeces | place: Austria | collected 2013 | reverse complement strand
ATTTCACACGGAGGGTACAGTCTTGGAGCATGAAAAAGACCTTATCGGTCTTGGGTGGAAGCTTTGCCTTCTTGTTTGTGCTCAGTCTTTTCTTGCCATTTGATAGCTTGTGGACCTATCTGTTTGGCTTTTTAGCAGCGACAATCGCAGCTTGTGCCATGATTCTGTCGGCCCGTATTCTCCATGAAAAGACACCAGATAAAAAGGAACCAGTTATCCTCAATTTCTTGGCAGATACCAGTTATGGTGTCTATCTTTTCCACTGGCCTTTCTTTATCATCTTCTCTCAACATTTGGGAAATATGATGGCAGCCCTTGTGACGACGATCGTTTCCTTGATTCTAACGGCTCTGTCCTTCTATATTTTGGAGCCAACCATTGCAGGCAAGGAGCCTCGTGTATTTGGTATGAAGATGGATCTGAGTTTTTTGACCAAGCCGATCTTTTACCTCATGATTCCACTGGCTCTCTTGATGTTTGGAATCTCCGCCTTTGCACCAACAGTCGGAGCTTTTGATGAGAGTTTGGTGGTGAGTGGGCTCAATCAAGCAGATAGCAAAATGCAGGTTACGCGGACGCAGGTGGACAATGCGACTGCAACAGACTATAACGTCTCAAATGGTGTGACCATGATCGGTGACTCCGTTAACTTGCGGGCGCAGGATTACCTGACTAAAGCGATCCCTGGCATCCAGATCGATGCAGTGGTGAGCCGTCAGTTGGAAAATGGAATGAAGGTCTTTGAGACCGATATCTCCAATAAAGTTCTCCTAAAAAATGTGGTCATTGCCCTAGGAACCAATACTGTAAGTAACTACAAAGAATTGCTGGATCAGTATGTTGAGAAACTTCCAAAAGGCCGTCGCCTGATCCTTGTGACACCATATGATGGTCGATATGCCAACGATCAGTCCAGCGAATCGGTTCAAACGCGTCTTTATGAGTTGGAACTAGCCAAGAAATACGACTTTATCACCATTGCGGACTGGTACCAAGTAGCAATTGAAAATCCAAACATTTGGGTGGGAACAGACTCTGTTCACTTCAATATGGAAACCAATGGCGGGGAACTCTATGCTCAAACAGTCAAAGAAGCCCTTGATAAGGCCGAAAAAGGTCCGGTCAAGAAGTAAAACTGCTTCTTTGAAACTGAAACAAAACAAATCCTAACAAAATAAAACAAAAAGCAACTTTATACTTGTAAAAAGTTGCTTTTTTTAGTAAGATTAAGAAAACGCTTACAAAAATCAATTGAAAACATCACTTTGTGAAGAAAAAGTTTTTTAAATTATTTTTTCACAATTTTGCTAAAGAATTGCTTTTACATCAATTAAATTGATAAAACTTTCACAAACTTCAAAAAAATCTTTGTGAAAGTTGCTTGGAAGTGTTTACAAAAATCTCAAAATAGAGTACAATTATATTGTGAAATAATTAACAAATCGAAATTTCTTACACTATTCTTGAAAGTTTCTGAAAACAAGAAAAAGTTCCGGAAAAGGATAAGGGTTTCAAACATTGGAGGAAAGCATCAAATGGCTGATAAAAAAACTCTCTCACCTGAAGAAAAGAAACTCGCTGCTGAAAAACACGTAGACGAGTTGGTGCAAAAAGCGCTTGTGGCGCTTGAAGAAATGCGCAAATTGAATCAGGAACAAGTAGACTACATCGTTGCAAAAGCATCTGTAGCTGCTCTTGACGCACACGGTCAACTTGCTCTTCATGCATATGAAGAAACTGGTCGTGGAGTCTTCGAAGACAAGGCGACTAAAAACTTGTTCGCTTGTGAGCACGTTGTAAACAACATGCGTCACACCAAGACAGTTGGTGTCATTTCAGAAGACGACGTCACTGGTTTGACTCTTATTGCTGAGCCAGTCGGAGTTGTCTGCGGGATCACTCCTACAACAAACCCAACTTCAACAGCAATCTTTAAAGCATTGATTTCCTTGAAGACACGGAACCCTATCGTCTTTGCCTTCCACCCATCAGCTCAAGAATCATCTGCTCATGCGGCACAAATCGTACGCGATGCGGCAATTGCAGCTGGAGCACCTGAGAACTGTGTGCAATGGATTACCCAACCTTCTATGGAAGCAACCAGTGCCCTTATGAACCATGAAGGAGTTGCTACGATCCTTGCGACCGGTGGGAATGCCATGGTTAAAGCGGCATACTCATGTGGGAAACCAGCTCTTGGGGTAGGTGCCGGAAACGTACCTGCTTATGTTGAAAAATCAGCTAATATCCGCCAAGCAGCACACGATATCGTCATGTCTAAATCATTTGACAACGGAATGGTTTGTGCGTCTGAACAAGCGGTTATCATCGATAAAGAAATCTACGATGAGTTTGTTGAAGAATTCAAATCTTACCACACTTACTTTGTCAACAAAAAAGAAAAAGCCCTTCTTGAAGAGTTCTGCTTCGGCGTAAAAGCTAACAGCAAAAACTGTGCGGGTGCGAAATTGAATGCGGACATCGTTGGGAAACCAGCAGCATGGATCGCTGAACAAGCTGGCTTCTCAGTTCCAGAAGGAACCAATATCCTTGCGGCAGAATGTAAAGAAGTTGGTGAAAAAGAACCGTTGACTCGTGAAAAATTGTCACCAGTCATCGCTGTCTTGAAATCTGAAAGCCGTGAAGACGGAATTAACAAAGCTCGCCAAATGGTTGAATTCAACGGTCTTGGTCACTCAGCAGCCATCCATACTGCTGATGAAGAATTGACCAAAGAATTTGGTAAAGCAGTCAAAGCCATTCGTGTGATTTGCAACTCTCCTTCGACTTTCGGTGGTATCGGGGATGTTTACAATGCCTTCTTGCCATCATTGACACTTGGATGTGGTTCTTACGGACGCAACTCTGTTGGGGACAACGTTAGTGCCATCAACCTCTTGAATATCAAAAAAGTCGGACGCCGGAGAAATAACATGCAATGGATGAAACTTCCTTCAAAAACATACTTTGAACGTGATTCAATTGAATACCTACAAAAATGTCGTGACGTTGAACGTGTCATGATCGTTACAGACCACGCTAGAGCTTGGTTTCCTTGATCGTATCATCGAACAGCTTGACCTTCGTCGCAACAAGGTGGTTTACCAAATCTTTGCAGACGTAGAACCAGATCCAGATATCACAACTGTTGAACGTGGTACAGAGATCATGCGTGCCTTCAAACCAGATACGATCATTGCTCTCGGTGGTGGATCACCAATGGATGCGGCCAAAGTTATGTGGCTCTTCTACGAACAACCAGAAGTGGACTTCCGTGACTTGGTACAAAAATTCATGGATATCCGTAAACGTGCCTTCAAATTCCCATTGCTTGGTAAGAAAACTAAATTCATTGCGATCCCAACTACATCTGGTACAGGATCTGAAGTAACACCATTTGCCGTTATCTCTGATAAAGCAAACAACCGTAAATACCCAATCGCAGACTACTCATTGACTCCAACAGTTGCCATCGTAGACCCTGCCTTGGTATTGACAGTTCCTGGATCTGTTGCAGCAGACACTGGTATGGACGTCTTGACGCACGCGACAGAAGCTTATGTATCACAAATGGCTAGCGACTTCACAGATGGTCTTGCCCTTCAAGCTATTAAACTTGTCTTTGAAAACTTGGAAAGCTCAGTGAAGAATGCGGACTTCCATTCACGCGAAAAGATGCACAATGCGTCAACTATCGCAGGTATGGCCTTCGCCAATGCCTTCCTCGGTATTTCTCACTCAATGGCCCACAAGATCGGTGCGCAATTCCACACCATCCACGGACGGACCAATGCCATCTTGCTTCCATACGTTATCCGCTACAACGGTACACGCCCAGCCAAGACAGCTACATGGCCTAAGTACAACTACTACCGTGCAGATGAAAAATACCAAGATATCGCTCGTATGCTAGGACTTCCATGCTCTACTCCAGAAGAAGCCGTTGAAGCTTACGCAAAAGCTGTATACGAACTTGGTGAACGCTGTGGTATCGAAATGAACTTCAAAGCACAAGGCATCGATGAAAAAGAATGGAAGAAACATTCTCGTGAATTGGCCTTCCTTGCTTACGAAGATCAATGTTCACCAGCGAACCCACGTCTTCCAATGGTAGACCATATGCAAGAAATCATCGAAGATGCATACTATGGTTACAAGGAACGTCCAGGACGTCGTAAATAAGACGCCAAGGAACAACTGATGTTTATCAGCTATCCCTCGCTCGTAAGAGTGGGGGATTTTTGCTATTTGGGTCCAAAACTCGTTTTTTCATAAAAAATTAGACTTTTTTTCAGAAATTGTGTTATTTTTATAGCATTCCGAGCTATTTTATGTTACCCTATAGTGTGTGAATCTGCCTGTAGCTGAAGGGTTATGATCCTTTTTCAGTTATAGGAAATGAAAAAACAAATCCAAGAAAGGAGGCCATCTCAAATGGAGTTAGAAGGTGACGTGCAAGGAAGACAAGATCAGGCACAGAAAATTATTGAAATGCCCCAACGAGATCGGGAAGCTTCCACTTCAGAAAATCAGCCATCATCTGCTTCGGTGGTCTCCATGTATGGGCAGGAAAGACCAAGCATTTCTAGCCTCCATCAGCAACTAGCGAGCGCGTCTGGGACCCAGACCATTCAATTGCGGGAGGAATTGGTGCTGGCGGTAGCACAGAATGCTTCAGCGCAGGCAACTACCTTTGAGGCAGAAGTCAAGGATAAGTTGGAAGAGGCTAAGGAGACGGTTTCCCATAAGGTCGCTGAGGTGTCACAAATGGCCCACAGCATGGCCCAATTTTTAACAGATGCAGAAGTGGAGCAACTATTAGGAGAGTTCTCCATGGATACTTGTTGGGACCAAACGGTAGAGGCGGAGAACCTCGCCCAAGCAAAGGCCTATTCCACTCGCTTGTCAGACTTGGCAAGTCAGCTGGAGGCTGCATCAGCTCAATTGGTGGACTTGGACAAGGGACAAGCAACGGCCTTTGATTTTTCATAAGTAGGAGAAAAAGATGTTAGAGATCCTGGGAGAGGACAGAGAACGAATTGAGGAGCTCCATCGAGAGATTAAAAAGGAGCAAGAGCGGATTGCGATCAGAAGTTTGATTGCAACGCAAAAAGCCTTGATGATGTTGGAAGGGATGAGTTTGCAGGTAACCTTGGGCGGTCAATCCGAAAAGATGCGCTCTTTTGCTACAACGACCCTAGTTAATGATTTGAAAGATGGATTTACAGGAGGAGCAGCGGACGCGGCAGAAGCAGCACTGAAATCAGTGAAAAAGCCGATTTTATTGAGTCCGATTAAAGGAGGTATGTGATGTACCATTCAGGAAATAGTGAATTAGAACAACTAGAAGATCGACATTACCGCTTCAACCAGAAACTTAGCGAGTTGGAGTGGGATTATGCGGATATGCGTATGGATGTCCGCCAACATACAGAAAATTTAGTAGACTGGCTGAGTGCCCTGCATTTTCAAGCCCCAAGTGCGGAGGCTCAAAGTGGCTTGGAGCGTTTATTTGCCTTGCAAGAAGAGTTTGAGGCAGAACTCAAGCGCTATGAAGAGCGTTTAGAAGAAGAGCGTGAGCGCGAGCAGCAAGAGTACTATAAGCAGCGCCAACAATTAGAAAAAGGTGATTGAAACATTCCTCTGGTAGAGATAAGAGGAATGTTTTTGTTTGCTCAAAAAACTTTTAAAAATGTGCTCATAAAATATTGTAAGCGTTTACTTAGTGTGTTATAATATTCACAAATAGACGAAAATAAAATGGTTTTATCAAACCAACAAAGAAAAGGAGTCGCTTATGAAAGCTGCAACTTATGTATCTGCAGGCAATCTGCAACTGCTTGATCAACCAAAGCCAGTGATCAAAAACCCAACGGATGCCATTGTGCGTGTCTTGAAGACAACCATCTGTGGGACAGACCTTCACATCCTAGGAGGAGATGTTCCGGCTTGTAAAGAAGGCACGATTTTAGGCCACGAAGGCATCGGGATCGTCGAAGAAGTCGGCGATGCAGTGAATAACTTCAAGGTGGGCGACAAGGTTATCATCTCTTGTGTCACAGCTTGTAATACCTGCTACTACTGTAAACGTAGTCTGCCTTCTCACTGTGAAGATGGTGGTTGGATTTTGGGTCACTTAATCAATGGGACCCAAGCAGAATATGTGCATATTCCACATGCGGATGGCAGTCTTTATCATGCGCCTGAAACTGTGGATGACGAAGCCTTGGTCATGCTCTCAGATATTCTCCCAACCTCTTATGAAATTGGGGTGCTTCCATCTCATGTAAAACCAGGCGATAATGTCTGTATCGTTGGAGCTGGTCCAATCGGCCTTGCGGCTCTTTTGACCGTTCAATTCTTCTCACCAGCTACGATTATCATGGTGGACTTATCTGAATCTCGTCTTGAAGCAGCTAAGAAATTTGGGGCAACTCACACCATCTGCTCCAGTGATATCGCTGAAATTAAGGCCTTTATCAATGATGTGACGGATGGTCGTGGTGTCGATATTTCAATGGAATGTGTGGGTTATCCTGCTACCTTTGATGTCTGCCAAAACGTCATCTCTGTCGGTGGTCATATTGCCAATGTCGGTGTTCACGGAAAACCAGTTAGCTTTAATTTGGACGAATTGTGGATCAAGAACATTACCCTCAACACCGGTCTTGTCAATGCTAATACCACTGAAATGTTGCTCAATGTCTTGAAATCAGGCAAGATCGATGCAACCAAGCTCATTACCCACCACTTCAAACTTTCAGAGGCAGAGAAGGCATACGAAATCTTCAAACATGCTGGCGAAAACAATGCGCTTAAGGTCATTATCGAAAATGACATTAGTCAATGAAAGGTTAACTAATCTTTGTTCATAGTTTTTTTAGTAGGGCTGGGAGGTAACTTCTAGCCCTTTTTCAGAGGATTAAGAGATGAGAGATATAAAAAGTGAAATTGGGAAAAAACTAAGACGATTAAGAGAAGAAAAGGGGTTGACGAGAGAAGTACTTTGTAACGATGAAAGTGAATTAACAGTTCGTCAGTTAGTACGTATTGAAAAGGGGGAGTCTTTGCCTAGCTTAAAAAAATTAGAATATATTGCGAATATGCTGGGTATTCCAGTATCGAATATTGTAGATCATGATAAAGCGGTGTTACCTCGTAGATATCTAGAGTTGAAATTTCTAGTTACTCATTTTATGACATATGGGGATGAAGAACGGATAAGACTAAAGGAATCCTATTTTGATGAGATTTACGAATCGTATTTTGAAGATTTACCAGAAGAGGAACAAGTTGCTATTGAAGCTGTAGATGCAGCGTTAAATGTTTTTTCAACTGAGAAAGCTGAATATGGAGAAAATTTGATTGAGGAATATTTTGGGCAATTGATGACTAAAAAAGAATTTTCTCAAAATGATCTATTAATCATCAAATTATTTTTGTTCAAGTGTCTCGCGAGAGCCAAGGATAAAAGAGATGCCATGATTTTAGTTGATAAAATGATTGCAACCAAAGATTCATCTGATAAAACGAGCCTATATTTAATAACCAGAAATTTGATAGCGATGACTTCTATCTTATATCAAGATGAAGATTATGAACAGTTGGGTCCATATATAGATGAATTGGATAAATTGGTACAAGAAACTCAATATTTTCAACAACAGCCGGGTATAGATATGATGAAAGGAACCTATGCATTCTACGTGGAAAAAGATATAGAAAAAGCAAAAGTATTTTATCACCAAGCGATGGTTTGTGCTCATTCATTTGGCGAATTTGATCTTGAAAATAAAATAAAAAAAGAAATGGAAAAACATATAAAAATAAAATGGACATGACATTTATGTCATGTCCATTTTATTTTTAAAGTGATACTATTACTATCGAAAGCGAATAAAGGAGGATAAGCCAGATGTTGGGAGTAATTGTAACTGTACTATCTTTAGTATTTTTAGTTGATTAAAAATACTAATTTAACAATTAAGTAGAGAAGGTGATGATATGAAAAATATTAAAAAAATGATACTTCTTTCGATTATAGGATTCTCCTTAATAGGATCTTTTGTATCTCCAGTTAGTGCCAATGCTATAAAGCCCATTGAAGCAACAATTTCACGGGACCGTGGTGTTTGTGGAGATATGAATAAAAACAGTACAACCTATAAGCGCTATTGTCTCAAAGATGGTAATGCTTCAGCTCATTTGACTCAACGACAAATAGATTGTATTTGGTCTTTGTTTGGAGTTGCTGTGTCCCCAGCTGGTGGGTGGGTATCTGTAATTAGAGAACTTGGTAACGTAGCGTACAAGTGCTATAATGTATGATTAAAAGGAAATAGTTTATAAGATTACGTTAAAATAATCCTCCTTTGTTTGTTATTATTAATATGGTTCGTGAAATGAATTTTAAGAAATTTAGTAAATTAATGCTAGGTATTATTCTTCTATGCCAGTTAAATGCTTGTGTTTTATCATCAGGATTGGCTGATAAAGAAAATTTACAATTAACAAAAGTTGAAATCGATAAAGATTATGAATTAAAAATGAAAAGATTGTATCGCTCTATAGTAACAAATTATACAAAAGTAAGTGCTGGAAATATCATAGATAGAAATTTAAAAAATAACAGTTTTGTATATATAGGCAGAGAATCTTGTCCATTTTGTAGAGAGTTTGTGCCAATGTTAAATGAGCTTTTATTAAAGTCAAATAACAAAGTCTACTATTTAGATACTGAGTCAGATTCAAAAAATCCTAGAATACAGGAGTTTTATCAAAAATTTAGTATAGATGGAGTACCTGCTTTGTTATATTTTAAAAAAGATGGGGCATACGAAATATTACATGAAGATGATGTTTTATCTGAGTGGATTAATAAAATGATAGAAAATTAATATCATATATAAATTTATAATTTTCACTTCATATTGCTTGTAAATAACCTATTATAGTCTTATAATATAAGTGCAGAAAACGATTACATAATAGAAAGGTGTGATCTTATGAAAGGCTTTCGTTACCATCATGAATTCTGGATGGACTTCCATTTCTGGCTCTTGGTCTTGCTTTTAGCAGCTGTAGCTTTGATGATGCAGGCTCCGCTTTCGGTAGTTAGCCTAGCTTATCTTGCTTTTGTTGGGATTTTGATCCTTCTTCAGGTCTTTCAACCACCTGTATCGCCACGTCAGTATCCAGAAGGTAGCTACCATTTCAATTGGAACTTCTACCGGGATACCCGACTGTATATCGATCTCTTTTTATTAGCACGTCTCTTGGCAGGGCCAATTGTTTCGTCAGATGTGCTCTATTGGATCTTGCTTGGTGCCGTCGTCGGCTCTATTGGCTTTGTATTTGTCGTAAAGGAAAAAGCGACTCAAAAGATGGCTTAGGGAATCACCATGTCCTAGATCTCTGAAACTAGTTTCAGAGATCTTTTTATTTTTGCCTAAAATGTGAAACTATAATCCAATTGCACGATTAATATTGTAAGCGCTTTAAAAATAGATTATAATCAATTTACAAGTACTCGAGTTGCCTTATTATCAAAGGAGAAGGAGTTATGTCAAAGATTACAAAAGATGAACTGATTGAACAAATCAAAGACGGCATCATTGTTTCTTGTCAAGCTCTCCCTCATGAACCGCTCTATACAGAAGCAGGAGGAGTCATTCCTCTCTTGGTCAAAGCGGCTGAACAGGGTGGAGCTGTCGGAATCCGAGCCAATAGTGTCCGGGATATCAAGGAAATCAAGGAAGTGACCAAGTTACCAATTATTGGGATTATCAAACGTGATTACCCACCTGAAGAACCCTTTATCACGGCTACTATGAAAGAAGTCGATGAGCTGGCAGCTTTGGATATCGCAGTCATTGCTCTTGATTGTACCAAACGTCCCCGTCATGATGGTCTTTCGATTAGTGACTTTATCCATCAAGTCAAAGAGAAATATCCAGACCAACTCTTGATGGCTGATACCTCTACTCTGGAAGAAGGATTGACAGCTGTCGAAGCGGGAGTAGACTTTGTCGGAACGACCCTTTCGGGCTATACGGACTACAGTCCGAAGGTTGATGGGCCAGATTTTGAACTGATCCATAGCCTCTGTCAAGCAGGAGTGGATGTCATCGCAGAAGGCAAGATCCACTATCCTGATCAGGCCAAGAAAATCCATGATCTCGGGGTTCGTGGGATCGTTGTAGGCGGCGCCATTACCCGACCAAAAGAGA
>OLSO01002734.1_pt1 | contig 10237 bp, 7 predicted proteins | sample 1672441 | NCBI WGS metagenome assembly OLSO01 (sample SAMEA3136686, study PRJEB25190) | human gut metagenome | biome: human gut; feature: human-associated habitat; material: faeces | place: Austria | collected 2013 | reverse complement strand
ACGATAAATTCCGGATCCACAGCCAGAGCTCTCGCGATACCGATACGCTGTCTCTGTCCGCCGGAGAACTCGTGGGGGAAACGGCCTGCGTGCTCTTTGTTCAGTCCTACCAGGGACAGAAGCTCGCTGATCCGCTCCTGCTTGTCATTGGGATGGAGACCGAAGTTTTCCAGTCCCTCACCGATGATATCGCCGACGGTCATACGGGGGTCCAGGGATGCATAGGGGTCCTGGAAGATCATCTGGGCTCTCTTTTTGAACCACAGGCTGTCTTTTTTCCCAAGCTTTGTCACATCACGGCCGGCGTACTCGATGACACCCTCGGTAGCCGGGTAAAGGCCAAGGACGGTTCTTCCGCAGGTAGTCTTACCACAGCCGGACTCGCCTACCAGACCAAGGGTCTCTCCCTTGTAGATATCAAAGGAAACGTCATCCACAGCCTTTAAGGTGTCCTTTTTATGTACTTTGAAGTATTTTTTCAGGTGCTCTACATGAACCAGCACTTCTTTATCATTTGCCATCTTCAAACACCTCCTTGATGTCTTTGATTCCGTATACTTCTTTTGCCATTGGGTGATTCAGCCAGCAGGCTGCCTCATGGGAATCGGAAAATTTGGTGTATTCCGGTGACTGCTCCTTACAGATACCCATGCAGTACTGGCAGCGGCTTGCGAAGCCACAGCCCTTGGGCGGAGCAATCAGATCCGGCGGTGTTCCGGGAATGATACGAAGTTCTGATTTGTTCTCGTTTTTCAGGTTCGGAACGGCCTTCAGGAGGGCATCCGTATAGGGATGTTTCGGCTCGTTGAAGATCTCGTAAACCGTACCTTTCTCCACGATACGGCCTGCGTACATAACGATGATGTCATCCGCCATACCGGCAACGACGCCCAGATCATGTGTAATCATGACAACGGCCGTATTATTTTCCTTCTGAATCTTTTTCAGCAGATCGATGATCTGTGCCTGAATGGTCACGTCCAGAGCCGTGGTGGGCTCGTCAGCGATCATCAGCTTTGGATTGCAGGCCAGGGCAATGGCGATAACCACACGCTGTCTCATACCGCCGGAAAACTCGTACGGATACTGGTTCATACGTTCTTCCGGATTCGGGATATTTACCATTTTCAGAAGCTCCAGGGCACGTTTCTTTGCCTCGTCCTTGGAAACCTTGCTGTGAAGAAGGATACTCTCCATGATCTGCTTGCCGACTTTCATGGTCGGGTTCAGGGAAGTCATGGGATCCTGGAAGATCATGGCCGCATCTTTTCCACGGTATGCTCTCCACTCCTTCTCGCTGTAGTTCATGATATTCTGGCCGTCGAAAATGATCTCGCTGGTCTTTTTCACATCTCCTGGCGGGGTGGCGATCAGACCTAACACAGCCTTGGAGGTTACGGTCTTTCCGGAACCGGACTCTCCTACGATGGCGAGACATTCGCCAGCTTTTGCCTCAAAGGATACTCCCCGTACCGCCTTGACCTCACCGGCATAGGTATGGAAAGAGACCTCCAGATTTTTTACTTCCAACAGATTGCTCATTTTTCACACACCTTTCTTTTTTACTGACGGAGTTTCGGGTCAAATGCGTCGCGCAGACCATCGCCCAGAAGGTTGAAGGCCAGCATGGTTACGGAAATAGCCAGTGCCGGGAAAATCAGCTCATGAGGATAGTAAGCCATCTGCTGCTGTCCCAGGGAAGCCATAGCGCCCCAGCTGGTGAGCGGCGGCTGGATACCCATTCCGATGAAGCTTAAGAAAGCCTCGGAGAAAATGAAGCTCGGAATGGAGAAGGTGGTCTGTACGATGATGATACTCATGGTATTGGGAATCAGATGTCTGGTGACAATTTTAAGGGTCGGAGTACCCAGAGCCTTTGCAGCCATGACATACTCGCTCTCTTTGAGCTCCAGCACCTGTCCTCGAACCAGACGGGCCAGGCCGGTCCAGCTCGTAATACAGAGAGCCAAAAGAAGGGAACTCATACCTTTTCCAAGGAAGACCGTTACGATGATAACCATAACCATGTAGGGAATACCGGAGAGGATCTCCAGGATACGCATCATGATATCATCCACAAGACCTCCCATATAACCGCTGATACCACCGTAGAGAACGCCGATCAGCAGGGATACGAGGGCTCCCACCACACCGATGGTCAGGGAAACACGGCCGCCGATCCAGATACGAGCGAAGATATCTCTTCCCAGGTCATCCAGACCGAAGATATGCTGCAGGGTGGGACCCTGGTTCGTAAACTCAATGTTCTGCTCATCATAGGGATGAGGATAAATATACGGTGCAAAGATGCACATAAACACGATGATAAGAAGAAGAATCAGGCTCGCCATGGCGACTTTATTTTTCTTGAGTCTTCGGAATGCATCCTGCCAGTAGGAAATGCTGGGGCGCACCAGATTCTCTGATGCCTGTTCGTCCACTCCTACCCGGGCGAACTGTTCTTTTGTAAGCTTTCCGCTCTGTTCTGTCATTCTGGTCTCACCCTCCTTACTTGTTGCCTTCAATAATGCTCTTTCTCACTCTCGGGTCTACGATGGCGTACAGGATATCCATCAGTACCATACAGAAAATGAAGATAAATGAGAAGAACAGTGTGGTTGCCATGATCATCGGATAGTCACGTCCGTTTACACTTTCTACATAGTAACGGCCCAGACCCGGAATAGAGAAGATACGCTCGATTACGAAGGAACCGGTTACGATGTTGGCTACCTGCGGAGCCACGATGGAGATGATCGGGGTGATGGCATTACGGAGCACATGACGTTTTACGATCTGGAAGTTGGAAAGACCTTTGGACTTTGCCAGAAGGATGTAATCATTGCTCAGTACATCCAGTACAGAGGAACGCATGAAACGGGAATAGGTTGCGATACCGCTGATGGACGCCGATACCGTCGGCAGGAACGTGTATTGAAAGATCTGCCCGACTCCCATACCCTTGGAGGACCAGCCGACGATGGGGAAATAAGAACCTGCGGCGTATTTCTGAAGCAGAGCCGCGAACACGAAGCTCGGGACAGACACGCCGATGATGGCGACGAAGATCGTCAGGAAATCGATCCAGCGCCCGCGGTGCAGAGCCGCCAGGATACCAAGGATCAGTCCAAGGATCAGACCGACTGCCACGGCCTGCAGACCCAACTGCAGAGAAGCCGGGAAACGCTCGGAAATAATCTGGTTTGCGGTAAGGCCGGGAGTCTTATAGGACTCTCCCATCTGGCCGTGAAGAAGATTCTTCAGATAAATAATATACTGCTCTCCTACCGGTTTATCGAGGCCCCAACGTGCCTTCAGGTTGTTGGCTACGGCCTCTGGAAGAACTTTCATGCTGTCCTGGGTGGGGTCGCCCGGAATACAGTTCATCAGAAAGAAGGTGATGGTAAGAATTACCCACAGGGTTACGATCATGTAACCGATCTTCTTTAATATGTATTTAATCATTTAGTCGCACCTCCTAAGTGAAAGCCTAGTGTTCTGTATCGCGCATCTTTCGATTTGAAAATGAGCGATACAGAACACCAGGAATCTTTGACTTATAAATGCCGGAACGTATGGGAAGCTCTACCTCCCACAGGTTCCGGCACCTTTCAACAGATCACCTGGTGAGATCTGTTGCTCTAGTGATAATTATCTGTTACTCAGCAAGATATGCATCTCTGAACTCGATGGAAGGACCACCTGCGCCGTTGACGTATACGCCCTGAAGTTTCGGGTTTACAACAACGTTGGAGTAAGAGAAGGTAACCGGGGAGATACCGCATTTATCAACAGTCAGGATTTTCTCAGCTTTTGCGAAGTTCTCGCCGCGGACTTTCATGTCAGACTCGGTCTTGCAGGCATTTACCAGCTCGTCATACTCAGCATCAGAGAAGAATGCGGGGTTGTTGCCGTCGCCGGTGGTGTAGCACTGCATGAAGGTCATCGGATCGTTGTAGTCTGCGCCCCATCCAGTCTGGCAGATCTGGTACTGTCCTTTGGAAACCTGGTTGTTGAAGGAAGAGTTATCGGAAGCAGTCTCGATGTTTACAACAACGCCGAGTTTTGTCTGCCACTGGTTCTGATAGTACTCAGCTGCAACCTTGGTCTCGTTATCAGCGTTTCTCTGGAGGAAGGTAACCTCGAGGGTCTCGCCTGCTTTGCCGATCTCCTCAAGACCTTTGTTCAGAAGCTCTACCGGATCCTGCTCAAGGAGCTCTTTCATGGGCTCTTCATAGAGGTCACGGAACAGATCGTCGCCGATAGCGGTTCCGTAAGGAATCTCACCGTAAGCGGCCTGATCTTTTTTCAGAACGTTCTTTACATAAGACTCACGGTCGAAGGCGATCGCAAAGGCTTTACGGATGTTCTCGTTTGAGAATACGCCGTCCGGATCTTCGTTGTTAAAGCAGATGTAGCTGTTTCTCGGCTGCGGGCCGGAAATCAGGGTGATCTCGCCGGAATCAATCTTGGACTGAACCTGATCGATATACTCGGTACGAACGTTTCTTAACAGATCAATCTGTCCCTGATCGAAGAGCTGCTGTCTGGTGTTCTCATCCTGAGCCAGAACCATGTCGATCTCGTCCAGTTTGATGTTGTCAGCATCCCAGTAGTTCGGGTTCTTTTTCAGAACAACTTTGGAACCACGGGTCCACTCGGAGATGTAATACGGACCGCACTGAGCCAGATCGTCTACGATTGCTCCGTAGGAAGAGTTGTTCTCGCCTTCGGTCTTGGATTCCGGAACCGGAGTGATGTTTGCGAAGGTCAGAAGCTGTGCGAAGTACGGGATCGGCTCGGTGAGGGTGATCTCCAGAGTCTTGTCATCGATGGCTTTGGCTCCTACATCCTCTTTTGCGCCTGAACCGGTGTTGAAAGCTTCGCCGCCAGCGATGCAGTAGAAGATACCTGCGTTATGGCAGTTTACTTCCGGGTCGAATACACGGCGGATGGAGTTTACATAGTCCTCTGCAACAACCGGTGTTCCGTCGGAATATTTGTTGTCACGCAGATGGAAGGTCCAAACCAGGCCGTCGTCAGAAGTTTCGTAGCTTTCTGCGCCTGCGTTGGTCAGCTTTCCGTCGATCAGACGAACCAGGGTCTCCTGGCACTCCAGAACGATGGAGTTTTTCTGATCATCATCTGCACGTCCGGGATCCATGGTATCCGGATCGGAGAACATGACGGTGCTTACAACGGCCTCACCGTCTGCTGATACAGCAATTCCGGTTCCGGCTACTACAGTCATGGTCATGGCTGTTGCAAGTAATGCTGACAGAAGTTTTCTTTTCATAGTTTTGTCCTCTCTTTCATAAAAAGATTTTTATATTTACCATGCTTTGCATGGAAAAATATCTTTCTCAGAGTTTTTTCAGATAAAAGACTCTGGACTGGTAGTCCCCCTGGGGAACGCCGGTGTTGCTGACACCGCAGGCTTCATCGGAGGTCACAAGACCGGCCTGCATCAGTTCGTCGCCATAAAAGCTTCCCTCAAAACCCGATACCTGATATTCCGCCTCCGGATCCAGTCCTGAAAGCCGAAGTCTCTGATAACAGCCATTTGCCGGCTGACGCTGGCGGTAATAACCGGCCAGAGCTTCCGTTCTGTCCTCGGAAACCACAACCCAGGCAGCTTCATCGCCCTCAAAAGGACTGATAAGACGATAAAAGTTTCCGGTCATAATGAGTTTCCGGTGTTCCTTCACGAAACGGATCTGCTGGCGGACTTCTTCTTTCTCTTCCTCCGTCAGGATGTTCAGATCCAGCTCATAGCCAAACACGCCAAAGAGTGCCGTCTCTCCTCTGGTTTTCAGAGAAGTGTTTCTATGGGTCTGCTGGTTCGGCGCTACCGATACATGACAGCCCATGGAACTTAAGGGATATACCACAGAAGTTCCGTACTGAATCCTAAGCCGCTCCACCGCGTCGGTGTTATCGGAAGTCCAGGTCTGGGGCGCATAATAGAGCATTCCCGGATCAAACCGGGCCCCGCCGCTGGCACAGGATTCAAAAAGAATATCTGGAAACTCGGTGATCAGCCGTTCATAGAGCGAATAGATGCCGAGCATATGACGATGAAATACCTCACCCTGGAAAGCCGCGTCTCTTCCCTTGGAAAAGACCTCCGACATACTCCGGTTCATATCCCATTTAATATAGGAAACAGGCGCTTCCCGGAGAACCTTCGCAATCATGTCGCCGATGCCTTTTACGACCTCCGGCTTGCTGTAATCCAGTACAAACTGGTTTCTGCCGTGGCACTGGGGTCTTCCCGGCTCGCCCAGGAGCCAGTCCGGATGTTCCCGGTAAAGGCGGCTCTCGTGATTGACCATCTCCGGCTCAATCCAGAGACCAAACTTCATGCCCAAGGCTTCGACTTTTTTCGCCACTCCGGTAATGCCCTCCGGCAGTTTGGAAAGGTCCGGATACCAGTCTCCCAGAGAACTGGTGGCATCGTCTCTCTTGCCGAACCAGCCGTCGTCCAGAACCATAAGCTCCACGCCGAGGTCTGCAGCGGTCCGGGCGATATTGAGGATCTTCTCCTCGGTAAAATTCATAAAAGTAGCTTCCCAGTTGTTGATGAGAACCGGTCTTACTTTATCTCTCCAGCTGCCCCGGCAGAGTCTCGTGCGGTACAGCTTATGGAAGGTCTGACTCATGCCGTTCAGTCCTTCGGAAGAATAAACCATCACGGCCTCTGGCGTCTGGAAACTCTCTCCGGGTTTCAACGTCCAGGAAAAGCCTTCCGGATGAATGCCTAAAAGCACTCTCGTGACTCCGTAGGTGTCCACATTGACCTTGCCAAGGAAATTGCCGCTGTATACCAGGCTGAAACCGAGAACTTCGCCCTGCTTCTCATCCGCATTGGGTCGTTTCAGCGCCAGGAACGGATTAAACTGATGGCTGCTGTGGCCTCTCATGCTGTAGACTTCCTGGGCGCCCTCTCTTAAGTGTTCCGTTCGGACATAACGTTCTCTCGCCCAGGCTCCTGTCAGCGTCACCAGATCGTAATCCCGGTCCGGAAGATCCAGGGAAAGGCTCATAGCTTCATCGAGGACTACCGTCTCCTCTCCGGTCTGACGGAAGCAGGCGTTTCGACAGACAGCCGGGAACGCTTCATAGATCGTATAACTGAGGATCAGCTCGGTTCCGATGAGTTCATCTTTTAAAGTGATCTCAAGGGTCTCCGCTTCGTTTTCTTTTTCCACATAGGTGGCCGGAAGTCCTGGAAGCTTCGGTTTGCCCGGATAAATCCGGTGACTCTGATAAACGAAACCGGAAAGGCGGCTGCCATTCTCACGGAGCAGCTCATAGGCCGGATAACGCATATCTCCTGTTCCGTAAGCCGGATATTCCTGCCTTAAGGCCTCCAGGGAGAAAAAGCGGTCTCCCTCATAAACGCAGGGAGCCATATCCCGAAATCCAAGCTCACTTAAGTGTGAAAAATCTTCCCGGTCCCTCAGTCGCGCTCCCGTATAGAGCTGACCCAGCTGGCCATTCCGCATAATCTGGAAAATATAGCTGATCTTATCATTGTAAAGGTGAAATTCTCTGGTCTTTTCGTGATAAACGATGCTCATGGAATGTTTCCCCTTTTCTGATTTCTAATGAAAACTCATCAAAAATCATCTTCTCTTTTCTTTATTAACTGTTACAAATATACCACGCAGTATATTAACTTGTCAATACTATATACGAATTTTCGATAAAATAATATTAGATATATCTTTTTATCTGTGCAATTCGCGCAAAAGAAACACAGCAGGCACAGAATCTTTGTGCCTGCTGTATGGGATGGATTCTGACCGGAATCACATGTTATTATGCATACTCTATAATTAGATATATCTTTTTATGCAAGACTCTCTTCCAGTTTTTCACGGACCGCCTTGATAAAGCCTTCGCTGTTCAGCACGGTCGGATTCTCAATGCTGGTGATCAGAGCCAGATCCTTGGTCATCTTTCCACTCTCGATCGTGGAAAGGGTGGCCTTCTCGAGTTTATCCGCAAAGGTCATAAGCTCCGGAATCTGATCCAGCTCGCCGCGCTTTCTTAAGGCTCCGCTCCAGGCAAAGATCGTAGCCACGGAGTTAGTGGAAGTCTCCTCCCCTTTCAGATATTTGTAATAGTGGCGCTGTACAGTGCCGTGGGCTGCCTCGTACTCAAACTTGCCGTCCGGGCTCACGAGAACGGAGGTCATCATAGCAAGAGAACCAAAAGCGGAAGACACCATATCGCTCATCACGTCGCCGTCATAGTTCTTGCAGGCCCAGATAAAGCCGCCCTCGGCCTTCATGATCCGGGCAACCGCATCATCGATCAGGGTATAGAAATAGGTGATACCTGCCTTTTCAAAGGCTTCTTTATAGTCTCTGTCGTAAATCTCCTGGAAAATATCCTTGAAGGTATGGTCATATTTCTTGGAGATCGTATCTTTGGTGGCAAACCAGACATCCTGCTTCGTATCCAGCGCATACTGGAAGCAGCTCCTAGCGAAGCTCTCAATGGAACTGTTCAGGTTGTGCATGCCCTGAAGAACGCCCGGGCCCTTAAACTGATGAATCAGCTCTCTCGTCTCGGTTCCGTCCTCAGCCGTAAAGACAAGCTCTGCCTTTCCCGGTCCCGGAACGATCATCTCGGAGGCCTTGTAGACGTCGCCGTAGGCGTGACGGGCCAGAGTAATCGGTTTCTTCCAGTTTTTCACGCAGGGCTCGATGCCTTTTACCACGATCGGAGCACGGAACACGGTGCCGTCCATAATAGAACGGATCGTACCGTTGGGACTCTTCCACATCTCTTTTAAGTCGTACTCTTTCACCCGGGCTGCATTGGGGGTGATGGTAGCGCACTTGACTGCCACGCCGTATTTGATGGCCGCCTTGGCAGAATCCACAGTCACCTGGTCATCAGTTTCGTCTCTGTGTTTGAGACCCAGATCGTAATACTCAGTTTTCAGATCAACAAAAGGAAGAAGAAGTTCATCCTTGATCATTTTCCAGAGAATCCTTGTCATCTCGTCCCCGTCCATCTCAACCAGCGGGGTCTGCATCTTTATTTTTTCCATTTTGTCTCGTCCTCCATGATCGTTTCTATCTGACAGTTTCGGATATTGCTGATGGTATTCATCACATGTCTGGTAGCCAGCTCATCCGCCCGGTCCGGATCCTTGTCCCGGATGGCCAGCATAATATTTTCATGCTCCTGGGTGGATTTTTCCGCCCGCTGGCCGCTCTCCAGGGAAGTCTTCCGCACACGCTGGACATACTGGTGCAGGTTCTTAAGCTCATGCTCCAGAAGTTTGCTCTGGCAGCCCTCAAAGAGGATCTCATGGAAACGGCTGTCCAGCTCTACCAGCTGGTCATAGTTGCCCTTTTTCTCATGAAATTTGGAGAGGAGAATCACTTCCTCCATCTCGTCCAGCTGCTCTCTCGTGATCCGCTCGCAGGCCATCCGGGCGCAGAGCCCTTCCAGCCGGGAACGCATCTGGTAGATGACCTCCACATCCTGGGCCGTGATGCCGTTGACGTAAGCGCCCTTGTTCGGCACAATCGTCACCAGTCCTTCAAGCTCCAGCTGTCTTAACGCCTCCCGTACCGGGGTCCGGGAAACACCCAGCTCTTTTCCGAGGGTGCTCTCCCGGAGCTCCTCCTGGTATTTGTAACGGCCGCTCAATATATTTTCCCGTATGGTATGAAACACTTTCCCCCGAAGGGAAAACTGATCTGTCGCGTCCACAGACATATCCTCCTTAAAGTTCCGAATCCGGAACAGTTTCTTTGAGCGCCGGAGCCCCTTTTCTTCCGGGGAGCGGGATATTCAGCTTCTTGCAGGAATCGCTGATGACGGTCACAAGCTCCTGATTGGTCAGGATCGTCACACGACCGCTCTCATACTCCCGGTCTACCCACTCTTTGACCATTTTTACCAGAGGCGTATCCTTGCTGATCTTCTCCTCATCCGGCAGATGATAGTAGGTATTGATCCAGTGGGCAATTCCCGCAAGGCCGGAGGTGTTGGATACTGCCACCAGCACCGGACGGTTCAGAAATTTGTCCGTATCGAAAATATTGTAAATCTCCTCGTTTTTCAGAAGACCGTCTGCGTGGATGCCGGCTCTTGTTACGTTGAAGTTCTTGCCTACGAAAGGTGTTCTCTCCGGAATGTGGTAGCCGATCTCTTTCTCATAGTACTCTGCCAGCTCGGTGATCACCGTGGTATCCATGCCGCCAAGGTT
>OLSO01002728.1_pt1 | contig 10259 bp, 7 predicted proteins | sample 1672441 | NCBI WGS metagenome assembly OLSO01 (sample SAMEA3136686, study PRJEB25190) | human gut metagenome | biome: human gut; feature: human-associated habitat; material: faeces | place: Austria | collected 2013 | reverse complement strand
CATGAGTATGAAAAATATAAAATTTACCGGGCTTTTTATTCCGCATATATCTGCAAAAAAATATGCAATTTGAGGAAAAATACTTAAAATTAATAATAAAATACTTGATACAATCCAAAATAAAGCATATTCAATTTTTAGTTTTGCTTTCTTTATTTTCTTCATTATAAAGAAAAAAACACATAATGACGCAACAAATAAAATAACTCTCAATGATGTTGACATACTCTATATCCTCCCTATCTTTTTCTAAAATTCTGTACAAACAATATAGACATTAACATTCTAAACATATAAGAAATGGATCTTGCAAAATTCAAATAACTTGTTCCTGCAACACGCTCCTTCATTTCAACCTGCACCTCAGCAACCTTTGCTCCATTTTTTATCAAATATGATATCGTATCCGGTTCTGGTCCATAATTAATTTCCTGTGCAAATTCTTTAATACATTTTCTGCTATATAATCTCATACCAGATGTTGGATCATTTATTTTTACTCCAGTTGTCAGTTTTATCGCTGTGGATATAAGTCTGCTTCCCAACATTCTAGCAGAAATAGGCTTTTTTTCATCCACAAATCTTGAACCAATAACAATATCATAGCCTTCATCAAGCTTCTTTAGCATTTTTTCGATATATTCAGGTAAATGCTGTCCATCTGCGTCAAACTGAATAAAGCAATCGTAACCTTTTAAATAAGCATATTTTGCTCCCGCCTGAAATCCTCCTGCCAATCCAAGATTTATTGGCAAATCAATTATATTATATTTATTTTTTTCACAAACTGAGTATGTGCTATCCTTTGAGTCATCATTTACAATAACATAATCAAATTGTGAATAATTTTCTTTAATATTATTCACAACTTCTTCTATACTTTCTTCCTCATTATACGCTGGGATTACTATTAATAGCCGATTCATATCTACACCTTACTTTCTATACATTGTTTTCTTTTTCACTAAGAGAATATATTTTTGTTAAGACCTTTGCAACCGGTCTATTCCAAAATTTTAAAAACATCTCATAATCCTCTTTACTTCTTAAATTATCTCCTATTACTGCTGATGTTTCCGACTCTTCATGAATTCTGTGTGCCATTAATATTTCATTACAATATAAAAACTCCCCCTCTGCTCTAGATATTCTTTCCCATGTTTCCCAATCAACATTACTTCTAAAACCTGTTTTAAATAACGGTTCATAATCACATAAAGCTTCCTTTGAATATGTAACAGAAGGACAGCAAATTGCATTTCCAAGTCTTATAGCACTTCTCTTATTTTTAATTCTGTATGCCTTGTCATGATTCCTTAAATTCTTTAACATTATCCTTTTCAGTTTCAAATTAAACCCATTGTCAGAAAAATTTCCATTAATGAGCTCCGAGTAATCTGAAAACGCGATTAAAGCATGTGGATATTTATCAAATGTATTTATAATTTCAGTTGAATAATTTTCTCTATAAATATCATCCTGATGTGCTATTGTTATATATTGCGCATCAGAGCATGAATATGCAAAATTCCAATCTCCCGCAATTCCCTTTTCACCTTTATTAACGAACATTTCAATCTGATATTTATTACATAAATTTTCAATATAGTTGTTCGGTGTTGATGTTGCTAACTTAATATTTGATTTTTTTTTCTGTTTTTTCAATGAAATTATGCAATCTTCTAAATATTTACTTTCTTTATATGCACAAATCACAAACTCATGTTTTATCATTTTTCCTCCCTATAACATTTTGATTAAAATATACTGATATATGCACCACATTGAAACGCTTTGCATAATTATCATTACAATATAATTATATACTCTATAATCAAATTTCAACCTGATTCCACTACCACCCAAAACGGCAAATAATGGATAAATCAATGGTGTTATATATCTTGATTGACATCCAGCTATTGTATTTGAACCAACTTCTGTATATGCAATGTACAGTGATGTAGCTATCAAAACTACTGTTCCAAAAAACATCAAAATATCATATATATAAACTATTTTCGAATATGCCTTAACGTCGTATTCACGTTTATCTGTTAATGTTGTAAAAACCAAAAATGCAAATACTATTATAGCAACTGTTGTTGTACCAATTCCCAGATATGCAAAGTGATCAATAAACCCATTCATATTTCTAATTGACAAATAGTCTTTCAAAAAATTTAATAACGTACGTGTATATTCTACTGGGTTATGAATAATATACAATATCTGTTCAGTTGGATTAACACCTGCACCACCTCTTACATCACCGCCTTTTGAAGTTTCAAAAATGGTTTTCAATAGCAAATCAAATAACATAATTACAAAGGCCATAGAGCAAATGCTATAATATTTTTTCTTATTCTCAATTTTGTTCCGTTTCATCAAAAATGGAATTATCAAAAATGCTAAATAAATTTGCTTTGGAATTATTGCTATTGCAAATGCTATAACCATAATGACCGTATCTTTTGTCGAAACAACACCTTCTTCCTGACAGTTGCCCACAAAATACGCCATTCCAATCATGACAAATCCAATAACCCATGTATCATAAGAATAATTGCTTGCTATAAATAAAGATGTTGGAAACATAGCCACAACAGCTAATATCATTTTTCCACTATGTAATCGTTTCATGGCAAAATAACAACATAATGAATATACTAATACTATTGGAATTTGTCCAAATTTATATATCACAAAAAAGTTTGCTCCAAACAATCTTAGCAAGGCAATCACAACTCCACTAGGCAATGCCGTCAAAGAAATATTATGATCTATATATTTTATTATTGCATCACTATTCTTGTTTAAAGTATTAATCTTTTCAATATTTTGAGCATAAGTGTCTGTATTCTGAATAAAATTCCCCCCATTAGTCAAGACTTCTAACTCTGGTTCTGATAAACCTATATGTGCAACAGACGAAGAACTTATTGCAAATTTAAAATGTGAATCAATATCCCAACTAATATGACCAATTGGAGAAACAAATAACATAGTAATAGAAGAAACAAAAACCAGCCTGACAAGTAATTTCTCCGGCTTATCTTTTATCGTTCTATAGCTAATCAATATAAATAAAATAATAGCGACTATAGCAGAACAAAATAGCCACGTACTATACATAAACTTTAGTCCACTAACAAAATACGCAATTATAGCTCCTATAACCAAAGAAACTATAAATATAAGTAAATCTCTTAATGCTATTTTATATTTTCTACCGATAAAGCAAATAATTGTATCACTAAAATTCAATTTTTTGTCTATAAATAATAAAATCGATATAATAAAAACAGTAAAACAAATAGAGTAAATTATTCTTTCATAATGCATATTTTCTTTGTCAATACTAATTATTGACTTACCTGAATATATTTCTATATCATCAAAGTTAAAATCAGAATCAACATCTATTCTAATTTGTTTAAGGCTTTTGTTAGTAAGTTCAAACCCTACGTTGTCATCCCCTGAAAAAATAGTTTTTATACAACTATCATTTTCATTAAATTCATTGCCATCATCAAAATATAACTGTACATCTAAATCGCCAGATACTTTATCTTTTAATTTAATAACAATTGTTGTTACATTCTTTATATTTTCTTTTTTAAAAACAATATGCGGATCTACTCCATTAATACAAATTTGACCACTTTGATTTATATAACAACCGCTATATTCTATTATATCCGATGTATCATATCGTTCTAATAAATTATCAGCATTTCCGCGAATCTTTAATTCTTTACGAGGGGACCAAACCATGGCTACTGTCACAAGACTTAATATACTAAATATTAAAATCCATAATGATATTTTGCTAATATTTTTTTTTGACATTTCTTACTCCTACAACAAATGATTTCATTTGTTTATTATAATATGTCGTTTTGTCTTCGTTGCTTTTCCATTACAGCACACATATATTTGATACTTACCTGCATCAATTTTGTCGAACTCACATATAAATCCTGATAATTCTGCACCTGGTTTTCGCTTAAAATGAATAGCCAAATCGCTTCTAAAAATCTTACGAGTAGTTATTAGATAGGACTTATTATCTGATTTCAGTAATAATTGTATATTCCCATTATACGGTTTTTCATTATAAAATCCCCATCCCTCAATTATACATTTATTTCCTACATAAATATTATCAATCGCATTCACAACTTTTCTACAAATATCAAATTCCTTTGTACATTCTTCAACAACACACTTTCCAATATTCTCTTTCATCATATTATATGAGAAATCAGGAGCATGCTGTGTCAGATTTGAGCTATAAAATGGATCTTTATTTTTAAAGTACGGATGCAATTTATATAAATGTTTTTGTTCTGCCATTAATCGTTTAAACTTTTTCTCACTTTTCAAATCGTTACCACGACTTACCGATTCATGATGATAAAGTATAACATCATTCCTAACAACATTATAATATCCAGCCTCTACAAGCCTAAAACAAAGTTCAACGTCATTATATGCAACCGGCATATCCTCATTAAACCCATTTACTTTATTAAACTTTGCAGCATTTACGAGCATACAAGCAGCCGTAACAACAAGCCAGTTATAATCTATTTTATTTCGTCCGAAATAATATATATTATCATCATTATAACCTATAAATGCATGAACTGGACCATTAGCAATATTGATAACACCAATATGCTGAATTTTCTTACTATTCGGGTATAACAGCTTTGCCCCAACTGCTCCAACATGCTCTAATTCTGCATGTCCAACCATTCTTTCAAGCCATTCCTCATTAATTATTTCAATATCATCATTTAGAAATAAGTAGTAATCACCCTTAGCTTCTTTAGCTCCTATATTACACATTCTTGAAAAGTTAAAGTCCATTTTTTCATAGATATATCTAAAATTATACTTGTCTGCTAATCCCTGATACAGTTTCTTATTTTCGTCATTACTTCCATTGTCCACAAGAATAACTTCAAAATTCCTATATCTGGTAATTTCATACAAGGTCTCTATACATCTTTTTAAGACTTTATAGTTGTCTTTTGATGGTATTATCACGCTTATAAGCGGATTAGTCTGCGAGATATAATTTACCCTATACTGATACATTATATCTACCATTTCCAAATTAGCCTTTAGACCACGTCTCGCAAGAGCATCTTCCTTGCTCTTCTTTGCAGCCTCGAATATATATGGCTTTGCAGATGGATCCAAAGCTGTTGATTCTTTTCTTTCTCTCCAATGATATAAGATTTTATCAATATGAGCTATATTATTTGTCTTTTCAGTAAATCTAAGAGTAAAATCATAGTCTTGTGCCCCTTCATAACCAGCTCTTAATCCACCTATCTCATTTGCAATACTTCTGCGATACACTCCAAAATGACAAGTATACATATGTGACATTAATGTATCCGGAGACCAATCCGGCTTAAAATGTGGCATATGTCTATTGAAACCATCATCATCAATTTTATCCTCATCACTATAGATAAAATCTAAATTGGGATTTTCATTCAATTTTTTTACAACTTCATAAAGTGCATTTGGACGTAATACATCATCACAATCCATAAAAGCAACAAATTCACCAGTTGCAATTTCAAGTGCTGAATTTGTGCAACGTGAAATATGACCATTCTCTGTTCTATAGACAATCTTGATTTTTTCGTTTCCTTCATACTTTGCAAGAGTCTCTCTCACACTATCCCATGAAGAACAGTCATCAGCCAGACAAAGCTCCCAATTTGTATATACCTGATTAAGTACAGACTCAATACAAGGAATAAGATGTCTGTCCAGTACATTATAAACAGGTACCAAAATTGAAATCTTAGGATTATATTCAAACTTCTCATCATAGTTCTCATTTGCTTCAAGCATAGTAATCCATGTTTCATATTCCAAACTGCAATTTAATCTTGCTGCCCTGCGTGCTCTTACCTTCTCCGGAACTACTTTATGATAAATTGGTCTTGCTACTTTTTTTATATTTTGCTTGATAGTATTCATAAATAATAACCTGCACCCTTCAATTGCTTATCTTTTATCGCGCTTCAATCTCAATATATGGATTGTATACTGCATATTTATTTAATTTCTTCAAAGTCTTACCCAGGATTAATTCTAAATCATTCTCACATCCAGCCATATCCGGCATTATCATAGATAATAATACACTCTTATCTAACATCACACAGTCTGATGAGACTGAATAACAATCTCTTGTACTTACAAGTCTGTTAAAATTTCCTGCTTCGAATCTTCCATATCCCTTAAACGGATATATAACGCTTCCTTCCTGATCTACATCTATGCCAGCCTGCAAAATATATTTCTTATTACATATTTTTGCACCTACTGCTCCTACCTCCGGTCTTGTTAAATATCCAAGCATTTCTTCTATACATTTTAAGCTCTTGACTTCAAATCTGTTATTTATAATCCATACATAATCAGTTCGTATATCTTTTACAACTTCTTTTATCTGTTCTTTTTTTTCTATAAACAAGTAATTCTTATTAACATACTTGGAACTGCACTCAATTGAATCCACACATGCCTTATCATATATTCTATCACCAACCACAATAATAGTTATTGGCATTGTCTTACTATACCCGTATATGATGTGATAAGTCCCATGATATGGTCCTTCTTCAACCTTAGCATCAATTTTCTTTCTTTTAATATGGTCTTCAAGTGCTTTTTTTCCGGCTTTAAATGCATAAAGCTTACTATCAGGATTTTCAGATGTAGAATTTTCATGGCATCGCCAATGATATAATATCTTAGGTATATGATATATAGAATCAGTTTTTTCTGCACACCTAAGAATATAATCATAATCCTGTGCACCATCCAAGTCAGGATTTAAAATTCCAACCTGCTTAGCAATCGACATTCTTACTACAAACAAATGACAAATATAATTATTAGCTCTTAAAAGATCTATATTAAAATTCGGTTTGAAATATGGTTGGAAGCGTTTTGTACCACCAGCAACTATTTTATCTTCATCTGAATATATAATATCTGCATCAGGCTCATTCTCTAAAAGTTTTGCGCACTCAAAAAGTGCATCCGGAGCTAACATATCATCATGATCTGCAAAAACAATAAAATCTCCTGTTGCCATTTCTATAGCAGCATTTGTATTTGCTGAAATCCCATGATTTTCCTCTAAAACTTTAAATTTAATCCTTTTATCATCAGCCAGATACTTTTCAATTATATTGATAGTCTCTTTATCTTCACCAGATTTATATTCGCTAGCATCGACAATACAGAGCTCCCAATCAGAATATGTCTGTGCTTTTATAGAATCAATCATAGCTCTTAGATATTCTGCATTGGTTCTATATACCGGCACGACTATACTAAATTTATAGTCCTCTTTAAAAATGTATCTTCTTTGCAGCTCTAGCAAATTATCATCAAGTCGGTTTTTCTCCTGCCAGATTTTATATGCATTTTCTTCATCAAGCTTTCTCTTGATTTTTTTGGCAGTTGCAAACAGACCATTTTTTTTAATATTTAATACTATTCCACTATTCATATTTACATTGCATCTTCGTTGACTTCTCTTACAACACCAGTTATTTCTACACTTGAAACGCCATGACTAAATGACATATCTATCCAAGGATCATCCTTTCCAAAATAGAATACATCATCAACTTGTCTGCCATTCGTAGCTATAATATTGACATTTGCATCTTCTGCTACAATCTTCAAGTCACTAAGCGATATCGTTGTACCCTCTACCGGATCATATCTCACATGCTGGCATTTTGTCGGGAATTCATATACCTGTTTAAAGATATTACCATCCATCGGCATAACCTGAGTAAATGTAGCTCTCTCATTAAAGCCTGTTCCATCATCAAAGTAAAGCTTCGACAATTCATCGTTTTCACTCTTCTTAAACTGATATGCATCACATACCTCTTTTGCCCCACCAATCATCTTTACTTTACCATGATCAAGCCAAACAACTGTATCACACATCTCCCGTATCTGAGATATCATATGTGATACAAATAGCACTGTAGTTCCGCCACTCATCAAATCAAGCATTTTATTCTTACTTTTTTCCTGAAAGTCAGCATCTCCTACAGCTAATATTTCATCCACAATCAGTATTTCCGGATTCACAATAGTCGCCACCGAAAAAGCCAGTCTCATAAGCATTCCGGAGGAATAGTTTCTAATTGGCTGCTCTATAAACTCTCCAAGCTCAGAGAATTCAAGGATTTCATCAAACTTTTCATCCAGGAACTCTTTTGAATATCCCAGTATTGAACCATTAAGATATATATTTTCTCTGCCACTAAGATCCATATCAAAGCCACTTCCGAGCTCTAGCATTGGAACAATATTACCATGTGTTACGACAGTTCCCTCTGTAGGCTTCATAATCCCTGAGATTACCTTCAATATTGTACTTTTTCCGGCTCCGTTGTGACCTACTATTCCCACAACCTCACCTTTTTTCACATTGAAGCTCACATCTTTAAGTGCCCAGAATTCCTCATATTTAAGTTTTCCCTTCACTTTCTGGATCATGAACTCTTTCAGGCTATTCAATTTGTCATTTGCCATTCGAAAGCATATAGACACATCTTTTACTTCTATCATGTTCATAGGTCATACTCCTTAATGTTTACAGATTGAAAATAAACTTGTCCTCATTCTTTTTAAAGAACCAGAAACCAAGTATAAATGGTACAACTGATAGCAGAATACAATATAAATAATGCTGTGGTGACGGTGATACCCCATCTATGAGAATGCTTCTCACAAAGTATATAAACTGATACATCGGATTACAATGAAAAGCTTTTAATAATATAGGTGAAGTAATAATATTTTCTGTATAGAAAATAGGTGTCGCATAGAGCCACACTGTGCTCAGTACATTCCATATAAACTGCGTATCCTTAAAAAACACCATTGACGTACTAAGGAAATAGCTCATTCCCAGACTAAATATCATCATGCATATGATAGGAAATGGCAATAATATAAATGCCGGTCTAGGCCATAATCCTGTAACAAATGTCACTATGAGCAAAGGGATAAGTGAAAATCCAAGGTTTACTAATGATGACATTGCCCTTGACAAAGGATATATATATTTAGGTACATATACCTTTGTTATAAGTGAAGAGTTTGATGTTATAGCTGAAATTCCCATAGCACAACATTCATTAAAGAAGTTGAACATAACAATTCCACTAAGCAGATATACAGGGTAATTCGCCACTCCTGAACTAAATATAGTAGAAAATACCACATACTGAACAAGCATCATTAAGAGTGGATTCAAAAAGCTCCAACACACACCAAGCACAGAACGCTTATATTTAGTCTTAAAATCTCTCTTTACCAACTGGCTTATCAGGAACTTGTAATGTGAAACAGAATCTAAGAATGCAATAACTACTGTTTGTTTACCTGATTTCCGTTTATTTAATGATACAACAAAATAAACAATAAGAAGAATTCCTATTGCTCCCATTATTATCCAATAATAGTTACCAAACCATATTGTGTTCATTCCATCTATAGAGAGGCATAACTCCCCCTCAAGACCCTCGTTATTTACATACACGCGAGTGCTATCATCATATGATTTGGATATCTCTCCTTTTGCCATCTTGATAGAATTTCCATAGTAAAAAGAGATTTGACTGTCGCCATCCAATGATTTGCAAATCAATTCTAATGTGTAGCTTTCATTATTATCCACCTTGATTTTTTCAGGCAATTTTATATCATATGGCTGATTATCACTTAGCTCTGACATATCCACATCAATATCAGCAATATTTTTTCCGTTTGTATCTGTAATCTTCGCTTCAAGCATCCCCTCTGCGGTTTTGCCATAGGTTGCCGGTGTAACTGTCACCCCTTCAAGATACTGGCTATCAACCGTAAATGTCTGCTTAATTGTATCTCCCTCAGCAAACTCTCCTACAACCTGAGACTGTGAGACAGTATCACTCTGAGTTTCCTGGTAGTGAAACTGCTTACTTGACACTAAATATACTAAACATATAGAAGCAAAATAAACCAACAATGTTATTCCAAATACTTTTTTTATAAATTTTTCTTCCATAACAATTAAATTCTTTCCTAATCTAAAATATTATTTGTCACTAAATGCCTAAGAATTATACTCTCTACTGATACTTTTGTCAAATCATCCCCACACAGCCTGTCCCAGCCGTCTCATGGTCCCGGTCTTATACATA
>OLSO01002727.1_pt1 | contig 10262 bp, 10 predicted proteins | sample 1672441 | NCBI WGS metagenome assembly OLSO01 (sample SAMEA3136686, study PRJEB25190) | human gut metagenome | biome: human gut; feature: human-associated habitat; material: faeces | place: Austria | collected 2013 | reverse complement strand
TAGAAGATATTACCAACCAGTTTAAAGGTGTAGATAAGTCTTTTGCCATTCAGGCAGGTAGAGAGATTCGTGTTATGGTAGTTCCGGAGCAGGTATCTGACGATGATATGGTGCTTTTAGCAAGGGATATTGCAAAACAGATTGAGTTTGAATTAGAATATCCTGGACAGATTAAAGTAAATGTTATTCGTGAGTCACGAGCAACAGATTACGCAAAATAAGAGAATCATAACAGAAGATGAAAGTTGGCCCTTGTCGAAAGACAGGGGCTTTTAGTTTACTGAGAAAGCTATTACAGGTAAGAGTAAAAGTCTTTGATATAGAATGCATACGGTGATGTAAGGTAAAAGAAGGGAGAACGGAATGAGCGAGAAGATTAAAAGAATTAACAGAGAATTGAAATTTAAAGGAAAGATTCTTGATTTTTATCAGGACACGATAGAAGTGGACGGGGATCATACCGTAGTATGGGATTTTATAGGTCATAAAGGAGCAGCAGCGGTAGTTCCGGTTACAGCAGATGGTAAGATTTTGATGGTGAGACAGTATAGAAATGCGCTGGATCGATATACATTGGAGATTCCGGCAGGAGCACTTGATGAAGTGGGAGAACCTGGTATAGAGTGTGCGTCTCGCGAATTAGAGGAAGAGACAGGGTATCGCAGCGAGAATCTTGAGTGGCTGATCACTTTACGGACAACAGTAGCATTTTGTAACGAACGGATTGAAGTTTATGTGGCACATGATCTGATACCGTCAAAACAGCATCTGGATGAAGATGAATTTATTGAACTTGGCGCTTATACAATAGAAGAATTGAAGGAAAAGATCTTTTCAGGTGAGATTGAAGATGCGAAGACAGTTTCTTCTTTGATGGCTTATGCTGTAAAGTATGGAAAATGATTGAATGCCGACAATAAGTAGCATCGCTGCCGCATGAGAAAAACCAGACACTCATATAATGGTGTGGAAGATTGAGGATAAAAATATATCCGCAGAACATTTTATAGGGTGGGAGGAATACTGGTGAAGGCATTTCGTACAGGACATTACTTTCTGGCTCTGTTTTTTACAGGCTTTTTGACAGGAATCTTGATTGTCAATTATATATGGGGAGAACAGCTGAGCCTGATCGGAACTTTTACAGAAGTTTATCTTATGAGATTAAAGAATGAGAAGATATCTTTTCAACAGTACATTTGGTATTTGATTCAGGTACGGGGAATTTTTTTCCTGGTGCTGTTTTTGGCGATGGGAATCCGGATTAGAAAAATTGTGGCAGCGTTTTTTCTTCTGTGGACTGGGATGTCAGGAGGAATTTTACTGTCAGAGGCAGTGGCAGAATTAGGAATGAAGGGAAGTATTCTTTGTGTGGCAGGACTATTTCCACAGTTCCTTTTTTATGTTCCGGCAGTTCTTGTACTTTTGCGCTTTTGTTGGAACTATCCACAGAATCAGTGGAACAGACAAAAAACGTTCTTTGTATGCGGTTTGTTTTTAATTGGGATTTTTTCAGAATCCTGTCTTAATCCGTGGCTGATTCAACAGATTGTAAATATTCTTTTTTGATTTCGTGGGAAAGTGTGAGTAATGCAACGAGGCAGACAGTTGATTGACTGATGAAAAGTCCCCATAGGTATCCTGCGATTCCATAGTGCGGGATTCCGAAATATACACTAAGAATGCGGATGGATAATCCAAGAAGATTGATCATCAGTGTCAGGGTTGTAAGTCCCAGTCCGTTGATTGCACTGAGAAGAGCGGAACTTGTGTACAGGAAAGGGCAGATCCAGGCAAGCGTTACGATGAAATTACCGGCTAAAGTACTGTGAAATAAGAAATTTCCGAGGAAAGATCCAGTAAGAAGAAAAAAGACAGAACACAGAAGACCAAGGGAGAAACATCCTCCGGCAGCCTTTTTTATAAGGAGAAATGTCTCTTTTGAAGAGCTTTCAGCCTGCTTTTGTGCGACAGCAGGGATTAAAAGCAGGCTGACTGAGTTTGTGAGTGCACTGGGAAAAAGGATACATGGTAATGCCATTCCGGTCAGTACCCCATAAATACTGAGAGCTTCAGAAGCACTGTGAGATGCAAGCTCAAGGCAGACGGGGATTGAAGCTGCTTCAATTCCCTGCAAGAATGTAATTGCTGTGCGATTAACTGTCAATGGAACAGAGAGGCGTAGCAATTCAGAACAAGATTTTGAGATAGAAAGAATATATGGAGAATCGGCATCAAAACCCTTCTTCTTCAGTGAAAAAAGCGAGTAGCCTGCTGCTGCAAGTTCTCCGAAAATAATACCTGATACAGCCAATGGAATCTTAGGGTGAACTCCACGGTGTATAAAAATAAAATATAAAACAAAAACAGAAGAAATTCGAACAAATTGCTCGATTAACTGTGAAATAGCCGGGACAGAGGTTCTTTGCAGACCATAGTGATAACCACAGATACAACTGTGGACAGAAGCCGCCGGAAGTGCAAGAACGATCAGATATAATAGTGTTGCACATCTTGGATCTCCAAGAAAACGATTTGAAAGAAAAACGGAATTCTTCTGTACCAGAAAAGTACAAATCAGAGAAATCAGAACAGAAAGAATCAGACCTGTCTTGAAAATCAACTTTCCGTCCTGCGTTCGGCCAAGGGAGTGAAAGCGAGAGACACTTCTGGAAATGGCAGTTTCAAGACCTGAAGTACTCAAAGACAGGCAGAGTGCGTAGAAAGGGAAAATTAACTGATAAAGTCCGACCTGTTCTTCTCCAAAGGTATGGCTTAAGAAAATACGGAAAAAGAATCCGAGAACGCGGCTTACAAGACCGGCAGATGTGAGAATCAGTGTTCCTTTAATCAAAGAATGTTTTTTTCTAAACATAATACCCTCATGTCAAAATGATTGCTGCCATGTGCAACGCGGACAGTAACCAGAAATGAACTTATTTTTAAACAACATATTCAAGAAACATCCTTGACAGAACGTAAGACTGGTGATATCCTACAAAAGGAAACCCTAGCATAATACTAGGAAAAGGAAAAGAAAAAGAAGGTGAAGATGTGAAACTGTCAACAAAGGGGAAATATGGATTGCGTGCCTTGATCGATCTGGCCCAATACAGTGAAGATTCTCCGGTTTCCATCACAAGTATTGCAAGACGTCAGGATATTTCAGAACGATATCTGGAACAATTGATGTCGAAGCTGAAAAAAGCAGGACTTGTCAAGAGTATCCGAGGTGCAAATGGTGGATATGTCTTAGCAAAGGAAGCAAAAGATATTTCTGTAGGAGATGTGCTTCGTGCACTGGAAGGAAATCTTGAACCAGTAGAATGCGCCGGACTTGATCCGGAAGGAGAATGCAAAGGTGCGGACAGCTGTGTGACAAAGTATGTGTGGAAACGAATCAATGATAGTATTAACCAGACAGTAGATGAAATCTGGCTGAACCAACTGGTGACAGAAAGTAAATGTCTTGGACATACAGACAATCATCTGGATTATACAAAGTGTAAAAACTGAAAAGAATCATTGTCTACAATTATTTGTGAACGGTAAGAAAACAAAGCAGATAAAATAAAAGTGAGGTAACAGGTAATGGGAAAATTAATTTATCTTGATAATGCAGCAACAACAAAGACAGCACCGGAAGTTGTGGATGCGATGCTCCCATATTTTACAGAGCATTTTGGCAACCCATCCAGTGTTTATGGTTTTGCGGCTGCGAATAAAGAAGTGATCACAAAACAGAGAGAAATCATAGCAAAAGCACTTGGTGCGAAGACAGAGGAGATTTATTTCACAGCTGGTGGTTCTGAATCTGATAACTGGGCGCTGAAAGCTACAGCTGAGGCTTATGAATCAAAGGGAAAACATATCATTACAACAAAGATTGAACATCATGCAATCCTTCATACAGGAGAATATCTCCAGAAGAGAGGATATGAAGTGACTTATCTGGATGTAGATGAAAATGGTATTGTCAGTCCGGAAACTGTTGAAGCAGCGATCCGTCCGGATACAATTCTGGTCAGCGTAATGTTTGCAAACAATGAGATCGGAAGTATTCAGCCAATCAAAGAAATCGGAGAGATTGCACATAAACATGGAGTACTTTTCCATACAGATGCTGTCCAGGCGTTTGGTCAGGTACCGATCAATGTAGATGAGATGAATATCGATATGCTCAGTTCCAGCGGACATAAACTGAACGGACCGAAAGGAATCGGATTCCTTTATATCAGAAAAGGAGTGAAGATCCGTTCATTTATTCACGGCGGAGCCCAGGAGAGAAAACGCCGTGCAGGTACAGAGAATGTTCCGGGTATTGTAGGATACGGAAAAGCTGTAGAGCTTGCTATGGCTTCCATGGAACAGAGAATGAAACATGAGACAGAACTTCGTGATTATGCAATTGCAAGAATTGAGAATGAGATTCCATATTGTAGATTAAATGGAGATCGTGTGAAACGTGTTCCGAATAACATTAACTTCAGCTTCCAATTTGTTGAAGGAGAATCTTTGTTGATCATGCTGGATATGAAAGGAATCTGTGCTTCCAGTGGTTCCGCCTGCACATCAGGTTCTCTGGATCCATCCCATGTCCTTCTTGCAATCGGACTGCCGCATGAGATCGCACATGGTTCCCTTCGTATGACACTTGGAGCTGATACAACAAAAGAAGATATCGACTATACAGTAGATCAGCTTAAAGAGATTGTTGCCCATCTGCGCAGCATGTCACCGCTCTACGAAGATTTTATAAAAAAGCAGCAGAAGAATGCATAAGTCAGAATGATTTAAAAGGAAAATACAGAATAATTTTTGGATAAAAAGATAAACAAAATGGAGGAATTACATTATGTATACAGAGAAAGTAATGGATCATTTTCAGCATCCAAGAAATGTAGGAGAGATTGAGAACGCCAGCGGTGTAGGAACAGTTGGAAATGCAAAATGTGGAGATATCATGAGAATCTATCTTGACATTGATGACAACCAGATCATCCGCGATGTGAAATTCAAAACATTCGGATGTGGAGCAGCTGTTGCAACTTCCAGTATGGCAACAGAGATGGTTAAAGGGAAAAGCATTCAGGAAGCAATGGAAGTAACAAACAAAGCCGTTATGGAAGCTCTTGACGGACTTCCGCCGGTAAAAGTTCACTGCTCTCTGCTTGCAGAAGAGGCAATCCATGCAGCACTCTGGGATTATGCAGAGAAACATGGGATTAAGATTGAAGGCCTGAAGAAACCAAAGTCAGATATTCACGAAGGTGAAGAAGCAGAGGAAGAGGAATATTAATGAGCAAAGGCAAAGTTGTTGTTGGAATGTCCGGGGGAGTAGACTCCTCCGTGGCAGCCTGGCTTTTGAAAGAACAAGGCTATGATGTGATCGGTGTGACAATGCAGATCTGGCAGGATGAGGAAAATGAAGTTCAAGAAGAAAACGGCGGCTGTTGTGGGCTCAGTGCGGTAGACGATGCAAGACGTGTTGCATCGTCTATTGGTATTCCGTATTATGTGATGAATTTTAAACAGGAATTCCAGAAAAATGTAATTGATTACTTTACAAAAGAATACCTGAACGGAAGAACACCTAATCCGTGTATTGCCTGCAACCGTTATGTGAAATGGGAAGCACTTTTGCAGAGAAGTCTTTCCATCGGAGCGGACTATATCGCAACAGGACATTATGCGAGAATTGATAAACTTTCGAATGGAAGATATGCAATCCGAAGATCTGCGACGCTTGCGAAAGACCAGACTTATGCACTTTATAATCTGACACAGGAACAGCTGAAACATACATTGATGCCGGTTGGAAATTATTCAAAAGATCAGATCCGTGAGATGGCAGAAAAAATCGGACTGCAGGTGGCAAATAAACCGGATAGTCAGGATATCTGTTTTGTTCCGGATGGAGACTATGCATCTTTTATTGAAGAAAACGCAGATGCTCCGATTCGTCAGGGAAATTTCGTAACACCGGATGGGAAGATCCTTGGAAAACACAAAGGAATCATTCATTATACAGTAGGACAGCGTAAGGGACTTGGGCTTGCATTGGGGTATCCTGCATTTGTACTGGAGATTCGTCCGGAGACAGATGAAGTTGTAATAGGAACTTATGAAGAATCACTGACTTATACGTTACGTGCAAATGAACTGAATTTTATGAGCGTAGAGAATATTACAGAACCAATCCGAGTGTTTGCAAAAATCCGCTACAATCATAAAGGGGCCTGGTGTACAGTGGAAAAGACAGGGGAAGATGAGATCACCTGTACATTTGATGAACCAATCCGTGCAGTGACTCCGGGACAGGCAGTTGTTCTCTATGATGGTGAGTATGTATTAGGAGGCGGCACAATATTATGATAACATGTGATGCGCATATGCACACAAGATTTTCAGAAGACAGTGATGCATCTGTACATTCCATGCTTGATGCAGCGGTGAATAAAGGAATGCAGGCAGTCTGTATCACGGATCATCTTGATAAAGATTTTCCGAAGACACCGGATTTTCCGGCGGGTGCATTTCTGTTTGATCTGGGAAACTATTTTCAGAGGCTGACACAGTTAAAAGAAGAATATCAGAAGAAACTGGAAGTCCGAATCGGTGTAGAGATCGGACTTCAGCCACATCTGGGTGAGTATTATAGAGAACTGACAGAAAAATATCCATTTGATTTTGTGATAGGATCAGTGCATCTGATCCATGGACAGGATCCGTATTATCGTGGATTTTTTGAAGGACGAAGTGATGAAGAGGCTTATCATGAAGCATTTGAGGTGACAGTTGAAAATCTGAAAAAAATAGATTCCTTTGATAGTTTGGGACATTTGGACTATGTTGTCCGTTATGGCGCACATCAGGCAGAAGGATATTCTTATAGAAAATATGCAGACGAGATCGATGAGATACTAAAGCATCTGATCAGTCATGGAAAAGGACTTGAGATGAATATGGCAGGAATGAAATATGGTCTCGGATTCCCGAATCCACATCCGGATGTTATCAGAAGATACAAGGAGCTTGGTGGTGAAATTGTCACAATTGGTGCAGATGCACACCGTCCGGAACATGTCGCTTTTGACTTTGACAAGGCTGGCGAGATACTTATAAGCTGTGGTTTTAGTTATTATGCAGAATTTAAGGGGCGGAAACCGATATTTAAGAGAATTGTTCCATAAAAATCGAATTATATGGATTTAAGGGTTGAATTTTTGTTCCTGTTTTAGTACAATGAATCTAGTTGATGAATATTTAACAATTATCGCTTTGTTAAATTCATCGCCATGGCTGGAGATACAGTCATAAATTTTTTAAACTTTTTAGGAGGAATTAATCATGGCAGTAAAAGTAGCGATTAATGGTTTTGGACGTATCGGACGTCTTGCTTTCAGACAGATGTTCGGAGCAGAAGGATATGAGGTAGTAGCAATCAACGACCTTACATCTCCTAAGATGCTTGCTCACTTATTAAAATATGACTCAACTCAGGGAACATACGCTCTTGCAGACACAGTAGAAGCAGGAGAGGATTCCATCACAGTTGACGGAAAAGAGATCAAGATCTACGCAAAAGCTAACGCAGCTGAGCTTCCTTGGGGAGAAATCGGTGTTGACGTTGTTCTGGAGTGTACAGGATTCTACACATCCAAAGCAAAAGCTCAGGCTCACATCGATGCAGGTGCTAAGAAAGTAGTTATTTCTGCTCCAGCTGGAAATGACCTTCCGACAATCGTTTACAATGTAAACCACGAGACACTTTCAAAAGATGAGAACATCATCTCCGCAGCTTCTTGTACAACAAACTGCCTGGCTCCGATGGCAAAAGCTCTTAACGACCTTGCAGCAATCAAGTCCGGTATCATGTGTACAATCCACGCTTACACAGGAGATCAGATGACACTTGATGGACCGCAGAGAAAAGGTGATCTTAGAAGATCTCGTGCAGCTGCAGTTAACATCGTACCAAACAGCACAGGTGCTGCTAAAGCAATCGGTCTTGTTATCCCAGAACTGAACGGAAAACTTATCGGATCTGCTCAGCGTGTGCCTACACCAACAGGTTCTACAACAATCCTTACAGCAGTAGTTGACGGAGAAGTTACAGTTGATCAGATCAACGAGGCTATGAAGGCTGCTTCCAACGAGTCCTTCGGATACAACACAGATCAGATCGTATCCAGCGATATCGTAGGAATGAGATATGGTTCACTGTTTGATGCTACTCAGACAATGGCTCTTCCAGTTGGCGATGGTACAACAGAGGTTCAGGTTGTTTCATGGTATGACAACGAGAACTCTTACACAAGCCAGATGGTAAGAACAATCAAATACTTTGGAAAACTTCTTGAGGCTTAATTCTTTTTGAGGAATTAGAATCTCAGAGATTTATCTGAATTATTGACTCACAATGGGTCCGGTCTTATTGTAGGACCGGACTCCATTTTCTTTGTGCAGAACAGATCCTGCACGTGAAAGTGACAGGAAATAGAAATACAGGAGGCTATGAAAAATGGCAGCACTTAATAAAAAATCCGTAGATGCTATCAATGTAAAAGGAAAAAGAGTTCTTGTAAGATGTGACTTCAACGTACCGCTTCAGGATGGAAAGATCACAGATGAGAACCGTATCGTGGCAGCTCTTCCTACAATCAAGAAGCTGATCGCTGATGGAGGAAAAGTAATCCTTTGTTCCCACCTTGGAAAACCGAAGGGAGAGCCAAAGCCGGAGCTTTCACTTGCACCAGTAGCAGTAAGACTTTCTGAGCTTCTTGGACAGGAAGTAAAATTTGCAGCTGATCCGGAAGTTGTAGGACCGAACGCAAAAGCAGCTGTTGAAGCTATGAAAGATGGAGATGTTATCCTTCTTGAAAATACACGTTACAGAGCAGAAGAGACAAAGAATGGTGAAGCATTCAGCAAAGATCTTGCATCTCTTTGTGATGTATTTGTAAACGATGCATTCGGAACAGCCCACAGAGCACACTGCTCTAACGTAGGTGTTACACAGTTCGTTGACACAGCTGTTGTTGGATACTTAATGCAGAAAGAAATCGATTTCCTTGGAAATGCAGTAGAGAATCCGGAGAGACCATTTGTTGCTATCCTTGGTGGATCCAAAGTTTCCAGCAAGATTTCTGTAATCAACAACCTTCTTGACAAAGTTGACACACTGATCATTGGTGGCGGAATGTGCTATACATTTACAAAAGCTCAGGGCGGTAATGTAGGAAATTCCCTTCTTGAGGAAGATTACTTACAGTATGCACTTGACATGGTTAAGAAAGCAGAGGAGAAAGGTGTTAAACTTCTTCTTCCAGTAGATGCTGTTGCAGCAGATGCTTTCTCTAACGATGCAAATACAAAAGTTGTAGCTCAGAACGAGATCCCGGACGGATGGATGGGTCTTGATATCGGACCTAAGACAGCTGAGATGTTCGCTGATGCTGTTAAATCTGCGAAGACAGTTGTATGGAACGGACCAATGGGATGCTTCGAGATGCCGAAATTCGCTGAAGGAACAAAGGCAGTAGCAGAAGCACTTGCCAACACAGATGCTGTAACAATCATCGGTGGTGGAGATTCTGCAGCAGCTGTTAACCAGCTTGGATATGGTGATAAGATGACACATATCTCTACAGGTGGTGGAGCTTCTCTTGAATTCCTCGAAGGAAAAGAACTTCCGGGAGTAGCGGCAGCTAACGATAAATAATAAGAATCTGTAATTACAGATTAGAAGAAACCCGTGTTGTTACATTTCACACGGGTTCTGAATATAAAATTCAAGGAGATAAGAACAATGGCAAGAAAGAAAATTATTGCAGGAAACTGGAAAATGAACAAAACTCCAAGCGAGGCAGTTGCACTTGTAGAAGAGTTAAAACCACTCGTAGCTAACGAAGACGTAGATGTCGTATTCTGCGTACCGGCTATTGATATTGTACCAGTTGTAGAGGCTGCTAAGGGAACAAACATCCAGGTTGGAGCTGAGAACATGTATTTTGAGGAGAGCGGAGCTTACACAGGTGAGATTTCCCCGAATATGCTTGTAGATGCAGGTGTTAAATATGTAGTTCTCGGACATTCTGAGAGAAGAGAGTACTTCGGTGAGACAAACGAAGATGTAAATAAGAAAATCCTGAAAGCATTTGAGCATGGTATTACACCAATCATGTGCTGTGGAGAGACTCTTGAGCAGAGAGAGCAGGGCGTAACAATGGACTTCATCCGTCAGCAGGTTAAGGTTGGAT
>OLSO01002725.1_pt1 | contig 10284 bp, 10 predicted proteins | sample 1672441 | NCBI WGS metagenome assembly OLSO01 (sample SAMEA3136686, study PRJEB25190) | human gut metagenome | biome: human gut; feature: human-associated habitat; material: faeces | place: Austria | collected 2013 | reverse complement strand
TACACTTTACAATATGCCTTTGGCGGTAAACTTCGCTTTTGCAACAGTTCTTGTTCCGTCAATCGCAGGTGCGTTGGCGGTAAAAGATTATAAAGAGGCCTCTTCAAAGATAAACTATTCATTGCTCATTTCAATATTAATTATCTTGCCTTGCGCAATAGGTTTGATAACTCTTGCTGAGCCGATTTATAAAATATTGTATTTCAGCACTTCGAGCGGTTTTGAGCTTTTACAGCTTGTTTCGGTATCGCTTATATTTGCGGCACTTGCACAAACTATGACAGGCTCGCTTCAAGGTCTTGGAAAAGTTTATGTCCCTGCAATCAGCTTGTTGTTTGGATGTATAGCGAAAATTATATTAAATATTGTACTTATCAGAATACCGTCAATCAATATTTACGGCGCGGCAATAAGCTCTATTGCTTGTCAGTTCATATCATGTGCAATATGCTTTGTTGTTCTTGCAAAGAACTGCAAACTTAACATCAAGCCAATGAAATATATCGTAAAACCGATTATAGCAGGTATTGTTATGGGCGTTGTTGCAGTCGGTGTTTATAAGCTTTCAATGCTTGTATGCCCATCTGGATTTATAGGTAATTTGATTTCCACTGTAATTGCAATAGCGATTGCGGCGGTTGTATATTTCTTTACGGTGTTTATGCTAAAAATTCTTTCAGAAGACGAAATCAAACAGCTTCCTATGGGTACAAAAATTTACAATGGTCTTGTTAAATTAAAATTCTATAAAGCACAGTAAATTCAAAAAGTCTTTGCCATACGGTAAAGACTTTTTTGATAGTTACTTAAAAGTACCTACTTGTTATAATACCAAAAACACGTTATAATCATTTCAGAGGTGATAATATGACACAGAATGAAAGACTTGATTTTCTTATTAATCATCTGATAAGTGAGGACAACAGATATTGCAATATAGTTATCCCCAAAAATTCTGAAGAAAAATTTAATTTATTCCGTTCTCTTGTAAACGTCAGAGAACCGAAACAAATTAGTAGCGAATTTATAAAGCTACAAGATGATTATTTGCAAGAACGATTGACGGAAATTAACATAACCGACGCATATGATTTACAAGCAATATCAAACAAATTATACCTTTGGCAAGGCGATATAACAACATTAAAATGCGGTGCAATAGTAAATGCCGCAAACAGTGCAATGCTCGGTTGCTTTGTGCCTTGCCACAAGTGTATTGATAATGCAATTCATACGTTTTCGGGTGTTCAGCTTAGATTGGAATGTAATCGCATTATGAAGCTACAAGGTCACAAGGAACAGACCGGTGCTGCGAAGATAACAAAATCATACAACTTGCCTTGTGATTACATTCTTCATACGGTCGGTCCTATTGTATACGGACATCTTACCGATAAACACCGCAAACTTTTGGCAAGTTGTTATCGTTCTTGTCTTGAGTTGGCTGAATCTAACGGTGTAAAATCAATAGCTTTTTGTTGTATATCAACAGGTGAATTTCATTTTCCAAATGATATTGCCGCACAAATAGCCGTTGAAACAGCGAAAGACTATTTGAAACATTCTGAATTGGAAATGGTGATTTTTAATGTTTTTAAGGATACCGACAAAAAAATCTACGAAAAATTACTCAGATGAGATAATTCGTTTGAAAGAAAAACTTGATAAAGCCGATGCTGTTGTAATCGGTGCAGGTGCAGGGCTTTCAACTGCGGCTGGTTTTACTTATGCAGGCGAACGCTTTGAAAAATATTTTTCTGATTTTAAGCAGAAATACGGCTTTACAGGTATGTATTCGGGCGGATTTTACTCGTTTGAAACACTTGAAGAATACTGGGCGTATTGGAGCAGATACATCTACATCAACCGCTATATGGATATACCGAATAATTTATATGATATGATTTTGAGTTTGGTAAACGGTAAAGATTATTTTGTTATTACCACTAACGTGGACCATTGTTTTCAGAAAGCTTGTTTTGATAAAAAACGCCTATTTTACACTCAAGGCGACTACGGTTTACTTCAATGCCCTACTCCATGTTGTAATGAAACCTTTGATAATGAAGATAGAATTAAGCAAATGTATAAAAGTCAATCGAATATGAAAATTCCTACGGAATTAATTCCGTTATGTCCGCATTGCAAAAAACCATTAACAACAAACTTGCGCTGTGACAACAGCTTTGTGCAAGATGAAGGCTGGCATAATGCGGCGGAGAGATATGACAATTTTTTACGAACAAGAAAAGGTCAAAATATTGTATTCTTGGAATTAGGTGTAGGCTACAACACACCCGCAATTATAAAATATCAGCTTTGGAGAATGGTATCGGACAACAAAAATTCAATATACGTCTGCATTAATAAAGGCGAGTCGGTATGCCCAGAGGAAATAGAAAAACAATCAATATATTTAGATGAAGATATTTATAAAGTTATAAAAGATGTCAGGAAGTGATATAATGCACGATATATGGAATCCGTGGCACGGTTGCGTGAAATGCAGTGAGGGTTGCCAAAATTGCTATATGTATTTTTTAGACCGTGTTCGTGACAAAAGCGGCTCGGATATTTATAAAACAAAATCAGGATTTGACTATCCTCTGAAAAAAGACCGTTACGGCAATTATAAAGTGCAGAGCGGTGAGCTTATTCGCGTATGTATGACGTCAGATTTCTTTTTAGAAGAGGCTGACAAGTGGCGTGAAGAAGTATGGGATATTATAAAACAACGCAGTGACGTAAAATTTTATTTGCTTACAAAACGTCCCGAGAGAGTGCATAAATGCCTTCCGTCAGATTGGGGCAACGGTTGGGAAAATGTATTTTTTAATGTTACCGCCGAAAATCAAAAACGTGCCGATGAACGTATTCCGCTATTACTTGATTTACCGTTTAAACACAAAGGAATAATGTGTGCTCCATTTATCGGTCCTATCAGTATCGAAAAATATCTGCAAAGCGGTCAGATAGAACGTGTAGTATGTGGTGGAGAAAATTACGACGGTTCACGTCCTTGTAATTTTGATTGGGTAAAATCATTACGTCAAGAATGTGTATCGCATAATGTCACATTTTGCTTTATTGAAACGGGTACTTATTTTATAAAAGACGGTAAAAAATATCGTATACCGAAAAAATCTACACAAAGCGAAATGGCGTATAAATCGTGTATGAATTACATCGGTAAACCGATTAAATTTAAGTTGTGCGATAATTTCGGATTTGATATACCCGAAAATGAATTATATGTACCCCACTATCGCAAAAATTGCGAACATTGTAGCAGTAAACTTATTTGCAATGGGTGCTGTGATTGCGGTAAATGTGATTAAGAACTTTGAAATGAATTTTCAGCCGCTAAAACTTCGTTTAACATAGGTATAGATACAGACGCACCTTTTCTTGATACTGCAATAGCTGATGCAACTGACGCAATTTTTAAGGATTTTTCAACAGTGTTCCCCATTGCTGTTTGTGCAAAAAAGTATCCTGTAAATGTATCTCCCGCGGCAGTTGTATCAATGGCATTAACCTTAAATGACGGCTGAAAAACGACTTTTTCGGTATCACTATACATACTTCCTTCACTTCCGAGAGTAAGAACGATTTTTAGTTTTGGATAATTCTTTGAAAAGTATTTTAAACCGTCTTTTGGATTATCACATTGAGTAAGCTCCGACATTTCTACTTCATTCAGAATTATATAGGAAAGCATATTAAAATCAATCTTTTTTATTTTATCATTATACGGTGACGGATTTAATATTATGCACATTCCCTTTTCGTATGCTTTTTCTACGATATAGTCTATCATATTTATTTCGTTTTGAAGCAGAAGTATATCGCCTTTATGAAATTTATCAAGCACTTCATCAACAAATTCTTCGGTTATTTTTGCATTTGAGCCGGAATAAAGAAAAATCGAATTATCACCTTTGCTGCTTACTTGAATAATAGCGTGTCCTGTTTTTTCGTCTACTTTTTTTATATTAGATATATCGACACCGTTTGACTCTAAAACATCTGTAAGCATTTTTCCGTCAGTTCCGATACAACCGGCGTGATAAACTTCCATACCCGCCTTAGCTAAAGCGACTGATTGGTTAAGACCTTTTCCACCCGGAAATACTTGCATTGAATTACTTGTTTCGGTTTCTCCTATTGCGACAATATGGTCTAAATTATATACAAAATCAATATTGCACGAACCAAAATTCAAAATTTTCATAACAGTCACACCCCATATAAAACCGAATTTATTTATCTTTTGTCTTTTTAGGTTTGCCGAGTCCATGACAATATGGGCATATAATCTTGCCTACATCAGGATTCCATACATATTTTTTTCCGCAAACCGGGCACTTTTTAAATATTGGTATAATTGTCATTTGTATCACTCTCTTTCAATATAATTTATTTATCTCTTGCCGAATATTCGGTCGGCCACATACCGGTTTCACGTTTGAATGTTTTTGAGAAATAGTATGATTCTTTAAATCCGACTGCGTCGGCAATATCTTTTATTCTTAAATCATTATTTTCTTCGATTAATTTCTTTGCTTTTTCTATTCTGTATTTAGTTACATATTCATTGGGTGATACACCTTTTTGGCGTTTAAACAATCGGCTTATATAACTCGGTACAAATCCGAATTCTTTTGATAGAACATCGCTTGTAATGTTTTTATTATAATTATTAATCAGATATTCTTCCACTTCATTTGCAAGCTGTTCATATCTGTCAGGATCACGTTTATCGTTTCTCAATGTTGCCAATATTGATATAATATCATCTATAAACGCATCATATGAAACAAAGCTTGCAAGTGCATTGACGAATTCTTTTTTTACACTTGTATTTTTCCGCTTCATATGATTCGGATAATTCAATGTGTAAGTATCCAAAATTATATTCAAAAAACCGTTTATTTCTTCTTGTGTACAATCAGAGGACATCATATTATTCATTACGGCGGTTAATTTGTTTTTTAATTCATCATTGTTTCTGTTTTTTATTGCAAAAACAATACTGTCGACATCTGCTTTTGAATATGGCTGTGATATATCTTCATAACTGTCCGACAATGAATTACAGCACAATAATTGCGATTTGTTTAGAATAAGATGTTTTATGAGTTGTTCTCTAAGTTTACTAAAATATTTGCCTGTATCTTTAAACAACACACCTTTTTGATAAACAATAGTCATGGGAAGATTTTTAGTTGAAAATTCATCATAAATTTTGTGTATCAATGCTTCTTGTCTTTCTTCCGTTTCGGCGGTTATAACCATAAGACGTTCCGAAAGCATATTGCTGTTAAAGAAAATATATTCTTCTGAAGTTGTAAGCAAATTATCCATAAAAGTATCGATTCCCGAATCGGTCCAAAAACGTTCGCCGGGAAGAAGAACTTCCGAACCATATAACAAATACGCACCGGCACATGCAAGAATTACAATAGTATTATTTTCGTCAAACATTTTGTTTTTGTCGGCAATTTCACTTTTTATTCTTTGAGTAAGCTCGCTCACCTTATCTTTGGATATAGGCTTTAACAAATAATCAAACACCTTATATTCCAATGCTTTCCTTGCATATTCAAAATCAGAATATCCGCTTACAATTATAACTTTTGTATCGGGTTTATTCTGATATATCCAGCCTGCAAGTTCGATACCTGTCATAATCGGCATTTTAATATCAGTAATAACAATATCAAAATCTTCATTTTTTAGCTTTTCTACGGCATTTTTTCCGTTTATGCAACATTCGGTAACTTTAAAATCGGAATCAACCGATTCTAAAGTTGATTTAATCATTAAGCGGTACAGTAACTTTTTGATATGCTGCAACGTATCTAAGCATATCAGATAATTCGACGCACATTGTGGAAACACTGTCACATCCTGCCTCACTTCCGGCAGAACTGATTACCGCCAGCATATTGTACAGAAAATGAGGATTCATTTGAGCCTGCAAAGCAAGTGCATATGCTTTTTTCTCTTGAATAATCGAATTATTCATTCTTTCAAGCATTTTTTCAAAACTGTCCTCAAGCTCTTTTATTTCATCAATAGCATCATCGTTGATGTGAGCCATTTTATCATCCGGTGCGTCAATTTTGCAAACGTGATTTGCTAATTGTGAAATCGGTTTTATAACTTCTTTTCCGATAGTTCGGCTTATCAAGAATACAAACATCAACAATATTGCATACAAAACCACAAAAACCGATAAAATAAATATTATATTTGTCTTTGTATTCGCTACGGGTGTTCGTATCATTATTTCCCAGTTTGCATTATTGACAAATGCCGAAGAATACTCGCTTCTTTCTCTTTCTGTATATACGGTCGGATATATAATTTTTCCGTTTGAACGGTCGCAAATTAAAATCTCGGCATTATCTTCCGTATGCAGCATTTGTTCAAGCCTGTCCACGCTTGCTCTAACCTCAATTATACCGCAAACAGTATCGGAATAATCATTTTTCAGACTCTTTTTTAAAGTTATAAATTCTCTTGTACTTTCCGTCCAAGGATTTTCCGATGGTGCAGTTATTATTTTATCGTCGTTTTCTTCGATTTGATTTAACTCTATGGCATAATTTATATTTTCCATAGTGCTTTGAAATTTCTTTTTATCAATGAAGTAATTTTGATTTGATACAAAATCACCGTATCCGTTATAGACCGATATATTCGATCAGTAATCAATCCGTTAAGGATAGATGAAACGTCAATTCCAAGCAAGACATTATTATTGAAAAAATTACTTTTATCATTTTTGGTATTGTTAAGGTTATAAAAAATATTTATTATACGAGGTTGACGTTTCACTTGTTGTGCAAGTACGTCTATTTCTTCTATGTATGTGTCGACCTGTCGAGCCATGGTTTCCGCAATTTTTGTTCCTGCATTTTCTGCCTCATAATTAAGTTTTGTCACAACAGAAAAGTACATTACAATCATTGCCGCAGCTAAAATCAAAGCTATAAAAATCAAATATGGTCTGACAACTCTTTCAACAAGTCTTGAATGTTTTTTCATATCGAACTCCGTTTTTATTACATTTAGTAAAAAAGTACAAATTGCAGAAATGTACAATCAATATGTTGTACTATATTAACATATTAATTATACTCTATCTGAATTATATTTGTCAACAAAAAAATGCCCCTTTATTAAAAGGGGCATTTTTGGGGGGAAATAATACAATTAATCAGTAATCAACTAAAATCAATAAACTTCTTTCCACTCAGCAATGTTTTCTGTATCGAATTTGAATGGGTCACCAAGCATTACTTCTGTACCGCCATCGGCAGCCTCTGTAATTTTCTTTTCACCAAGGTCACCGGCATTAAATGAACCGCCTACATCACCTGTAATTGTGCCTTTTACAAGTGCATCCATTGTGTAACCTGACAAATAACCTATATCAACAGGATTCCATAGATACATCCAAGGGCAAGTACCGTCTTCGATAAACGGAGCCATTTCTGACGGTAAGCCAAGACCTGTTAGTTTTACATCTGACTGTTTATCTTGCAATACCTTACCTGCAGCAAGCATACCTACCGTTGTCGGAGCAATGATAACTTTAATTGATGAATCTGTCAAAAGTGCTTGTGTTTCTGATGTTGACTTTGTCGGGTCATCGTCACCGTATGCAACTTTTATAAGTGGTGTATTTGCATACTTTTCAGGATTTTCTTCTAATTCTTTTTTCATCCATTCAATCCATAGATTTTGATTTGTAGCCTGTGCAGTAGCTGACAATACTGCAGTTACCGTCTACCATTTCATAAGCCGCTTGAATTAGTCCTCTGCCGATTTTTTCAGGATCAGCTTGTTGAATATGAGTTTGTCTTGAATCTTTATTTACAGCACTGTCAAGTGAAATAACCTTAATACCTGCGTCCATAGCTTCTGTCAATGCAGGTTGCAATGCGTCTGCATCGTTAGCTGCAATAGCGATACCCGCAACGTTTTGTGCTACAAGCTGATTGATAATTTCAATCTGCTTTTCCGGTGTGGCTGCTTCAGGGCCTTTGTAAAGAGGTTCTGCTCCGATTTCTTTACAAGCCTTTTCAAAACCGTCATATACTTTCTGCATATAAGGATTTTGTACATCTTTCGCCACAAATGCGTATGTACCGCTTGCCGATGAGCCATCTGAACTTTGAGATGTTGTGCTTCCGCCACCACCTCCGCAACCTGCCATCATAGTTGCTCCGATTATTGCCGTTAGACCTAATGCCAATAGTTTTCTTGCTTTCATGTTTAAAACCTACCTTTCTTATTTTAAGTTTTTTCTTTATTTTTCCGAAGTTATAAACTTCGATTGATACTTATTTATTTTTTTGATTTGGTTGTCATTGCTTTAAGCTTTTTAAACCAATTCATATTACCGATACTATCTCTGAAACTCGGAATTGCTACCGCAATAATTAGTAGCAAGCCTACAACTATCATAATAATTTGGCTTGACGCATTGATTAGACCAAGACCGTATCTTAGATAACCGATTACCATAATTGCAAGAGTTGCACCAAGTATTCTTCCCTTACCGCCTGAAGTTGATACTCCGCCAAGTACAGCCATTGCTATAATATCAAGTTCATATCCTTTTGCAACGTCGGGACGAACACTTGACATCTTTGATGCAAGATAGATTGCGGCAACTGCCGAAAGTAAACCTGTCATTGTATAAACGATAACTTTAATTTTACCTGTTTTTACACCTGAAAATTTTGCAACGGTTGTTGAATTACCCATTGCATAACATCTTCTGCCGAATTTTGTATAGTGAAGAAGATATGCGAAGAATAAAGCCTCAAATATAACAAATATCAAGGCATACGGAACCATTTCGTCGATTTTGCCTGCTGCGATTTTTGTAAACCAACTCGGGAATCCTCCGACCGAATTGGTTTCCAAAATAATCTGTGCTATTCCTCTGAATATTATCTGAGTTGCAAGTGTTACAATCATACTTGACAATTCAGGGAATTTTACAAGGATGATTCCGTTAATCAAACCACATACAGTGCCTGTGACAAGTGCAAGACCGATTGCTTCAATCATCGGAACTCCTGCGTCAAACGCAACACCCATAATTGTTGCTGAAAGAGCCATAATTGACGCAACACTGATGTCGATTTCACCGAGCATTAATACGAATGCCATCGGAAATACTACTATTGCTTTATCCAAGAAGTCACGGGTTGCATTTAAAATTGATTTTGCATGTGCATAATACGGTGACGCGGATATATTAAATACATTTACCAATATAAGCATTAATACAAGCATCCACTCCCATTGAAAAAGAAATCTCTGCCAAGAAAATCCTCTTTGGGCTGATATTGTTCTTGTACCGTCACTGCTTACAGCCTGTTTTACATACTCTTTAGCCATCAGATATTCCTCCTTCTCAATGCTTTCATTTCAACGTTTCTTTGAATTAACGAATTTGCTATAATTGAAAGAAGTATAATCAAACCGCGAATTGCCTCTTGCCAGAATGAAGATACATGGATAAGCGGCATTGCGTTGTTAAGAATACCAAGTAATACAGCACCCAACAATACGCCTTGTACTCTTCCTGTACCGCCATTAATGCTTACACCGCCAAGTACGCAAGCTGCGATTACATTCATTTCATATCCGGTACAGGTTTCACCTTGAGCAACTCCGTATTTACAAACATAAAGTATACCGCCTAAGCCGGCTACCGCACCTAATATAGTATAAACCATAATTAATGTTCGATCTGTTTTGATACCCGAAACTCTTGCACTTTCTTCACTGTTTCCTACCGCATAAATCTTTCTGCCAGTACGGGTTTTATTTAGGAAGAATGCGGCAATTATATAAACAACTATTGCTACAACTATAAGATTATTTATACCAAGAAACTTTCCTGTCGCGATTGACAGAAACTTTGTACCCATTTCCTGTTGTTTTACCCAACTTCCGTTAGCAACTAAATATGTAAGTCCGCGATATATATTCATCATACCGAGTGTTGCGATAATAGGTAATATTTTCAGTTTAGCAACCAATGTACCGTTTATGAAACCACATACGATACCGACTGCTATCGATACTAAAATTATTACCACTCCGGGAACTGCTTGATTATTTTTAAGTATCGTTCCGCCGACCATTGCACCCAACGCCATTATCGAGCCGATTGAAAGGTCGATACCGCTTGTGATAATTACCATCATCATGCCTACCGCCGTAATTGCAAGAACTGCCGTTTCTGTGAAC
>OLSO01002716.1_pt1 | contig 10320 bp, 9 predicted proteins | sample 1672441 | NCBI WGS metagenome assembly OLSO01 (sample SAMEA3136686, study PRJEB25190) | human gut metagenome | biome: human gut; feature: human-associated habitat; material: faeces | place: Austria | collected 2013 | reverse complement strand
TGTAAATCTGCTGCTTAATGCTTCGGTGGTTCGAATCCACCAGCTCCCACCAAAAGAGATCCGCAACTGAGGTTGCGGGTCTTTTTTTATCTGACCGCACTTTTGACCGCATTTATTATAAAACCCATATCAAAGCGCCCCTCTGTTCCTATCGCAGAGAGGCGCTTTTCTTCATCTCAATTTTATCAGGTTGCCTCCCGGCGGGCAAAGTAGGAGCCTACTGCGGTGATCTGTTTGGGCAGGTCAGGGCGGTAAAGGGGGGAATCCGGGTAAAAGCTGTTGATCACAACACCATTATCCCCTGCTCGCGCGGTGGAATGAATGTACTCTCCATTGCCAAGATAGAGCGCCACATGGCCGGGGAAATACACCAGATCTCCCACGCGCATATCCGAAACATGGGCCGGATGGATGGGGTAGCCCTCTTTCAGCTCGGAATCCCGCCAGATGGAAATACCGCACAGCAGGTATGCCATGCTGCACAGGCCGGAGCAATCAATGCCCGCCGGGGTTTTGCCGCCCCAGCGGTAGGGCGTGCCAAGGTAGCGCTTGGCTGCCTGGGCAATGGCTGCACGCAGCTTTTCCTGGTCCTGCTCGCAGGGCTGGGTGTACAGCGGGGCCAGCGCGTCCGCACGCAGGTAACCAGTGCGGCCATCCGGCAGCGTTACGGCCTGCCAGCCGTCTTCCGGCTCCCCCTGCACAGCCACGCGGGCGCCCAAGGGCAGGCCAACAGCCACGCAGGCCCCCTGCACACGGGGTTCCGCCAGCACATCAGCCCAGCGGGCTATGACCACCATCTGTGGCTGAACCAGCCATTCTTCCGCCTTGGGGCCAGTCAGCAAAGCATCCTGTGCTACCCAGCCGGTATAGCCGTAAAAGGTGCGTACCGGTACCATGTGCTGTTCGGCTTCGCCGGTAATTTCCACCGGCATGCCCAGCAAAAGTTCATCCACCAGACGGGATTGCTGCGGGTTCTGCGCCCAGAGGGCCGGGTTTGTGGTAAGCGGCGCTATGGCCACGTTGATTACTGCCTGCATTGTTATTTCCTCACTGTATTATCTCAGTCCCAGTTTTCGCCCGCGCGGTGGCAGGCAACCATACGGCCATCACATTCCCGCAGCTCCGGAACCTCGGTGCGGCAGCGCTCCGTTGCGTAAGGGCAGCGGGTATGGAAGCAGCAGCCGGACGGCAGGTTGACCGGGCTGGGCACTTCGCCCATCAGCACACGGCGGTGCTGGTTGCGGCGGTGTGGATCCGCCTGCGGGATGGCATCCATCAAAAAGGCGGTATAGGGGTGCATGGGGCGGCTGTAGAGCTCTTCCTTGGTGGCAACCTCGCACACATGGCCCAGGAACATTACGCAGACGCGGTCCGCAATAAAGTTGATGACAGAAAGATCATGCCCGATGAAGAGATAGGTCAGGCCGTACTGCTTTTGCAGGTCCTTGAGCAGGTTCAACACCTGGCTCTGCACCGAAACATCCAATGCGGAGACCGGTTCATCGCAGACGATCAGGTCCGGCTGCAGCGCAATGGCGCGGGCAATGCCGATGCGCTGGCGCTGGCCGCCGCTGAACTGGTGCGGGTAACGGTTCAAAAATTCTGCCGGTACACCAACAGCCTGCATCAATTCCAGCACGCGGTGGGTGGTTTCGGCTTTGGTTTTGCATACATGATAGGTTTCCAGCGGTTCGGCAATGATATCCCGCACCTTCATGCGCGGGTCAAGGCTGGCATACGGGTCCTGGAAGACCATCTGCATCCGGCGGCGCAGGGGGGCAAATTCCTTATCCTTCATGGCGGTGATGTTCTGCCCCTCAAAGGTCACGCTGCCCCTGGTTGCAGGCAACATGCGGATCAGGGTGCGTCCCAGGGTGCTTTTGCCGCAGCCGCTCTCCCCCACCAGGGCCAGCGTTTCGCCGCGGTACAGGGTCAGATCCACATTGGTCAGGGCATGGACGGCCTGGTCTTTTTTGCTGGTTTCAAAGTTTTTATAAATACCTTTTGCCTGCAAAAGAACTTCGTGTTTTACCTCGCTCATTGATGTTCCTCCTCACAGCGGAAGCAGCGCACCTGATGATCCGGTGCAACGGGATGCAGCTGCGCTTTTTCCGTGCGGCATTGGTCGGTGGCATATTCGCAGCGGTTGCTGAACGGGCAGCCCTGCGACAGGTGCAGCAGGTTGGGCACCACACCGGGGATGGTGTGCAGCCGCTCGGCGTTCTGGCCAATGCGCGGGATGGAATCCAGCAGGCCCTTGGTATAGGGATGCATGGTATGGTCAAACAGCTCAAAGGTTTCGGCCTGTTCCATGATCTTGCCTGCGTACATGACATACACATAGTCACAGATTTCCGCCACAACGCCCATGTTATGGGTGATGATCAGCACGCTCATGCCGGTTTCGTCCCGCAGCTCCTTCATCAGGCGCAGGATCTGGGCTTCAATTGTCACATCCAGTGCGGTGGTGGGCTCATCGGCAATCAGCAGCTTGGGCTTGCATACCATGGCCATGGCAATCATCACGCGCTGGCGCAGGCCGCCGGAAAGCTCGTGCGGGTAGCAGTCATAGCGCTTTTCCGCTTCGGGGATGCCAACACGCTGGAACATTTCCACCACGCGCTGCTTGGCTTCCGCCTTGCTCATGGTCGGGTTATGCACCAGCAGCGTTTCGCGCACCTGGCGGCCCACCTTGAGCACCGGGTTCAGGCTGGTCATCGGCTCCTGAAAGATCATCGAAATATCATTGCCGCAGATCTTGCGCAGTTCTTTATCCGAAAGTCTGGTCAGATCCTGATCTTCAAACAGGATGCTGCCGCCCGCCACGCGGCCGGGGTATTTCAGCAGGCCCATAATGGATTTGGCGGTCATGCTTTTGCCGCAGCCGCTCTCCCCCACCAGGCCGATGATCTTGCCCTTGGGAATATCCAGGTCCAGGCCATCCACCGCCGGGGCCACGCCTTTTTCGGTAAAGAAATAGGAGTTCAGGCCGCGGATTTCCAGAACATTATTATTATTTTCCATCTTTTACTTCTCCCCCGCCGTTACTGGTTCTTCATGTAGGGGTCCAGCACATCGCGCAGACCGTCACCCAAAAAGTTGAACGCCAGCACCACGATCATAATGGCAATGCAGGGTGCCAGGGCCAGCCAGGGCTGGGTGAACAAAAACTGCTTGGACTGGTTGACCATCAGGCCCCAGGATGCTGCCGGGGGCTGTGCACCGATGCCCAAAAAGCTCAGCGAGCTTTCAGACAGAATGGCAGAGGGAACATTCAGGGTAAACAGAACGATCAATGAGGGAATGCAGTTGGGCAGGATATGCTTGAGCATGATTTTGCCGTTGCTGACGCCGATCGAACGGGCAGCCTCAACATATTCGCTCTCCTTCAGGCTCAGGGTCTGGCTGCGCACCACGCGGGCCACACTGGCCCAGCTGGTGAGGGAAAGCGCGATAAACAGGTTGACGGTGGACTGGCCCAGGGTGTACATAACCACCATGGCCAGCAGCAGGGACGGGATGGACAGCATGATATCCGCCAGGCGCATGATGACATAATCCACCCAGCCGCCAAAGTAACCGGCCAGCAGGCCAAAGAAGATGCCCACCACCAGCGAGATGATGCTGGGCAGAATGCCGATGGTAAGCGAGAGGCGCGAGCCATACAGAATACGGGAGAACACATCGCGGCCCAGTTCATCCGTGCCAAACCAGTGGGCAGCGCTGGGACCCTGCAAACGGCTGATCAGGTCCTGCTCAGCCTCACCATAGGGGACCAGAGCGGGAGCAAAAATAGCTATCAGGATGACAACCAGAATCAGCACAGCCGAAAAGGCAGCCAGCTTGTTCTGGCGGCACATGCGCAGCAACTGTTCTTTCAGGCCGTCCTCTTCGCCGATCTGGCTTTCCAGTTCCTGCGGCTGGGCATTTTTCAACATTTGGTCTGCCATGGCTTATGCCTCCTTTCTGATGCGCGGGTCCAGCACAGAATACAACAGGTCCGCAATCAGGTTGCCTGCAATGACCAGCACGGTGGTAAACAGCACGGTCCCCTGCAGCACCGGCATATCACGGTTCTGGATTGCTGTGGTGGCAAGGCGGCCAATGCCGGGAATGGCAAAAATGCTCTCGGTGATAACCGCGCCGGACAGCATGCCGGAAAACTGCAATGCCATCATGGTAATGACCGGCAGCATGGAGTTTTTGAGCGCATGGCCCAGAATAACCGCCTGCTTGCGCAGGCCTTTGGCACGGGCGGTATCAATATAATCCGCCTGCATCACTTCCAGCAGGCTGGAGCGCGTCATACGGGCAATGCTGCCTGCGCTGTTCCAGCCCAGGGCAATGGCGGGCAGAATCATGGAAAGGAAGGTACCATCCAGCGTAAGCGGGAATGCCTTGATTTTGAAGGCAAACAGGTATTGCAGCAGCAGCGCCACCATGAAAATAGGCATGGAAACGCCAGCCAGCGAAACGCCCATGAACAGGTGGTCCACAAGGCTGTTTTGCCTGATGGCTGCTATAATACCGGTGCCAAGGCCCAGCACCCAGGCGAACAGCGCCGCCAGCAGGGCCAGTTCCAGCGTGTAGGGGAACGCCTCTATGATCATATCGGTAACAGCGCGGTTATATTTATAACTGATGCCCAGGTCCCCATGGATCGCCCCGGCCAGATAGTCAAAGAACTGCACGATCACCGGCTTATCCAGCCCCATCACTTCAGTCAGGCGGTCAATGGTGGCCTGGTCCACATGTTCACCCAGCAGCATAGCCGCCGCATTGCCGGGAACAATGCGCAGCATGATGAAGATGAGCAGTACCACGCCGATCAGCACCGGAATGGTGCCCAAAATGCGCTTTATCACGCTTTTCACACGAAGTCACTCCCCTTTTGTCCCTCACAGCCGCTGTTTCCAAACTGCCAAATGGACAGTCTGTTTGAGCGGCTGTATATTTTTACACTTTTATGCTGTAAAATATACAAGCATTAAAATTATAACATAAAAAATGCAGGCTGCAACCTGTGGTCGCAGCCTGCATTGCATTATTTGTAACTTTTTTTGTCCAAAAATTACTTCAAGGTAACGTTGATATACTGGGTATCGTTATAACCGGCCCAGTGCGGGGTGAAGGAGGCGATGCGGTCGCCCTTAACAAACAGGTGGGAACGGCTGAACATGGGTACCCATGCAGCGTCCTCTTCCACGATCTGCTTTTCCAGCGCGGCGTACTCGGTCAGGCGTTCGGTGTCGTCCACAATGCCGCGGGCGGCAGCAACACGGCTCATAACGTCGGTGTTAAAGTAGTTCAGGCTGCGCACATTGCTCTTTTCGGGGGTACCGAAGAACGTGTAAATGAAGTTATCCGGGTCGTTATAGTCGGCCGTCCAGGAGCTGACAAAGCTGACCATATCGCCGCTCTTGCGCAGATCCAGCCAGCTGGCGGGGTCATAGCTCTTGATCTCGGCGTTAATCCCGATCTGCTGCAGGTACTGCTGCACGATCTGGATGACCAGCAGAGTGGAATCGCTGCTGGAGTTATCGGCAGCAATCTCCATGGTAAAGCCATCCGCGTAACCGGCTTCGGCCAGCAGGCTCTTGGCCTGTTCGGGGTCGTACTTCAGCCAACCCTCGTTGTCCCCGGTGTAGCCGATCAGGCCTTTGGGGTAAATGCCGTCCACCAGGCTGCCATCGCCGTTATACACGGTATCCAGGATGGTCTGGCGGTCAATGGCCATCTGGATGGCCTTGCGGACCTTGACATCGTTCAGCGGCTCCACATTCTCGTTCAGAGCCATGTAGGTGGTGCCCAGACGGTTGGAGGTTACGATATCATCGGCATACTGGGTCTTGTAGGTAGAGTTGACAACGGCAGCGTCAATGTAATCGCAGTCCAGGATATCCAGCTCACCGTTCTGGAACATCATGCTCATGGTGGAAGAATCCGGCACGATGGAAATTTCCACATGCTGCACGCTGGGCTTTTCGCCCCAATAGTTGGGGTTGGCATCCAGCACAATGCTGCTGTCGCGGGTCCAGCTGGTGACCACATACGGGCCAGAGCCGATGGTCTTGGAGCAGTCCATACCAAACTGGTCGCCTGCTTCCTCCACGTTCTTCTCGCTCATGATGGAGCAGGAAGCGGTTGCCAGCTCATACAGGAAACCGGCAAACGGCTTCGACAGGGTAACGGTAAAGTGGGTGTCATCAATCACCTGAATGCCTTCCAGGTCGGTGGCGGTGCCATCCATCACAGCTTCCGCACCGGCAATGGCAGAGCCATAATCCGTCTGCACGCTGTCCGGCAGGGCCAGCATACGGGTAAAGGTATACTTGACATCGTTGGCGGTCAGCGGGGTGCCGTCAGAGAAAGTAACACCGCTGCGCAGGGTGAAATCATAGGTCAGGCCGTCGTCCGAAACGGTGTAGTCTTCCACCAGGCTCTTCTCCAGCTCAGTGGAGCCGTCCGCATTGGTTTTGATCTCAAACAGGCGGTCAAAGATATTCAGCGGCACCATGTAGTCGTTGTTGGTCTTGTGCACATCCATCGTCTGGATATCGGTGTTCATGGCAACGCGCAACGAACCATCTGCTGCAGCCCCGGTGGAAGCGGCAGCTTCGATGGAAGATGCCCCGGTATCGGAGGATGTATCAGCGGAGGAAGCCGCTGGGGTGGTGGATGCGGAGCTGCCGCAGGCAGCCAGCATGCTGGCCAGCAGTGCAGTGCTCAGCGCAGCGCAGGCAAATTTTTTCATAATTCTTTCCCTCTCTTAATTGGCGCAGCCATTCTGCCGCGTCCCTGATTGTTTTGGGGCTGAGCCCCCGGCCCCAGGCGGTTAAAACGCACAATGTTACCGCCCGAACCCGCAAAAGTGCAAAAAAGGGCAGCTGTATTGGTAGCTGCCCCTTTGCATCTCATGTTGGTTATAATACCACAAATCCTATCAGATTGCAAGCGCAAATTCTGCTGGCCGTGGTGCCCCAACCCGGAACAGCTTAAACATTGTTCGGGTTGTTTTTCAGGATAACGTCATGGCTGCCGCCTTCCACAATGGAGGTGGAAGAAACGACCGTCAGACGGGCTTTCTGCTGCAGTTCCGGGATGGACAGCGCACCACAGTTGCACATGGTGGAACGCACCTTGTACAGCGTGGTCTGCACGCCATCGGCCAGCGGGCCGGCATACGGAACGTAAGAATCAACGCCTTCCTCAAAGCTCAGCTTCTGGGCACCGCCAAGGTCATAGCGCTGCCAGTTGCGGGCACGGTTGGAACCTTCGCCCCAGTATTCCTTCACATAGTTGCCGCCAACGCGCAGCTTGTTCGTGGGGGATTCATCAAAGCGGGCAAAGTAACGGCCCAGCATAACAAAGTCAGCGCCCATTGCCAATGCCAGGGTGATGTGGTAGTCATGCACAATGCCGCCATCGGAGCAGATGGGGATATAGATGCCGGTCTGCTCATAGTATTCATCGCGGGCTTTGGCAACCTCGATAACGGCGGTTGCCTGGCCGCGGCCAATGCCCTTGGTTTCGCGGGTGATGCAGATGGAGCCGCCGCCAATGCCGATCTTGACAAAGTCTGCACCGGCTTTTGCCAGGAACAGGAAGCCCTCGCGGTCCACCACGTTGCCTGCACCGACCTTTACCTTGTCGCCGTAATGCTCACGGATCCAGGCGATGGTACGGGACTGCCATTCGCTGTAACCTTCGGAAGAGTCGATGCAGAGCACATCCACGCCGGCATCCACCAGGGCGGGCACGCGCTCGGCATAGTCGCGGGTATTGATGCCGGCGCCGACAACATAGCTCTTGTTGGCATCCAGCAGCTCATTGGCATGTTCCTTGTGGGAATCATAATCTTTGCGGAAAACCATATACTGCAGGTTGCCCTGCTCGTCTACCAGCGGCAGAGAGTTGATCTTGTTATCCCAGATGATATCGTTGCAGTCATGCAGGCTGGTGTTGGCCGGTGCGGTAACCAGCTTGTCCAGCGGGGTCATGAACTCAGTCACTTTCAGATCGGTGCTCATGCGGGACAGGCGGTAGTCACGGGATGCCACAATGCCCAGCAGCTTGCCGTGGGGGGTGCCGTCAGCCGTGATGGCAACGGTGGAATGGCCGGTACGGGTTTTCAGGTCCAACACATCAGCCAGGGTAGCCTCCGGCGGCAGGTTGGAATCAGAGGTAACAAAGCCCTTTTTGTAAGCCTTGACACGGCGAACCATATCAGCCTCGGACTGAACGGACTGGGAGCCGTAAATGAAAGAAACGCCGCCCTGCTTGGCAAGGGCAATGGCGAGCTTTTCGCCGGAAACGGACTGCATGATAGCCGAAACCATGGGGATGTTCATGGTCAAGGGGCAGGCTTCTTCGCCCTTGCGGTACTTGACCAGCGGGGTTTTGAGGCTGACAGCCGTGGGGATGCACTCCGAAGAGGAATAGCCGGGGACGAGCAGATACTCGCCGAAGGTACGGGACGGTTCACTAAAATAATACGCCATTTCGCAATTCTCCTTTACCCTTTTCGTTGCCTGATTTGCTTATTGGTTATTGTACCACATTCGCGTACAATATGCAAAATTTGTTGTATTAAATCTTTTTTTGGCCTTTTGGGCAAAAGTTGTATAAACTGCACCATGGCCAAGCACAAGAGTATGACTAATCAAAACATTTTGCGCATCGGCACCCGTCCGCCGTTTGGAACGGGCTCCAAACGCGTTCCGGCATGCCGCACATGTGATGCCCTTTTCCCCGCTCATTCCTCAAAGTTCAGGGTAATATCCCCCAGCGCGGCATCCAGAATCACAGCGTTGGCTGCTTTGCTGTTGGCGCTGTAAGGGCTTGCCTGCTTGGTGCCGCTTACCGTAATGCTGCCCAGACCGCATGCAGCCTGCACGCTGTAACCGTCTGCCTTTTCCCCCAGGGTCAGGGCAATATTGCCCAGCTGATCGGTTACCTGCACCTGGCTGGCCCCTACCAGGCGGCTGATCGTCACATCGCCCTGGGCGTTTTCAATCGTCACGCGCTCTGCCTGCACGGTGCCAAGCTCTGCACTGCCCAGGGCAAGCGTTGCATCCAGCTGCCCGGTTTGCAGCTCATCCGCATACAGGCTGCCGAGGGCAAGGTCTGCCTGTATGCTTTTGGCTTTCAGTGTACCAAGGTCGGCGCTGCCCAGGTTCAGATTCAGCTCTATCTGTTCCAGTTCTATCTCCGGCAGGGCGATGCTCAGCGTGGGCGTGGGGTCACTGCCGGAAATATAGCCTTTGGGTATTTTGTACCGCACGCTAAAGCCGCTCTCGTCCAAGGTGCGCTCCAGCCAGTCGGAATAGAAATTTTCAAACCGGAGTGTTATCTCATCCGCTGCATTGTTGCGCACAAAAGCAACCTCGCCGCAGTCCAGATCCAATACCATCGTTTGGACCTGCTTTGCATCCAGCGTCATCGTGCTGCTTTCCAACCGATTGGTGCTTTCGCTTTTTGCACTTTCCTTTGTGATGGCTGTTTCGGTATTTTCATCCGTGCTTTCGTCCATATTTTCGGTTGCTCCCCCGGTGGCTTCCTGCGGGGGAACCTTCTCTGCCGTTGCGCTCTCTGCAATGCTGTACTGATATTTTGTCACAATTTTGAAAGAGCCGTTGAACACCAGCAGCACAACAATCAAAATTGCAAGGATAGCCAGCACAATCCACACCGGGCTTTTTCTGCGTCTGCTGCCCTGTTCTGGCATGCTGTTATCCGGCATCGGCGTGCCGAACTGTGCCCCGGTACCCTCCCATATCTTTTCCGCCACATTCTGGGGGCTGCCCAGTTCCTGGATGGTCTGGGCCTCTTTTTCGGGGCCTGCAGCATCAAAGTATTCTTCGTAATAATCCAGGGCATCCCGGCGTTCGGCTTCCGGCATTGCGGCCAGCAGAGCTGCCAGCTGCTGCATATATTCCTGCCTTGTCATTTTGCATCCTCCCCAAAAATATGGTCAATGTTGGCGGCGTAAACTTTCCACTCTGCCTTGTAGCCTGCCAGCTGCTGCCGCCCCAGCGGGGTAATTTTATAATAGCGGCGGTTGCGGCCATTGAACGGTTCATCGTAAATGGTCAGGCAGCCATCCCTTTGCAGCCGTCGCAGCACCGGGTACAGTGTCGATTCGCTCAATTCCAGCGCCTGCTTGATCTCCTGGGTGATCTTGTAGCCATAAGTACCTTCTTCCTCGCGCGATACGACCGCCAGCACCACGGCATCCAGCAGCGCCGCGCCTGTGGTAAAGCTCATGTGGGTGCCCCCTTCCCTGTTGTATTAGCCCGGTAGTGCCGCTGCGTGTGGCGG
>OLSO01002709.1_pt1 | contig 10362 bp, 10 predicted proteins | sample 1672441 | NCBI WGS metagenome assembly OLSO01 (sample SAMEA3136686, study PRJEB25190) | human gut metagenome | biome: human gut; feature: human-associated habitat; material: faeces | place: Austria | collected 2013 | reverse complement strand
GGCTGCCGTATCAGAAAGTCACCAGGGAGAATGTCAGCGATTTTCAGAAGTAAGGCATTGACTGCAAAAGCTGTGGTGCGCACTGCAAAACCCGGGAAAGCGAAGAGAAAGGATGAAAAGGTATGAAAAAGAAGCAGGGTGGCTGTGAGACCTGTACCTATTTTACTTACGATGAGGATTATGAGTGCTATGTATGCGACATCGATATGGACGAGGATGAATATGTCCGGCTGATGTCAGATGATCACTACAGTTGTCCGTATTATCGCAATGGGGATGAGTACCTTGTTGTGCGTAAGCAGATGTAGAGGGAAGCGGAAAAGAGGCTGTCGCAAAATCATCCAACACAGGTGAGCAAGCGGCAGCCTCTTACAAAGGGGAGGATAAGTATATATTTTTATCTTTTGTATTTATCATCGGAGGGGATCCAATGATAAGAACATACGCAATCTCATAAGAAAATGTCACGTCCGTGTTGCTTTTTTTTTCCTGTGAGATTACTCTTAGTATAGCCGGATTCCCGGGGAATATACGCAAAAACAAAAGTTTCTTTTTTTAACATAGCCGGAAAAACAGGGATAAGGCCTACCAGTCAGAGGCTTTTCGGTGTATAATGTTTTTGGTGTACAAAGGTGTTTTGGCAGAATAGCAGGAACATGTTGAGACTAAAAATATCATATCATAGAATTAATGTAGAAAGGATGATTCAGAATGGAATTTTCAGAAGTAATCAGGAACCGGTATTCCTGTAAAAACTTCAGCGGCAAAGAGGTAGAAAAAGAGAAGCTGGATCAGATTCTGGAGGCAGGGCGCCTCGCTCCTACCGCGAAAAATCTTCAGGAACAGCATATTTATGTAGTACAGTCAGAAAAAGGCCTGGCGGTGATTGATAAAGTAACACCCTGCCGTTATCATGCACCGATGGTTTTAGTGGTAGCCTATAATAAAAACAACGTGTTTACTTATCCGGGCGGAAAAAGAGATTCCGGAATCGAGGATGCCAGTATTGTGGCAACGCACATGATGCTGGCTGCCTATAATGCAGGCGTGGACAGCTGCTGGATTAACTTTTTTGATCCGGAGGAGCTGGCACGGGCGCTTGATCTTCCGGAAGAAGAGGAAATTCTGATGCTGCTGGATCTTGGAATTGCGGCAGAAGGAACAGAAGCGCTTCCAAATCATAGCAGCAGAAAAGAGCTGGCAGAAACCGTAACGTATCTGTAACTCACTAATTTCATTGAAACAACGGAGAAGAGACGTCAGATGGACTCCGGACTTCTCCACGGATCTATACAGACAGTGAGGCACTTTCCTGGCTGGAAGAGACGTGCCTGACAGGAAGTATTGAGGGATGCGGGGAAAATCCGGAGAGCCGGGATTTTGCAATTTCACCTGTTATGTCCTTGCCACAACGGGCAAAGTGTTATATAATAGAAAAAGTATTTTTCAGAACTATTTATTATGAAACAAAGGATGGTATTACTATGGCATTATTACAGGAGTGGCGCGATATCGCGTATTCACAGGAGACAGATAGAAAACAGCTTCAGAAGTTCTGGTCCGAGTATTTTCTGACCGAGAAAGGAATCTACGAGCAGCTGCTTGAGAATCCGGAAGAGGCAGTTACCGGTACAGTTAAGGAGCTGGCAGAGAAGTACAATATCCCGGTGCTGACAATGACCGGATTTCTGGATGGCATCAATGACAGCTTAAAGAAGCCGAATCCGATCGAGGAGATGACCGAGGATACCGAGGTCAGCCTGGACTTTGACAACGAGCTGCTTTACAAAAACATGGTAGATGCAAAGGCAGACTGGCTGTACGAGCTGCCGGCATGGAACAAGATCTTTGATGCAGAGAAGAAGCGTGCGCTGTATCTGGCTGCAAAGAAGATGAATACTGTAGTAAAGGGCAAGAAGGTCGGCAGAAACGATCCATGTCCGTGCGGAAGCGGTAAGAAGTATAAATATTGCTGTGGAAGATAAGATCAATATCGAAAGTGAAAAGGATGGTGGGGTGACCTGTCATCCTTTTTTTAACCGAATCAAGCAAGTCCCCTGCTTCAATTGCGCAAAGCAATAAGCAGTGGGTTGGGACTTGCTTGTATCAGGAGTGGTACAAGTCACTCCTGATAAGCTGCGAAGCAGCTATTCGGTTAATGAGCAAGTAGCGAAGCGGATTGCGAATATCTGCTTTGTCCAGAATCAAGTGGAAAATCAGAGATGAGAGGAAAAAGAGCAATGAGCATTTGGCATAGCACAGAGGCAGTATGCCTCATACTGGGGCTGATCTGTATCTTCTATTATATTGGCATTGTCGGCTATGCAGGGATCACTGCAGACTTTGCGTGGATTTGGCTGGTGGGCGCGGCCTTCCTTCTGGCGATCGCGGGAGGTATGGTCGCAGAATCGCGTCATCACATGGCAGTGCTGGCTAATCTGCTGCGCGCGGCGGGAATTCTGATAGCGATCGGAATTCTGGTCGTCGGATTCATCGGGGCACATATCTTTGCCGGAATGCGGCAGAAGCCGGAGCAGAACCTTCCATATGTGATCGTGCTCGGCGCGCAGGTGCGGGGGACGAAGGTGTCGAAAGCACTCCGGAAGCGGCTGGACTGTGCGGCAGAGTATGCGAAAGAAAATCCGGATACGGTATTTTTTCTGTCGGGCGGTCAGGGAGACGGCGAGGATATCACAGAGGCAGAAGCGATGCAGGAGTATCTGATCGAAGCCGGAGTCGATGCAAAGCGTCTGCGCATGGAAGACCGCTCGACGACGACGTGGGAGAATCTGAAGTTTTGCAATGAACTGCAGTCACTGCATACAGAGAGAGTCGGGATTTTGTCGAATGACTTTCATATTTACCGGGCCGTGCAGATGGCAAGACGGCAGGGCTACGAGGACGTCTGCGGCATCCCGTCCGCGTCCGATGCGCTCATGCAGCCGCATTATGTACTGCGTGAAGTATTTGCTGTGCTGGCGGCGACGGCGCGTGGGAAGATGCGGATCTGATACTTATATAAGCAGGCTTGCCGGTTTGCTTGTGATTTCAAATAGAAGATGTTAGAATTAGACTGTAATCAGTACACCACAGAATCAATACGGAAGATAACATGTGAATATCTGTCTGCAGAAAAGGAACTGAGAGGAAAGAGAAAATGGAAAACTGGGAGAATATTCAGCTGCCATGGCCGGACTGGACGATCACGGCATACCTTGGCGGCGGAGGCTATGGAAAGGTCTATCAGATCGAGCGAACGGTGTCCGGGCTTCAGGAAGAGGCGGCGCTGAAAATTATTTCACGCCCGGCGGATGATCAGGAGATCGAGGCATACTATGATAATGGCTATGATGCGGAGAGCATGGTGGCGACATACACGGATGAGCTGCAGCGTTACGTGAAGGAATATCAGATGATGCGGGAGCTGCAGGGACAGTCGAACATCGTGAGCTGCGACGACTTTGCAGTCGTGCCGCGTGAAGATGGGATCGGCGGCAGCATTTTTATCCGGATGGAGCTTCTGACGCCGCTTCCAAAGGCGGTGAAGAAGGAAACGCTCTCTGAGGAGCAGGTGATCCGTCTCGGAAAAGACATCTGCCGGGCGCTGATCCTGTGTGAGGAGCGGAATATCATTCACCGGGACATCAAGCCGGACAATATCATGATCTCGCGTTTTGGCGATTTCAAGCTGGGCGACTTTGGTGTGGCGCGGGTGCAGGACCATACGACGAACGCGACAAAGATGGGAACGCACGGCTATGCAGCGCCGGAAGTAGAGCATATGCAGAAGTACGGAAAAGAGGCGGACATCTACTCGCTCGGTATCACTTTGTACTGGCTGCTGAACAACCGTCGGATGCCGCTGCTGCGCGCGGATGAGATATTGAACGGTACGAAAGTCTCAGAAGCAATGGTGCGCCGCTACAATGGCGAACCGCTTCCGCCGCCGCGGGATGGCAGTGAGGGACTGAAGGCGGTTGTCCTGAAGGCGTGCGCATATGATGCAAAGAACCGGTATCGCTCTGCCAGCGAGATGTATCAGGCGCTGGAGGCACTCTCGGAAGAACATGCGCCGGGCAGCTACCGGAGTGCAGACGGCTTCGGAGAAGTCGACAGCATTCAGGAGACGACGCACTCGGAGACTACGCACTCAGCTGGACAGAGCAATTCCGGTATCACGAATCAGTGGCAGGAGACGGCGACGACTGCATCGGCATATCACCACACCGAGACAAACGCATGGCACGATACCAACGCGACGATCGGGAAACCAATGCCGCGTGCCGGGCAGTCAGCGGCGAATGATAGTGCACTGGATAAGACAATGGGCGCGACGGCGGCCTTCCAGAATCAGCAAAAGGCGCAGATGGCACCAAAGGAACGACGAGAAGCAGCTTCTGAGCCGGAGGATAAACGGTGGCATCCAACGAAGGTCGGGTATATCTGGCCGCTGGTGCCGCTGGCCGGGCTGATTTATTGCCTTAGCCTAGGAGAGACTGAATATGACGCTTCCGGGGCAGTCCTTCTCTGGCTTCTGATTGGCGCGGTGCTTCTGTTCAATTATGCTATCTATCGGGTAGAAAATAAGATCCTGCGAGGGATTTGCGTGGCACTGAAGTGCCTGGCAGAGCTGCTGGCAGAAATTTTGGGAATGGCAGTGTGTATGGATCAATATCGATACTGGTCTCCGTATTTACAGCTATTATTTGTCAATACTGTGCGGAAGTGGTATAACAGTAATGAGTACGTACCGATACTGATCCTCTTGCTGATTTCGATCCTGTTTACATTTCTGTCTGTCCGCAGGAAAAAACGCTGACTCCGCTTCTTATCGTACAGGAAAAATTTGTAAAGCGCTGTGAACCAAGTGCCCATGCTTCCATTGTGCAGAGCAATAAGCAGTGGATTGCGAATATCCCTTGATTTTTATAAAGCGCTGTGCTATACTTTCACCCGTTGCAGCCCATAAAAACAAGGTCGTACAGGGTCTGCAAGGCGGTCACCGCCTATAAATGTGCCGAGTGTTCGTGACCTTCCACTCGTAAAACAAAACTAAAGGAGAAAACAGAATATGGAAAGAAAGAATGTTACCTTCCTGACGCAGTCAGCAATGATTGCAGCAATTTACGTCGTACTGACGGTGGTGTTTGCACCGTTCAGCTTCGGAGAGGTGCAGGTGCGCGTCTCTGAGATGCTCACGATCCTGCCGATTTTTACACCGGCAGCGATACCGGGGCTGTTCGTCGGCTGCCTGATCGGAAATATTTTAGGAGGCGCAGTGCTTCCGGATATCATTTTCGGCAGCCTTGCGACACTGATCGGAGCGGTATGTACCTGGAAGCTAAGAGATCAGAAGCACTGGATCGCAGCGCTCCCGCCGGTAGTGGCGAATATCTGCATTGTACCGTTCGTACTGCGCTATGCATACGGCGTAATGCTTCCGATCCCGCTCATGATGCTGACCGTCGGAATCGGAGAGGTAATTTCCTGTGAGATCTTCGGATGTATTCTGGCAGCCGTACTTGGCAAGTACAGCCAGCGCATCTGGAAGCCGGCAGTATAAGGATTTTGTCTGGGATGGAGTCATAAACAGAAGAGGGTGTGAAAAGCGCAGAGTTGTTTTTCACACCCTCTTCTGTTTTCTGGAAATAGCTGCTTTGGGACTTGTAAAACAGATGGTTTGCTGATAAACTGAAAACAGGATAATAAGTTCTGCGGAGATTGTTTCGGGGGAGCAGATGCGGGAAGCAATATGGCAAAAAAACAAAAGAGAGCGCCAGAAGGACTGGAAGAACGCTATGAAAGGTACAGAGGTATTTTAAAAGACCTTACAATCATGAGCGATATGTTTATGAGAAATGTATTTAAAAAGCGTGAATGTACGGAATATGTCCTTCAGGTGGTTATGGACAAAAAGGACCTTAAAGTGATTGATCAGGTCTTGCAGAAGGATTACAAAAATTTGCAGGGGCGATCCGCGATTCTGGATTGCGTGTCCAGAGATTCCGAAGGTCGGCAGATGAATGTGGAAATCCAGCAGGAGAACGAGGGTGCATATCCAAAACGGGCGAGGTACCACAGTGGATTGATGGACATGAATATCTTAAATCCGGGACAGGATTTTAATGAACTGCCGGAGAGTTATGTGATTTTTATTACGAGAGATGACGCACTTGGTTATGGGCTTCCGATTTATCATATAGACCGGACAATAAAAGAAGTCAGAGAGAATTTTATGGATGAGGCGCATATTATTTATGTAAATGCAAAGAGGCAGGATGATACAGAATTGGGAAGACTCATGCATGACTTACATTGTAAAAATGCAGGCGATATGTACAGCAACATTCTGGCAGACCGGGTATATGAGCTGAAAGAAACACAGAAGGGGGTAGAATTTATGTGTCACGAGATGGAACAGATTATGTGTCAAGAGATGGAGCAGATAAAGAAGCAGGCCTATAGCGAAGGCATTGAAAAAAGTAAAAGGGAAACCGTCCTTTCCCTTACAGAAATGGGGCTTCCAGTTGAAAAAATCGCAAAGGCGGTCAAACTCAGTGTGCAGGAAGTTCAGAAATGGATAAATGAAAGTGTAAGTGAGCAGTAATGCGAAGGTCGCCGATTAAAAAGGCATAGTATGAAATATAGATATCAGAGTTTGTAAAAATGCACAGGTACAGTTCTGCAAGGAAAGTGGAATGGCACCTGTGTATTTTTCGTACCCCCTGCCTTTATGCCTTCGAGTTATTTGAACTTGCAAAAGATGTTGCGGAAATGATAAAATAGCTAACAGAAGCGAGGTGAAAGAGCGTGAAATATCATTGGCCGCAGAGAAAACATAATGGAGCATCAGAAGACGGGAATAATGCGGTTCAGCCCTGTACGATTGAGCTTATGACAGCACAGGAATTTCAGCACGCACATCCGGCTGTATTTCGCCGGAGCTTTTCCGGATATGTATATCAGAGCAGCCGTTTCTGCAAGGCAGAGCGGCTGCACAAGGCGACAGCCGGGACTTATGCAATGCCCCGGCAGCAGGATCTGACAGGCGAAAAACTGACATTTGGATATTGTATTCTGGAGGACCGGCTGATTTTTTTGGATGACCGGAGCTGTGTGAAGGATTTGCTTCATCAGATGGAAGGATACGAGATGACAGATATCAGTGATCCGCGTATGGTTTTCTTTGATTTTCTGGAATTTCTGGTTAAGGACGATATCGTGTTTCTGCAAAGCTATGAGGATTCCCTGAATGAGCTGGAAGAGGATTTGCTTGCACGGAAGCAGGACAATTTTGAACGCAGAATTTTGCAGGTAAGGAAGGAGCTGGCTGTGCTGGGCGCCTATTATGAGCAGCTTTCAGATATGGGTGAGACACTTCAGCAGGAGGCGGCAGAGCGGGGATGGGATCATGCGGAGCTTTTGTTCGGGCTGTACGATAACAAGGTCGGGAGACTGTTTGATATGGTACAGATGCTCAAAGAGTATTCCAATCAGCTGCGGGAGCTTCATCAGACCAGAATTGATTCCAGGCAGAATGAGATCATGCAGTTTCTGACGATTGTGACGACAATCTTTATGCCGCTGACACTGGTGGCAGGCTGGTATGGTATGAATTTTGTCAATATGCCGGAGCTGAGCGCACCACATGGCTATGCGATTATCTGTCTGCTTTGTCTGGTCTGCCTGTTGCTTGAATTTTGGGTAATCAGAAAAAATAAGTGGTTCCGGTAAACGGATGCCTGTACGGGTGTCCGAAGGGCAGAAGAGGTTGCGGTTCACTTCGTGACCAGATAAGAATGAAATAGAAAGGAAGAGATACTATGGAGACAGTAAGACTTGGGAAAACCGGAATTGTAACAAACAAGAACGGCTTCGGCGCTCTGCCGGTACAAAGGGTGAGCGATGAGGAGGCGGTGCGGCTTTTGCGCAAGGCGTATGAGGGTGGCATGACGTATTTTGATACGGCACGCTACTATACGGACAGTGAGCATAAGCTCGGACTGGCATTTGAGGGGATGCGCGAGAAGATATTCATCGCGACGAAGACCGGTGCGACGACGCCGGAAGACTTCTGGAAGGAGCTCGGCATTTCACTGGCGAATCTGCGCACAGACTATATTGATGTCTACCAGTTCCACAATCCTGCATTCTGTCCGAAGCCGGGGGACGGAAGCGGGCTGTATGAGTGCATGCTCGAGGCAAAGGCGCAGGGAAAGATCCGTCATATCGGTATCACGAATCACCGTCTGAAGGTGGCAGAGGAGGCGATCGCCTCCGGACTGTACGAGACGCTGCAGTTCCCGTTCTGCTATCTGGCCACGGAGGAGGACAAGCGTCTGGTAGCGCTCTGCAAGGAAGCGGACATGGGATTCATCGCAATGAAGGCACTCTCCGGCGGTCTGATCATGAACTCGGCAGCGGCCTATGCGTTTGAGGCAGAGTATGACAATGTGCTGCCGATCTGGGGCGTACAAAGAGAGCGGGAGCTGGATGAATTTCTCTCTTATATCGTCTGTCCACCGAAAATGGACGACGAGCTGCGCGCGGTGATCGAGAAGGACCGCAAAGAGCTGATGGGCGACTTCTGTCGTGGCTGCGGCTACTGTATGCCATGCCCGGCCGGAATCGAGATCAACAACTGCGCGCGCATGTCACTGATGATCCGTCGGGCTCCGTCCGCTGCACAGCTGACCCCGGAAATGCAGGCAAAGATGATGAAGATCGAAGACTGTCTGCACTGCGGTGCCTGCATGAAAAAATGTCCGTATCACCTGAATACACCGGAACTGCTGCAGAAGAACCTGAAGGACTATAAGGAGATTCTGGCGGGGAAGGAATATTAAATCGATATTACTTTCTTATGCCCCCGCTATATTGGCGGGGGTTTTGTGATGGAAATAGAAATCAGTGAGGGCATATTTTATACGTAAGAGAACTATAAAATGTCTTATTTTTCACAAAATGACATTTCGTACAATATATAGAATTATATGTATCAACTGTACAACCTTTACCATTTGGACGATGTTTTTTTAGAGTTCCCGATTTGTAGGTATGCTGTTTGCATGCGGCACGTACTGTACCGGAGGTTTTGAGAACAATAATTTCTCCGTCATCCGTAAGAATGTAAGCATCTGTGACAGAAAAGGTCTGTTCATCATCCGGAATATCAGAAGCAGCCGGATCATCGCTATATTCAATCCAGTCGGCAGTAAAGTCATCTTCTTCCAGAAAATCCGTTTCATTTCTCCAGTCAATCGTATAAGGGCTGTAGGCGGCTACCGGAATACCGGCAGTCAGGCAAAGGACAGTCAGAAGCACCGGTGTCAGCAGCTTGCGTTTCTGTGTGCCGGAAGCAATTTTCCGGATTCGTTTTTTCAGAAAACGGGTGTTATTTCTGGAAAAGCAGATTGCTTTTGTGTGTAACTTCTGGGTACGGACAGCGAAGTCAATAATCATATGTCCGTATTTTTTCTTCTCATTTGCAGACAGGGTCTGCAGTACGTGTTCATCACAGTTCATTTCCTGTACCTCCGTCAGTTCTCGAAATAAAATATATGCAAACGGGTTAAAGCAGTGCAGCAGAATGAGAACGGCTGCAAGCCCACGGTAAAAGAAATCATGCGTCCGGATATGCTGCAGTTCATGACGTAACGTCAGCTCGACGGAATCATCATCGACCAGAGCGGTAAGCAGGATTACAGGATGCACAGCTCCGCAGGTAAACGGCGAGATCGATGCGTTGCAGTCATACAGACGGATGGGAGTGGTAATATGCATCTCAGACTTCAAAAAAGACAGCAGATGCAGGTATTCCGGCCGTTTCGTTGGATAATGACGCAACACATGATAGAACTGCCAGAAACGCCAGAATCCATATCCGATGAGTATCAGCAGAATCGTACCCCAGACGCCGAGTACGATTTGTACAGAAAGATCCAGAAAAGGAAAATAAAATCCGTTGGCGGTCTGAATAATCGCCTCTTTCGGATACACGGTAACTCTGCTTGCAAAGAAATCGATATCCGAAGAAGGAAGAAGCAGCTGGACAAACAGATGCTTCAGAATTGGAAAGGGAATCAGAAAAAACAGCATGCAGATTTTCAGACACAGATAACGCATGCCGGCACTGATATAAGAATCCAGAAGAGAGGTCGCCGCCAGATAGAGCAGAAACGCGGCGGTTCCGGACAGACTCATGGCAAAGAGCAGGTAAATGATCTGGAGCATAGTTCCTCCTTATATTATTTTTGCGAAGCTCAAACGTCCCGCAGATTGCAGCGCTTAAATCAAGGCTTTTCCATTTGAACGCAGATAAGCATTCCCCCGCTTCAAGTGTGCGGAGCACTAAGCGGCGGG
>OLSO01002697.1_pt1 | contig 10407 bp, 19 predicted proteins | sample 1672441 | NCBI WGS metagenome assembly OLSO01 (sample SAMEA3136686, study PRJEB25190) | human gut metagenome | biome: human gut; feature: human-associated habitat; material: faeces | place: Austria | collected 2013 | reverse complement strand
CTCGATTTTCGCGCTCGGCTGCTTCGCGGTTTTGGTGATAAGGATGCCTGTGTTGTTTTTTTGAATTTTCATAATTTTCTAATACACTCCTTTTTTGAACGCAAAAAGGCGGACCTCCCAAATTCGGGAAGTCCGCCTTAAAGCAGAATTGTGAATTGTACGAACGCAAGACGCGCTGAAGTAGATGGTATCTATTGTACAGTTACTATTCTACGCCATTCGCACAGTATAGCAAATAAAAAATGCCGCTCATTCTCGGATGAGCGGCGAAGAGTTATATTTTAGATATGGAAAACAGTCCACTCACGGTTTGGATAATCGTCGCAGAAGCTTGCGAAGGCGAGCGGCGCACCGTTGTCTTGGCTGTCCTTGTTAGAGTGTACGAAGACATTATAGTCTTCCATGTCCTCTACGTCATCAGCCGTGGCATCCTCGTCGAAGACATCGTTGACGCTTTCCGCAAGCAACTCTTTCATTTTCCCGAATGCCTCGTCGAAGGTGTCGTAGAAACCTGTGAGCTCGATGCTCTCGTACTCCTCGTAAGAAAGAAGAAAGAAGGGCTTGTCAGTCGTGACCTCAAAAACAGCCCATTCGACGCTTTCTTCGTCGTCTTCTTTCCAGAAGTCATAGGAACCATGTACTCTGGGCTCGCTGTTGTCAGCAGGGCGGTTTTCATCGAAATTGAAAGAGAATCTATAGCGCTCCTCATTCTCGTGCGTGATATCGGCACCGGTAAGACCTGTATGATAGTTCTTGTTGATGCGCTGTGCCATGCTGTCCTTTACTGCGGCAACTGCCTCTTCCAGGGTGTCCTTCTTGCAGATTAGGTTCGTGCAATCATAGTGTTCGCTCTTAATCACGATAAACATTTTGTGGTCTCCTTTTTGTTATATGATAGTGGCGTGTCGTATAATGCGTGGCATTATACGACCTCGTTGATGGCGTACAAAACCGAGACAGTCAGCCAATTCGGCGCATAATCCTGACACTCATATATAGCTGCCTCAGTGGTGTCGATATAATACGAGCTGGGAACCGCTTCCTCGTCGCTTCGGTCGAGGTGGCGTTTTTTGAGCTCCGCCTGATAGTCCGACTGCATAGCGGCATGAGCTGTTTCGATGGATGGGTACTGCCTCGGAAAGATTTTGAGAAACATTTTCCCTTTTTTGTTGGTGAAAGATTTTGCGAGAATAAACATACAAATCTCCTTTTTTGACGCAAAAAGAGCGGGCCTCTCAGAATCGAGAAGTCCGCCCTTCAAGCGAAATTGTGAATGTACGAAAGGCATAAAACCCTTTCGATATGGAATGTTATCTATCGTACAATACCTATTCTATGCCAATCGCACAGTATAGCAAACAAAAAAATGCCGCTCATCCGAAGATGAACGGCAAAAATGTTATTGGGCTTGATTCAGAAGTTGACTGAGCCAAGTTGGTCGATATGTTCCAATAGGAAGAAGCTGCCCGTTGCGATATTCTGCAACAAGTACAAATCCATTATCATTATCGAAAAACTTAGCTTCATCGCAGTATGGCAAAATTTTGAGGACATCCTCAAAACGGTGAGAAAAACGGGCGTTGACATCCTTAGTGGGAATATCATGCCCCCCACGCTCTACACGGTTTCGAATTCGTCGAATACTTTCTTCGGCGGTGTCAAGACCGACATAGTACAGACGAATATAATATCCAGCTTCTTTTGCACGTTTGCAAAGCCGCTTGGGATATCCACCGGAAAGCGTCGTCTCTTGTGTGAAATTCACACCGTCCATTAAGGCACGCTCGATACGCTCAACAGCGAGTTTGCCGCCTTCGTATTCGTCACCGCCACACTGAATGGTTAGTTTGTCGGGGTCAACCACAATGCCGAAATCGTTACGCTCAGAACGCAAAGAACCGGTTAAGCTGGATTTTCCTGCGCCATTCACGCCGCCAATCAGAGTGTAAATTTTCATGGTATCACCTCTTTACTATTATACCACATTTTGCGACAAGCGGCAATCGTTTTGCTTTTCAGGCAATAAGCCGTTAAAAGCATATTCTACAATTCCTTGCTTGTAGTAGTTTTCGTATTTTTTATAAAGGGTAAAGCCGTTTTTCTTTAGCAGAAATTCAAATTCGTTGATATGAATTGATGAAACGGTAATGAGTGGATTTGTACATTGTAATGCCTGATGTGCGATTTTTAGCAATTTTGTAGCAATCCCTTGGCATCGGTAATGTTCAGCTACTCTTAATGTACAAATTTTCTTTTCATCAGAATCTTTTAGTATTAGAACGGCAACTATTTTCCCATCGTCCAGAACAGTATAAATTATCCGATTTTCACTTGTCAATCCGGGAACGACTGTACTATAGTACCATTTACTAAAATTGCTATACTCATTATCCAAGTCGTGCAGAAATTCATATATAGCAGTGATGGTTTGGCTATCATCAGCTTTAACGCATACTTGTTTCATCGAGCAGTCTTCACATCCAACAAATGACCATCATCAGGCTTATTGAGCCAGTCACACCAGCTCATGTTGTTGGAAGGAAAGTCTTTTGCACCGCTGTGAACATCGTTCAGAAAGACGGCAAGATGAAACTTATCGAGTTTCCGAATCGCATCAAGGCGGGTTTCGGTCGCAGAATTCTCATCTGAAACGTTAGCCCCAACCTTTTTCCAAATTGCCCTTTCGGCTCCTTCAAAAGTTGAAAAGCGTTCGCGCTCCATCGAGAGTTCTTCTGTCTCAAACTGCGCCTCAGCAATCAATGCCCAGCGTTCGCTTTCACAGTTGGCAGAGTCCAGCAAACCGGAATATGCCTCCAGCAGCTGGTCGTAGTCATCCGGGTCAAGCTCGGTTGGGTCTACTTCACCGTGTACGACAAAATAGGTGCCATTTGGAGCTTCGAAAATGTCGTATAGCTCGTATCGGGTTCCGCCAACCTGACGTCGCCACTGGCATGTATCAGGGTCGGTGCAAACCCAAGTCTTGGCTTCCAGCTCTGCCTGTTTCAGGTCGTCCGCCAAATCAGAGAGAGCTGCGGAGACCTTTTTGTTTTTCTCCAGGGTCTCAGTAAGACCGATTGTGTTCCCTGCTGCCGCTGCAGCATTGTACTTGAATATGGCAAAACGGTCGCTGCTGTACTTTTCAGCCATAGCCGATACTCCCTCAGGAAGATGATTTTGAAAAAGACAAATGGTATCTTTCGGGACAGAATCGGCTGGGTACTCGAGGGTTACGCGTTCACCAAGGGCATCGTGTTTCAGCTCAAAATTGTGCTTTTTGCAGATTTCGTCATACTGAATGCAATACATAATTATTTCTCCTTTTATTGTTTGGAAGCAAAAAGCAGGCCCACCGAGATGGTGAGTCTGCTGATTGTCTTGCAGAATTGTAAATTGTACGCATTTCGGCCATAGGGCTGTTATCTATCGTACAATTTCAATTTTAGTGGAATCGCACGTTTGAGCAAGTCTGCTTGTCAGACTTGCTCAACCTCATCCGAACCATAAACAATGTTCAAATGTGAACCATTGTCCCAGTGCATCAGGAGGCTGCCGGTATCATCGACACCAACAACCGTACCTTCTGTACCAAGAGGTGGTGCCTGGATGTCATCCATTTTGACAAGCCGAACCCGCGTTCCAGCGGGGTATTCTTTGCGGATGGCTTCGACAATTTTGATATTTGGAAACATGGTATTTCTCCTTTAGCTCATTGCATTTGTTTTTTGATGATACTCCAAATACGGTCTGCGATGTTTTCGGCGGTATCGAATCGAGTGACAGATTCACCTTTCCAGGTCCCGCCGTTGCCGTTGATACCGTTGCGGAGCTTAATGCAGCTGCCACGATTGGCTTTCCACTCATGCAGGTTCACCGAGTAATCGTCCAGCAACACAAAAGAGCTGTCGATGCACGGCGTTTTCAGGCGGTTTGCTGCGGCTCTGGCCTTGCTGCTGCCGCACGCAACGAAGATGCGGTGTTCGGAATCAATTTCCGGAAGATAAGCGTCGAGCCAGGCGTTCTTTTCATGAACTGCATATGGGTTTTCCGGCATATAGGCGGAAAGTGCATACACATCAAGTTCTGGTTTTGTGTTGCAAAGAATCTTCACGGCGTCCAAAACCGTCTGATAGGGCGGCAAATCTCTGAAATACCCCGGCTGAAGCAGGTCCTCAAAGCAGGCCGCCGGCTTCCAGACGGCGAGTGTGCCGTCCATGTCGATGAACAGCCGTGCCGTAATAATGTTATCGGTCATAATGAACCTCCCTTATTTGGTTAAGTGTTAGCGTTAATGTAGTTCTTCTCCTCGGCAGTCGGGACCTCAATAACTGTCCACCAATCGATGAAATCGGGACCTTTGATATAGAGGTCGCGATAGCATTCCTTAGTGGTGATGTTATCAGCCCCGTAGGATTTACGATAAGTTTTCGCCTATTCTTTGAATTGCTTGTGGGCTTCTTCTATGGCCGATTCAAATGTGGGGAACCGGTTGGTAGAACAAACGAACGGGGCGGACATATCGCTCATGTAGATGTTTTCCAAAATAAACTGTTTCATGGTAGTTTCTCCTTTGCATTTTACTGCGGGTCAACTTTTGCAAAACGAATAAAGATTTTTCCAGCATCTGTCCCATCGTAGTCAATAAATTTGACACAGATGCCGTCGGTATCCTCGTCAAGGCTGTCAGGCACAGAAAAACCAGTCTTTGCTAAATAGTGCTGTTTACGATTTTCCATATAAGTAAGGGCGTTTTTCTCTTCGGTGAACAAAGCAAAATTCTCTACTGTATCGCAGCCGGGAATGTGATTCTCTTCATAGACGAGAAACATAGATGGTTTCCTCCTTCTGTTTGATGGTATCGAACTTTTGAGCGATGTCATTTTACTGCGGGTCGAGTTTACTGAGGCAGATTCTATCTGCATTTTCGCCAACGGTATCCGGCAAAGAGAGTCCATCCTGTTCCAGATAGCACAGCTTACGTCTTTCCATTTCGGCGCGGGCGTCATCTTCTTTGGTGAACAGGGCGAACTCATCTGCGACATCGCAATCGGGAACGTAGTTCTCCTCGTAGATAAGAAACATATTAGGCTTCCTTCTTCTGCTCAATGGCATCAAATTCCCGTACCATGTCGTTGTCGAGGCTGTTGTTTACAGCGTCTTCGATGACAGCGGCATAGTCCGGGTCTTCTCTGTCGGAGAACATAGAGCGGATGGTATCGATTGCTTCATCAGCGGTTTCTGCTTCGACGTAGAACGCGACAGGAACTTTGCATTTGATTTCGTACATTTTTCTCATAGGTACTTCCTTTCCTGTAAACAAAAAAGCAGACTCATCAAATGACGAGTCTGCTTTGCTTACAAACAAAACTGTAAATTGTACGGCCGAAATAGGCATAGAATGTTATCTATCGTACAATACCTATTCTACCCGGTCCGCACAACTTGGCAACTGTTCATTTTTTGGTTTCCTCAAAAATAGGGTTTTCCCAAAGAATTTTGCGCCCACTTTCAATGCGAGAGACAGTCTTCATGGGAATATCAGACCAGTATTTACTGTAGCCAGCGCAGTTTTCCGCAAGAAATTCTTTCACCTCATCGCTGAGCTTGCGCGGTGCAATAGCCCATGCAGAAATGACCTTATTCTTAATCATTTCAAAAGTAATCAGGTTGTAAACAGGATATTGCACCTGCATTTCTTTTCCATTGGCTTCAATAACGAGCCGAATTTTTTTTGCTTTTGCAGTCGCAGCAAACAAACTACGGCACTCACTTTCCCAACAATGTGGCTTGGACTGGAACTCCAGCATCCTTGATTGGGTAAGACGTTGGACGGCAACGAATTTTTTCCCGATGCTTTCGCTGAAAGGTGTGCCATCGTGAGAAGTGAGATTCTTATCGAGGACATTGACTACCCTTTCCGCCCATCCGGTAGGATTAGCAAAGAACTCGATGGTCGCGGTGTCATCAATGTGCTCAAGAAATCTACGAAGGCTTTCTTCAAATGCGGTGTTTTTCTTTTGCAGGACATACTGTTTGACAGCGTTTTCATAAGCCTCGTTCTGCAATTCGGGCGTGTTCAGATAGTCAGGGTCGAGAATTGTTTTCTGCTCCAGATAATCCCACAGCGTTTTCGTCATCTCACCCATTGCGGAATGGGGACCAGTGTAAGCAGAGGTGACATCAAACAATCGCAGGAACTCATAGCTTTCAGCATAGGTCTTTTCGTGGTCCACAACATAAGCCATAAACTCAAGGTTATGCTGTTCATAAAAATGGTTTTTGCTCATGCTGGTGGGATAGTTACTGCACATTTGCCCAAATAATGCCTCGACACTATGCTCGCCATCGGAAAGGGGGACGCGGACAAAACGGTAGAAATTCGAGCCGTTGTACTTATCCAGAACGTTACCGTCCAGAACGGAAATAGCAGGATTAGAAAGAAAAGAACGGAACGCTTTTTCATCAATAGTTTCGAGATACATAGTTTTACTCTCCTTATTTGTTATTTTTGGTTAGGTGGGGAAATTTATGGTATCAGTTCAAGCGTCGTACTCATCGAGCTGCTTTTCGGTGGCAGCGCCTTGGCGTTTCAGATAGTTGTCGGTTAGAGGTTCAACGTGAGTCAACGACCCATCCACCCAAAGCACGCGCTTCGACTCGTCGTCCTCATTGCGAACGCCATCAGCGATAACGGCAAGAGGCTGGTCAGTCTCCGTCTCATCATTTCCAGCGTACAGATGGCCTTTTACCATGTCGTTGGTTTCGTTCGGCAGCTCCAAACAGAACCAGGAACCTGCACGACCGGTATTGCTGTTTTTGCTGGTGAGCCAGATACCGGGATAAGAATCCTTCGTTTCCTGGCCGAGCATAAAGTTAGCACTGATGCCGTCTGCGTCAAGCTCAGTGGAAACAGAGAGAGCAGAAGGTTTGGTGGCGTAAGGCCAGAAAGCTTCGATAACCTTCTCAATCGGGATAGTAATTGGCACGGATTTGCCATCGATTTGGCCTGTGATTGTCAGTTTCATAAAAATACACTCCTTTTGTTGTTGTAACGCAAAAAGAGCGGACCTCCCGATGTGGGAAGTCCGCTCTTCATGCGAAATTGTGAATTGTACGAAAGGCGAAACGCCCTTTCGATTGCTGGTATCTATCGTACAATTTCTATGATATGCTGTTCGCAAGGCGCGTCAAGTTTCATTCGTCAGCAATACCTATATAAAGATGGTAGGTAGCGTTTGCTGTCTGGCAAACCCAGTGATTGTAAAACGAATTGCTAGGCTCAGATGTGACGATATCTTCATCCTCACGATAAATAGCCGCTTCACACCAGGAAGGCCCGTTGTGACGTGGGATGCAGCGGACATCCATGTGCATGCTATCGGCAAAGATAACGGACTCAAACTCGATTTCATCCTGCTCTTTGCCGTCATCGGTATACTTTTTAATTTCGTTCATCCGCTGTTGACTGATGGTAAGATACTTGACAAAGACCTTGCGGAAATTTGTGAGGTTTTCGTATGTCATGCACACTCGCATGATGGCGCTTGTCAAGGCATCGACAGAACTAGGGTCGTTGCAAATCGCAGTCTTGTCGAAACAGCCAATGCCGTGCCCTGTCCAGAATCCGCCTTCATACAGGTGAACAGAAGCCGCATAGCAAAGACAACCATCAGGTTTGCAAAGCTGAATTTCGAGTGTGCAGCCATCGTATGTTTCATCGATTTTGCGCTTGTACACATCGAAACTGATGTTGTCAGGCACTTCCCCGCTGCCGTCCCAATGATAGGGATTGCAGCGAATAAGAAAGAGTTCTGCGATTCCTTTTGCATAAATTTTCGTCATACCGACCTTTTGCTTGAACATAGGAATCATAATCCTTCTTCCTTCTCTTCGTTTAGCAGTTCGCGTGCATGGTCGAGAACTTCCTTTGCGACAGGCTTACCGCCTTCGTTCAGAGCGAGGAAAACTTCCAGAACTTCCGCACGGGTCGCATTCTGGTCAAGTTCAGCAACACCAATGGAAGCATCCATGAACCAGTTTTTATCCAGAGCGGAAAGGTCGTTGTAAAATACGCCTTTGTACGGGAATCGGTTCTCGTAAAAAGCAAGCAGTGTCAACATACGCTGCTTGCCATCGACGATTTCGTAGTAGTTGCCATCGTCGTTTGTGCGATTAAAGGGCAACTGCTTGAAGACGAAACGACCAATTTCGCGTCCTGCGAAGATGCTGTCCAGCAGTTTCTCTCTGTCCTCCTCATCCCAAACAGAACCGCGCTGATAATCGGGTTTGAAATCAACGCCGAACAGGTAATGGAAGCTGAGTAGAGAGTACATGCTGCGATTTGAGTAGTGCAGACGGGATAGTGCAGAGTTGCGCTTTGCGAAATGCGTGTCTTTGTCGTCATCCAGCGGTCGAACACTCGTCCAAGCCCAGCAGGAATATTCGACATGGTCCTTGGTGGTGACGCGAATGAGATACATTGCGCCATCATCCATCACTTCTTCGACAACACAGTTAGGAAGATGTCCAACCTGCACCCTGTCTCCCACAGCAAAACGGTATGTGGGTGTGCCAGAGTTCTTTGCTGCGTTGCAGGCTTTCTCGTAAGAGTAGCTATCCGTCACGCGTTCCAGTGGAGTCTTCTTCCGAGCAATTTCTTTAGTACGGCTTTTTGCCATGGTAATGCCTCACTTTCTTTTTTTGGCGGTCGTTGAGAAACACCCCAACCGTCAGTTGTTTTCTTTTTCGTGCTTCTCGTCGTCACGCAGAAGGTCGTTTGCCATTGCTACACTGTCACAGGTGTAATAGCGACCGCAAGTGCGTTCGCACTGGGTCAGTGTGGAGAAGCAGCTACTGATGCATCCCATGAAGACATCCTTGTTACCCTCCTCATCGGTGAAAACGCCACCGGCAGCGGTGACACTCTCAACATAAGGCAGGCATGGTTCGTCCGTATCCTCACTCAAGTTCCAGACAATTTCCCAGAAACTGATGAAATTGTCATTGTACAAGAAAGAGGGGCGGTTTCCGTTGTCTTTTCGAACCAGTTCTTCAAGGGCGTCCCAAGGAACATATTCCGGGAAAAAAATTCCGAATGTGCCGCAGGAGAAAGCGATTTTCCCAACGGTGCCACAGCACTGGACATAGTCCCCTACATGGAGTTCGTTGCCATTGGCATCGGTGAAACCTGTGTTGAAGCCTTTCTCTGCCATTTCTTTTGCGTTAGTCATTTTAATACACTCCTTTTTTAAAATTGACGCAAAAAAGCGGACCTCCCAAAATCGGGAAGTCCGCCTTAAAGCGAAATTGTGAATTGTACGAGTACAGAATGCCTTTTATGAATGGTATCTATCGTACAATCTCAATTATATCCGACTCGCACGAAGATGCAAATGTTTAATTGCCCTCATGGAATAACGTATGCGTGAATTTCGGATGCCCGGCAAACACCTGCTCAACGACCTCGGGCAAGTCATGGATATCATCCAGAACGAGCCGTCCTTGCCTATCGCGGTACTGTGCTGTCGCTGCGGTTTCCTTTGCAAAATAGGCATTGAACGCCTCTTCGCTATCAAATTCCGGCATCAACGAAATTTCCGGATTCCGGTCCTTCATCATTTGCACCGCCTCGTTAAACGCCGAGAAGCTCGCGTTCTTCAGCAGTCAGTTTATCGAGAACCTTCTGCCTGCGTTCTTCCCGCGATTCCTGTTTGGTGCTGATGATGAAGGTATCGGCGCGGTCGCCATCCCGCACAAAGACGGGACGGTCTTTCAGCATATTCCGCATCGCGTCCAAACGCTCTTCCTTTGTCATGTCATACATGCCGGATGCGCCGTAAATGGAAATGTTGATTTCGTCCTTTTTCGGGGTCTTGTCATAGGCGGTGGGGTCTACGGCAGTGAAATAAAGGGTGTAATAGTAGCACCTGTCGGCGAGCGCCAACGCAATGGTATCGATATTTCCCTCAAAGACACCAAGGTCAGTGGTAGACCGACCCTCGCAGTCACCTTCCGTGGTGACATGCCAGAACCCGTAGGCTCTGTCGTAAGGTTTCTTGAATTCAATCATTGTATATCACCACTTTCTGCTTTCGTCCGACTCGTACATGAGTTCAAAAGTTTCAGCCGGAACGATGAAAAGACTGTTTTTCTTGCCCTCCACCAGATATTCGTTGGGCTTGATGCGTAGCACGTCAAGGGCAAAGCTGTAAATGGTGACGCAGTTGTGGATGATATTATCCCCCACTTTCCAGCCAAGACCTGGATTTTCGGCAACCAGCTTCTTGATGTCCTCGAAGCTCTGCGCGTTTTCTGGGTCCCACTGGACCGCACGGATGCTGTTTCTTTTGTGATAATTAGCCATTGCGATTCTCCTTAACCAATCCGATGGATTCCGAACAAAACAGCAGG
>OLSO01002694.1_pt1 | contig 10408 bp, 11 predicted proteins | sample 1672441 | NCBI WGS metagenome assembly OLSO01 (sample SAMEA3136686, study PRJEB25190) | human gut metagenome | biome: human gut; feature: human-associated habitat; material: faeces | place: Austria | collected 2013 | reverse complement strand
GATGCCCTGCGAGGAGCGGGGGAAGATCTCGATGCCCAGCTCGTTCTCCAATTCCTTGACCGACGAGCTCAGGGCCGGCTGGGAGACGTACAGGGCATGGGAGGCCTCGTTCATCGAGCCGCACTCGACGATTTTGACGATGTATTTCAGCTGCAGCAGTGTCATAAAGTCTATTTATATCGCTAGGGATAGTCGCCACACGGCCGGTCACCGTCGTCAAGGACGGGTCCATAGACTTCAACTGCCGCGATGCAACGTTTGGCGACTTACAGACGTACGCCGAGTTCTGCGAGCGATTCGCGTGCCTGCAACGCGTTCTCGAAGAGGATGCCGTGGATGCCGACCTCGTTGGCGCCGACGATGTTCTTGGCGGTGTCGTCGAAGAACACGCAGCGCTCGGCCGTGAGGCCGAAACGGGTCAGGGCCAGCTCGTAGATGTCGGCGTTCGGCTTGTGCATCTTCTCCACGCCGGAGACCACGGTGCCCTGCAACAGCTGTTCAAGGCGCGGGTACTTCTCGAAGGCCAGGTGGAAGGTCTCATGCGACCAGTTGGTCAGACCCCATACGCCGTAGCCGTGGGCCTTCAAATCCGCCAGCAGCTCGACCATGCCCGGAAGCGTGCGGGGCAGCGCGTCCGCGTAGTGGCCGATGTAGAACTTGAAGATGTCGGCGAGTTCCTGGCCTTGTTCGCGTACCACATCCGGGTAGATGTCCGCGAAATCCTCGCCGGTGTCCATGCGGTCCTCGTAGCGGAAGAAGCCGCAGGGGTCGTCGTCGGCGCAGATGCGTTCCACGATCTCATCGGGGAATCGGCCTTCCAGGCATGCGCGGGTGTTCCAGTCCAGCAGCACGCCGCAGAAGTCGAAAATCACGTCGGTGATGGGGGAGTTGGCCATGATGCTCCTTGTGTTGTTGGGGCCGTTGAGTGGGGTCTGCGATTTAGTATAGGGGGTTTCATACGTTGGCTCCCCTCTCTGAGGGGAGCCAACGTACGGAATCATGCGATGACGTCGGCGATGGCTTCGGGGATGGCGTGGGCCACGTCGCCGGCCACAATCGGGTGGCCGAGCGTCATGAAGCGCTGGCGATGCTCGCGGCCGATCAGTTCCGGCTCCTGCCAGCCTTGTTGCTCGGATTCGGAGGCGATCGCCGCCGCCAGGCCATGCAGGTAGGCGGCCGAGGCCACGGTCTCGCCCGTGGTGGCCACGTCATCCTGCTGGGCGAGCAGGGCGCCGGTCAGACCGGCCAGCACGTCGCCCGCGCCGGCGGTGCCCAGCCAGGCCGGTGCGCTACCCGACGCATAGACGTGGTCCTCATCCACCACGATGGTCACCGCGCCCTTCAACAATACGGTGGCGCCGGTGAGCTCGTGGGCACGCTTCGCGCTGGCCAACGGGTTCAACCGCACGTCGTCGGCGGTGTACGGCTCGTGCGAATCGGCATGCTCCGCGGTGCTGGCGGCGGTTTCGAACCGGTTGAGCAGTTTCGCCATCTCGCCGGCATGTGGCGTGATCACCACCTGGCCGGGTACACGCTCCGGCAGCAGGTCGAGTGCGCCGGCATCCACCACGATTGGCGGCATGTCGTAGGCGTCCTTGTTCTCATCCTCGCTGCCGAGCGCGTAATGCTTGAGCAATGCGGCGATGGTGTCCCGCTGCATATCGCCGTCGGTGCCCTCGACGCTAGCCTCGGGCACGCCGGACCCCACGACCCAGGACTGCACATGTCCCTTGCCGATCACGGCTTCCGGCAGTGCGGCGAGCACCATGTTCTGCGCGCGCTCCGGGCCCAGATACCGGACCATGCCGGTGTTCGCGCGGGCGGCGGCGCTGGCGGTGAGCACGGCGGCACCGGGGTAGCGCTGCGAGCCGGTCACCAGACCAACCACGCCCCGGGAGTATTTGGAATCCTCGAACCTGGGGAGACGGACCGCGTCGGACGCGAACGAATTATCCACCACCTCGACGTCCGGATCCTTGTCGTCGATATCGAATCCGAAATCGAGCAACTCGATACGGCCGCAGGCGAACGTGGCGGGCGGCAGCACCGCGCACGGCTTCATCGCGCCGAACGTGACCGTGACCGTGGCCGGAATGTACGGGCCGGGCAGAGAACCATCGTTCACACCGACGCCGGATGGCGTATCCACGGCAAGTACCAGCGGAAAATCGCCTGACGACTCACGGTTTGGCAGGGCGGGCTCATCGGGAGCCTCGCCGTCGAGACCAAGGGCGGAGGCGAGTGCGGCGGGGATGCCGCGTAGCGAGCCTTGGATGCCGATGCCGGTCATCGCGTCGATGATCAGATGCGATTTCCTGGCCACGGCGATGGCGGTCTGCAATCGCTCGCCGGCCTCACCGGCGGAAAACCCGGACGCGCAACCGGGAATATCAGCCGCGGGATCAAGCACCAGCACCTTGCCTCCGGCGCGCACGAATGAGGCGAATCCGGCCTCATGCAACGACCGGCCCACGGCGATGGCGGTGACGTTCGCGCCCTCCTGGGCCAGCGCGGCGGCCGCGAACAGACCATCGCCACCATTGTCTCCGGCCCCGGCCAGCAGCACGATCGACGTGTCCTCCAGCGCCAGATCCTCGTCGTCCAGCATACCGGCCGCCATGTGGGCCGCGGCCTGGGCGGCCATGCGCATCAGCGGCACGCCTTTGTCCAGCAGGGGTCGCTCCATGGCCCGGACCGTATCGGAGTCATAGGCGCTGTGCAGCAGCAGTTCGCGACGATCGGCGTCTTCGGTGTATTCCATGGCAACCCCTTTCTTGTGTTTGTTACTTGCGGTCCGTGTTTACAGGCCGTACACCTCGTGGGCGAACTTTTCGAACACGGGGATCGAGCGCTTGACCTTCTCCGTGTCGATGCAGTAGGCCATGCGGAAGTATCCGGGCACGCCGAAGCTGTCGGACGGCACAAGAATCAGGTCGTAATCCTTGGCCTTCATGCAGAACGCCACGGCGTCGTCCTCCAGCGCCTTGGGGAAGATGTAGAACGTGCCGCCGGGGCGTACCACGTCGAAGCCGATGCCGGTCAGCGCATCGTAGAGCAGGTTCATGTTCGTCTCGTAGACGTTGAGATCGGCGGTCTGGTCGATGACCTTGGCCACGCCCAGCTGAATCGAGCTCGGCGGGCAGTTGTGGCCGGTGCCGCGCGAGATCTGGCCCATCATGGGCACGAGCAGGTCGGCGTCGGTGGCTGTGGGATTCACCGCGACGTAGCCGATGCGTTCGCCAGGCAGGCTCAGCGACTTCGACCACGAGTAGCAGGTCAGCGAGTTCGCGTAGAAGCTGGCCGGGTAGGGCTGGGTGGCGCCGTCGAACACGATTTCGCGGTACGGTTCGTCGCTGATCAGGAAGATATCGTGGCCGTATTCGACCTGCTTGGCGGTCAGGATCGCGGCCAGACGCTTGAGCGTGTCCGCTGAATACACCGCGCCGGACGGGTTGTTCGGGGTGTTGATAAGCACGACCTGCACGTTCGGGTTAAGTGCAGCCTCGAATGCGTCGAAGTTGATTTGGAAGTTCTCGGTGTCGGCCGGCACGATGGTCAGCTTGGCGCCGGCGCCCTTGACGTACGGCTGGTATTCGGGGAAGTAGGGGGCGAAGGTGATGATCTCATCGCCCGGCTTGGTCACCGCACGCATCGCGTGGGACAGCGCGCCCGCCGCGCCCGTGGTCGGGAAGATGTGGTTGCCGGTGTATGCCATGCCGAAACGTTCGTTGAGGTTTTCGGCGATCGCGTCCTTGACGGATGGGATACCGAGCGAGGGGGAGTAGCCGTGGATGGCCACCGGATCGCCGTTTTCGTAGAGGTCGACCATGGCGTCGGTGAAGGATTTCGGAGCCGGCACCGAGGGATTGCCAAGGCTGTAATCGAACACGTTCTGGTAGCCGATTTCGGCACCGCGGCTCGTGGCGTACTCGCTCAGCTCGCGAATCACGGACTTGCCGCCAAGCATGGCCTTGTATTCCTCATTGATCATGGCTGTTCTCCTCGCATGGTTGTACTGGTATGCACCACGCTACTACTATCGCGGCCGGTTTGCGCCATTTGCCGCGCCGTGCCTAAGCCGGCTGTTCTATTTGTTCTATTAGTTCTATTAGTGGAGTTTGGACCGGCATATACCCTTGCAATAAAGCCATTTGTAGGGTCTGAGGCTTTCCGGGGTTGCTTGTCTCATAGATTTTCGGCCTCTTGATATTTGCGGTTGATAGCTGTGATGTGTGTGGGCGATGGCTGTTGAGGCATCATGGGGATCTCTTCGACTGTCCGCCGTCGCCATGCCGCCATGATGCCTACAGAAAGTCGAGTTGCGTATTTCCGCCAAGCAGGGTGGTAACCGGTGGGGGCGATCGGTGGGGGTGACCGACACCCGCTATAGGCAGCAGGCAGCCGCACACATCCCAATATCTGTGGGACGGCAGACGAGTCAATCGTTTGTCGTCCGCGCCGTCCCTCAAGAGCGCGGGATGGCAGACAAGTCAACCGTTTAACGTCCGTAGCGTCCCACACCGACGACTGTAGAAACCGCGGAATAACGCCGATTCTCGCTGCAGCTCCATGATTATGCACAACCGTTCATAGCGAGCGCTGTGGGACGGCGGGCGGAAAACGGCCGAATCCGCGTGCCGTCCCACACCTCGTACAATCCGCGTTTTGGAAAAGCATCACCGTAAGGCTGACGCGCATCCGCATCCACAGCAGGAGCCTTACCGGCCGTAATCCCGCACTCGATTATTTTTTCTGACAGGAAATCGAACCCGAAACACTAACCCATGCCCGCCCCACCGCAAACAGCGAATAACCAAAAAAAGCATGATCTATCCTTGGCGCCGAATAATGAGAGCCTGACTGTAGTGGCTACGGGTAGCTATATCGGAGAAGGATTCGATCAGAAGCGTTTCGACACGCTTCTGCTTGCCGCTCCGGTCTCGTTTGAGGGTACTCTCTCGCAATATGTAGGGCGACTTCATCGCGAGAATGATGGCAAGACCGAGGTTCGTGTCTATGATTACATCGACGTGACCGTGCCTTTATCCGCTGTCATGTATCGAAAACGGCTGAAGGCATACGCAAATCAAGGATATTCGGTAAATCCTGACCATACTGAGAAAATGGACATGCTCAGTGCAAAGGCGGAAGCGTTGCGCGCTTGCATGACGGCCGCGACGCAGGGCGAAGATGCTGCGGATGCGTTGCTCGACACCCGGTCTGACGGATTATTCGAAGGCAGCATCGTTACAGCCACGAATTATGCAGAGATACTCCGCAAGGATATTGCCGGTTGCGCACGTTCCCTGATTATCTCGGCTGAATATGTATCACAACAGGGACTCAGCGCAATTGACGATGAATTGCTCCGACTGGCCGACAGGAAAGCGCTCATCGAAGTTTATGTCCGTTTGCCGGCGACTGCTGCGGTGGCAACCAGAACACGAATAGAACGGAATATTAATCGGCTGCGTGCTATTGGGTGCATTGTCCGGACCGTCGAATCGTGTTCCGATTTTGCCATAATCGATGACGGATTGATTTGGTTTGGAGGCATCCCTTTACTTGGCAATCCAAGGAGTGACGACTGTGCACTTCGATTCAAAGATACGAAAATCGGCGAGAATCTAGCAGATGGACTGAAACGACGGTCGTCCTGAGTCAATATTCAGTTAAGATAATCGCGCAGTACGAGGGCGTGATTGATGTGCGGGTCCTTGGCGGCATAGAGCAGGGTCACGTCGGGATGCTCCGCGCAGATGTGGCGCAGATTGTCCACGGCGGCATTGGCGTCGAGCTCGGCGATGTAACGCATGCGGAATTCCGCGAATTTGGCGGGGTCATGGCCGAACCATTTGCGCAGGAGGGGAGAGGGAGCGACGTCCTTCAGCCACAGGTCCAACGCCGCACGCTCTTTCGTCATGCCGCGAGGCCACAGGCGATCCACCAGCACCCGATACCCGTCCGACGCAGTCGGCTCTTCATATATACGTTTGATTGCAATACCCATACGCCCCATGATTGGCGTGCGCTTGCCGGAAGTCAAGGGGAGACGCGATCCATCTACCCGTTCGATTTCTGGGTGTTCTGTCTAAGGCCTTGTGCTATGACAGCTAGCGATTCAGCAGCTTTTGGTGATATCGTCCAACCGGACCGCCTTGCCCCTGTCGAAGGTGTTCATAGTGAGATCGACGGGTTTGGTCTTGATGAACGCTGACAGCGCGGTGTGCGGCGGGTTGTCGATCAAGTGGGTGATGGGGGCAATCGCCTTCTCGACGCTGACGCCCACAATGGCGTAAATGGCACGCGCCAGCAGCTTCATCAGTGGCGAATCGAAACTGTTCAATGCCTCATTGCTGCGCACGGCCCAAGGGTTGAACAACACATAGTGGATGCGGCCTCCGGTCTGCTGTTGGTTTTCCGCGAAGAGCACTCCCAGCAGATCGTTCAGACGACTCGTACAGATAGTCGCGCAATGCTAGAACGTGATTGATGTGCACCCTTCATTGACGGTCTCTCAATTGACCTCCTGCGATTCATGCCGTATAAGGAAGTTCTCGACCAAGGCGATCATCGTGTCCTTCCCCGCAGGTGCGGACAGCGCAATCATCAGCGTCATCGCCGCCAAGGCGTTACCCTCCACAAGCAGGGGAGTCATCGTCGCCCAGTATACTGTTGCCGTTCAGGAAATACACGAACAGTGCGGCGGCACAACGTTTATTGCCGTCGGAGAACGGGTGATCCTTGACAACTTGATACAGCAGGTTCGCGGCTTTCTCCTGGGTGGAACGGTACAGTTCTTCGCCTCCGAACGTCTGGTAGAGTCCTGCGACGATTCCTTGGAACGAACCGTTGCGTTCCCTCCCGAACAGATCGGATTGCGTGTAGAACGGCATCGACCGGATGAACAGCATCGCGTCCTCATAGGTCAAGACCCACTGGGACTCGTCGCCCTTGGGTATAGGGACATTGCCTGTGTCATAGTCGTTAAGCAGCACAAGACTCGGCAAATATCGTTCCAAGATCTCTGCGGTGCCAGCAATTTCCGGTTCGGTGGACCTCGATAGCACCTTGACGACGGCGTGAAGTGCGTCAAGCCGCTTGCGATTGATGATATAACCATCAACGAGATGCTGCTTCAGAACTGAGTTGGCCCATCGCCGGGAATAGATGCCTTCCTTGGATTTGACGCGGTATCCGACCGACAGGATCATATCCAAGTTGTAATGCTCGACTTGGTATGTCTTACCGTCAGATGCAGTTGTCGCAAATTCTGCGACAACTGAAAATCCATTGAGCTCTTCCCTCAATGCATTGCCGATATGCTTGCCGATTGTTTTGATATCGCGGCCAAACAGCAATGCCAATTGCTGTCTGTTAAGCCACACCGTGTCCTCGTCCACCTTCACATCGAGGTGCACGGTGTGGTCCGCGCTCTCGTACAAAGCAATCTGCTGCTTCAGTTCCTCGCCAGTCATGAGATTACCTCTCTTTTTCGGCTGTCTGTAAATCATGTCGTTGGCGTCGCCAAATTATGCATCCAGTTTATCAGGACAGTCGAACATTTGTTCGATTACTGTATCTCTCATCTTTGTATGACTTTCCCGACGACGTATTGGCTATGACGGAGGTAATGGGCACGGGGATAATGCTGATGATGGGCATTTCCATCATGCAAAAACCTATGCCCCGTATTGAAAAAAGCTATTGGACCAAGCCGTTGGGCTTAGGCCATGATAATTGGGCCATTGCGCGGCTTATCCGTTCGACGGATGTTCCGGATTTGCGATGGCGTTGAATTGCAATTATCAAATGAAAGAGCAAATTGTATGAGCGAAAACAATGATGCCAAACACGTGCTGTTGGTGTTGATCAGTCACTCCGATTTGGGAGGTGTGAGACCTACTGGCTTTTATGTTGATGAGGCCGCACATCCTTGGCAGGTGTTCAGACGAATGGGCTTCACTGTGGGCCTTGCATCCATCGCTGGTGGCGTACCGCCGCAGGCTGGCCGTCATCCCGGTGACCCTGTGCAAGAGCAATTTCTGCATGATGCGGATATATCACGCCAGCTAGTGAATACGCGCGCCTTGGCTCAAGTAAACGCGAACCGATATGATGCGGTGCTATTCGTTGGCGGTCACGGTGTGATGTGGGATTTCCCCAACAATTCTGTGGTGAACGCCGTCGGCCGGAACATCTGGGAGCGCGGCGGCATTGTGCCATGGGCCTGCGGCATTGGTGGATATGACGTTGTCGGATGGCAGTTATCTGATTGCCGGCAAGCAGGTCACCGGATTCACCAACGGCGAAGAGCAAAATCTCGGGCGTTATCCGTGGCTGCGGCGGGCGAATAGAAGGGAGATTGAGATAGAGGCAGGGGAGATGCCGGGTGCATCGCCGGCATCACGCCTCCGTGAAATACTCGTTTTCGTCCGCAAGCCGGCCGCCTTTGATGAACAGGAATCGCTCGCACAACTCCTGCAGCTGGAGATGAGCATGGCGATGCTGCGGTCGGAAGCCCACTGTCTGAGCACGGCGATGAGCTGGAGCACGCCGTCCGGGTCGAGGTCCACGAACGGTTCGCCGAGAATCAGGAACTCCGGATCATTGACCAGCGCGATGGACCAACGCAAGACGCTGTTTCATGCTGAACGAGAAACCGGCGGGCCTGCGGTCGCGGTACGGCCAAAGTCCCACAAGTTCAAGCACCGGGCGGATTGGGAGGCGCGAGCGGTGGGTCGGACGATTACAGTGTGAGCCGAATACGTTCATGAATCATCGAATCACAAGGCGAGGCGGACCGCAAGTATTCGAGAGTCGCCAGTTCGGTCGATTTCAATGACAATGGTGTGGACGATTACGCGGATATCGTGGCGGGTGCGCGCAAGGACGCCGAAAACCATCCGGCTTACGATTCCGGCTACTATCAGGGCGGCTATCCGCCGGCCGATCGCGGGGCGTGCACCGTACGTGATTCACAACATGGCGCAGCGGCAGCGCGAAAACGACTACTTCGCCTTCAAGAAGCACATGACGGTCACCGGGCACTACCGTTTCGACGCTTCGAAAGTGCTGTAGAGCGTACTCAGGGCTTGGCGATGACGGTCGGAGCGGCGTCGGCATTGCCGGCTTTGGCTCCGGCTGCATCAGCTGAATCGGTGCCGGCCGCACTGGCGTTAGCACTATCGTCAGCGTTGGCACCGCCGGCTTTGGCCTTGGCATCAGCCGCGCTCCCGCCATCGATCACCAGTCGCAGATAATCGCGGTCGGCGGACTTGCGGCGTGGCACGAAACGACTGATGATGGAGTCCTTCTTGCCGCGGTTCTTCACGTACAGGAAACCGAACACGGAGAACACGACCGCGCCGATGAAGTTGACGACCAGATCCTCCATCGTGTCGATCAGACCGATGTCGAGGTAGCCGCCGAGGCCCAGGTCTTGGCCATTGACCGTGACCTGGGTAATGTCGTTGATGCGAATCGCATGGTTGGTGTGCGTGGGGTCGAGCATCACCGAGCTGATGGAATGCACGATGGCGTCCTTCTGCATGTCGAACCCGAACAACTGGTCCATGCCGAATTCGAAGAACTCCCAGATCACGCCGATGGTCATGGAGAAGCAGAAGGACACGATCGCCAGATACAGGGGCGAAAGCTCGAACTTCACCCGGTCGGACCGGTTGAGCAGGTCGACCAGCGAGAAGCCGATCGCCGCAGCGAGGAAGCCGTTCATCGTATGCAACACCGTGTCCCAGAACGGGAAGATCTCATAGAACGAACTGATCTCGCCAAGAATCTCAGCCGAGAACACGAACACCAGCACGATGACTTCCAGCACCGAAGGCAGCTCGATGCGGAACTGCACCTGGATGAACGCCGGCGCCAACAGCAGCAGCAACGTCAGGATGCACAGGAACACATTTTACGAATCCGCATGGATTGCAGGATGAAAATCATTATACAACAGTATACGATATTTATCTGATGTTACAGGAAGCGATGACGTATCCACATTTTCTGGAGATTGCACAGCTTAGTTCTTATAATCTTACCTGTAACAGAGGTGAGCAGGAAGTAACTTTTCATCTGGATGCTACCGATCAGTATCTGACCCGTCAGGTGACGGCACCGAAGAATGTGACGGTGCTTGGCGGTAAGACCGGTACAACATCAGATGCAGGCTCCTGTCTGGCACTGTTGAGCCAGAATGCCTATGGGGAACCGTATATTTCTATTGTTCTTCACGCGGCAAATAAGACGAATCTGTACACGTATATGAATCAGTTGCTTTCTGCGATCAATCAGTAGAATCAGCTGATTTTCAAAAATATCAGAAACAGGAAAGAAATGCACCAGGCGTTGTGCGTTTATTTCCTGTTTTTTTTGAAATTTTTCAGATTTTTTC
>OLSO01002690.1_pt1 | contig 10420 bp, 9 predicted proteins | sample 1672441 | NCBI WGS metagenome assembly OLSO01 (sample SAMEA3136686, study PRJEB25190) | human gut metagenome | biome: human gut; feature: human-associated habitat; material: faeces | place: Austria | collected 2013 | reverse complement strand
TAGAGCACTTGACTTTTAATCAAGTTGTCCGGGGTTCGAATCCCCGATGCTTCATTAAAACAGCGGAAATCTTTTGATAAGATTTCCGCTGTTTTTATAAAAAAATATTTCACAGAGATGTGAAACAGGAAATGCGGATATGGCGGAATTGGCAGACGCGCTGGTTTTAGGTACCAGTGGGCATCCCGTGCAGGTTCAAGTCCTGTTATCCGCAGTAGAAACAGAAAAGTACCGTAGAATGAGAAATATCTCAGAATCGGTACTTTTTTGTCATATCAGAAGAGAGAGATACAGGCAGAAGCAGAAATTGAGGTTGCATAGTCTGCTGCCATTGATTATAGTAAAAATATAAAAAGTCCGGACGGAAATCCGACAGCAGTAAAAAAGGAGTAAGAACATCATGGATATACAGAAATTTCAGGAAAAGCTGGCAGAAATCTGTGAGCTTGGAGAAAAAAGTGGAAAGATATTAAAACCTCAGCAGATAAAGGAATGTTTCGGTGAAATGGATCTGGATAAATCTCAGCTGATCAAGATCCTGCAGTATCTGAAGCTGAAAGGTATTACTATCGAGGGAGCAGAGGTTGCTCTTCATACATCAGGGGAGGAACAGGAGACAGAGCCGGAAGAGCAGGAACAGAAAGTCCCGCTAACCCCTGAGGAGGAAGAATACCTGAAAGAATATCTGGAAGGTCTTGAGGAACAGAAGGCAGGGGAAGGACAGACAGAGCTGTACCTGAAATATCTTCCTGCAGCAGCGAAAATGGCAGCAGAGATGAACTGTGAGGAGATTTTCCTGGCTGACCTGATCCAGGAGGCCAATATCAGCCTTCTGATGGCAGTAGGAGAGGGAACAGAAGATGAGAAGGATGACAACTGGTTCATGGGAAGGATCCGGGCAGGAATCCGCCATGCTATTGAAGAGCAGACACAGAGAAAGTTTGAAGACGATTATCTGGTAGCAAAGGTGGAGAAACTGGAGGCTGCTGTCCGTGAACTCACAGAGGACGAAGATGATGAAAACTCGAAGTTCAGTGTGGAAGAGCTGGCGATCATTCTGGATATGGATGAAGAAGAGATCCGTGATGTGCTCCGCCTTACAGGAGATGACAAATAACGGTTTCAGGCCGATGATACAGCATTTGCAGAGCATGAGAATTTATTAAAGGAGGAAAGAGCAATATGTGTATTCCAACACCCCATAATGCAGCGAAAAAAGGAGACATAGCAAAGAAAGTTCTGATGCCGGGAGATCCCCTGCGTGCGAAATTTATTGCAGACAATTATCTGGAGAATCCGGTGTGTTTTAATACAGTCCGGAATATGCTTGGGTATACGGGAACCTATAAAGGAGAATGTGTATCAGTCATGGGAGCGGGCATGGGAATGCCCTCAGCAGGCATTTATACCTATGAGCTGTACAATTTCTATGATGTAGATGAAATTATCCGTATCGGGTCTGCTGGAGGCCTTCAGGACGATGTGAACGTAATGGATGTGGTGATCGCACTGGGAGCATGCACGGATTCCAACTATGCATCACAGTTCTGCCTCCCTGGAACTTTTGCACCCACAGCAAGCTATGAACTTGTGGAAAAGGCAGTACAGGCAGCCAGAAAACTGGGCACACCGGTACGTGTTGGAAATGTAATGTCTTCCGATGCATTTTACAATGATAATCCCAATGCAGCTGCAGCCTGGAGGAAAATGGGCGTGCTCTGTACAGAGATGGAGTGTGCAGCCCTCTTCATGAACGCAGCCAGAGCCGGCAAAAAGGCAGTAGGCATCCTGACGATCTCCGACCACATTTTCAAAGACGAAGCGATCTCAGCAGAGGAGAGACAGACATCCTTCCGGAAAATGATGGAGATTGCCCTTTCTGTAGCGTGTGAACGATAACTAAGATACCGTTAAGTGATTACTGTTCTCAACAAGGAACATTGAAAAAAATGCCTTTTTGTGTTAACATAAAAATATCACGGGAGGTATTTTGAATGCAAATCAGAAAATCAGCAGAGGATTATTTAGAGGCAATTCTGGTTCTGTCGAAACAGGGCGGGGCAGTCCGCTCCATTGATATTGCCACAATGTTGGGGGTGTCCAAGCCGAGTGTAAGCCATGCCATGAAACTGCTTCGGGAAGATGATTATATTGCCATGGACAGGTATGGAACAGTTACACTTCTTGAGAAAGGGGAACAGATCGCGGTTCATATTTATGAAAGACACACGGTATTAAGCAAGATGCTTGAGTACCTTGGGGTAGATCCGGAGATCGCCAGAGAAGATGCGTGTAAGTTAGAGCATGACCTCAGCGATGAGAGTTTCGCGAAGATAAAAGAACACTTCCATAAGAACGTTGGTAAAGTTGAGTAAAACAGATTCATAAAAACAGGCGCTATACAGTGGAAAAGCTGTACAGCGCCTGTTTTTATATAAGAAGCATAAGCCGTTTTATACCTGGGAGGTATCCTTCTGAGGAAGCTGGGCAAGGATGATAGCTGCAAACATGATCACACATCCAAGGATTTCTTTTGCGCTTAGCTGCTGTCCAAGGATGATCCATCCGGCAAGTACGGAGATGCAGGACTCCATACTGAGGATCAGGGATGCCACAGTGGGGTTCATGTTCTTCTGACCGATGACCTGCAGAGTATAGGCAACACCGCAGGACATGACACCTGCATAAAGGATGGGCTGCCATGCTGCCAGAATAGAGGAAACCTGGGGATGTTCCAGGATCAGGGCAGGGATGGCAGACAGGATCCCGCAGGTCAGAAACTGGATACAGGAAAGTTTTACTCCATCTGCTTTCGGAGAAAAGTGATCAATGACCAGAATATGTATGGAGAATAAAAACGCACAGACCAGTACAAGCAGGTCGCCTTTTCCAATGGAAAATCCATCTGTAATGCACAGAAGGTAAAGACCGATCAATGCCATAGCAACAGCAGCCCAGATAAATTTGCTGCATTTTTTGCCAAGAAACAGTCCGATGATCGGTACGATTACGATATAACAGGCAGTAATAAATCCGGCTTTTCCCACAGTGGTATATTTAATGCCGAACTGCTGGAAATTACTTGCCAGACAGAGGCAGATCCCGCAGGAAATACCGCCGATGATCAGATCTTTTCGTTTCTGAATACCGGATGTGGTGCTGGCAGCTGCTTCTGAGATTTCGGAGTTATCAGAATTTTTTTGCCCGGGAATAAGTATGAGAGGAACCAGTACAGCTGATCCGATGAGAGAACGGACTGCGTTAAAGGTGAATCCACCCACATAGTCCATTCCCACGCTTTGAGCCACAAAAGCGATGCCCCAGATAACAGCCGCGAGCAGCAGGAACAGGGGATTCTTTAAAGGTATCTGTTGTTTTTGCATTTGTAAAAAATCCTTCCTTAAATAATGTGTAAATGAAATGTATAAAATGTGGATAATACAAAATATTTATTCATACAGTGTGGATAGAAATAGTATAATCTGTAAGTATCATACTGATTGTAAAATGAATAAATACTTTCATAATTATACAACACAGAGTAAGAAAGTAAAAGAAGATTATAGCAACAAAAAAAGAAGCCCCTGCAGGAGGCTTCTTTTATCTGATTATCTGATCTTAAGCCTGATAGCCGAATCAGATAAAGATATATTTCAGGATGAACAAAACAGCCAGCACATACATCAGGGCGCTGATCTTTTTCTCTTTGGCTTTGCCTGTAACTACGTTGATGATCACGTAAGAGATAACTCCCATGGAGATACCTTCAGAGATGCTGTACAGGAAAGGCATGGCGATGATGGCGATAAATGCCGGGATCGCTTCTGTCATATCGTTGAAATCAATCTTGGTCACAGAAGTAAGCATCAGGAATCCTACGATGATCAGTGCCGGAGCAGTAGCGAAGGACGGGATAGCCAGGAAAATCGGTGACAGGAACAGGGACAGTCCGAAAAGGATGGCTGCAACCAGGGAGGTAAGCCCTGTACGTCCGCCTTCTGCAACACCGGAAGCACTTTCTACGAAAGTGGTAACAGTGGAGGTACCGCATATTGCGCCCACTGTGGTTCCTACTGCATCAGAGAGCAGGGCGCCTTTGATCTTCGGAAGTTTGCCGTCTTTGTCCAGCATGTCTGCTTTGGAAGCAACACCGATCAGTGTTCCCAGTGTGTCGAACATGTCTACGAAAAGGAATGCAAACATGATCACAACGAAATCAAGCGAGAACACAATGGAGAAATCCATTTTCATAAAGGTTGGTGCCATGCTTGGAACAGAAATTCCTGCGGAAAAATCAGGAAGGAGGCTGTACCATCCTGCTTCCACGTCAGGTCTGTAAATGCCTGTAAGCTGGCAGAGGATACCAAGGATCCATGTAAGAAGGATACCCCAGAGGATACCGCCCTTTACATTTTTTACCAGGAAAATAGCAGTGATCAGGACTCCGATCAGTGCCAGGAGAACTGTGATTCCCTCTGTATGGAAGGTTCCGTTGGCAGCTGAGGATTTAAAGGAGAAAACAGATACCAGTGTAGAATCGTTGTTTACAACGATCTTGGCATTCTGCAGACCGATAAATGCGATGAAAAGTCCGATACCAACAGATACTGCGTGTTTCAGGTTCATAGGGATGGCATTGAAAATAGCTTCACGAACATTGGTCAGTGACAGGAGGATAAAGATGATACCCTCTGCAAAAACAGCTGCCAGAGCCTGCTGCCAGGTATATCCCATACCCAGGACTACCGTGTAGGTGAAATAAGCGTTCAGTCCCATACCCGGGGCAAGGACGAACGGATAATTGGAAAGAAGTGCCATCAGGCAGGTTGCGATAAATGCGGATAATGCTGTGGCTGTAAAAATGGAACCCCGGTCCATTCCTGATGCGGACAGGATGTTCGGATTTACCGCCAGGATGTAAGCCATTGTCATAAAGGTAGTGATACCAGCCATGATCTCGGTCTTTACATCTGTGTGGTTTTCTTTCAGGTGAAACAGTTTGTCAAGATTCATAATCTTTCCCCCTTTTTATTGTATTGCCGGTGTTTCTGTATTTCCTGCAGTTACAGAATCTTTCGTCCGGCTGTGTATTTGGCGGAGATGTTGCGGTCGTCGGAAAGGTAGACAAGTCTTTCTAGCCTGTCTTTCGGAGAGAGCTTCAGAGGGGTGGGAATGGTGGAGCTGTTCAGGACAACTGCATCGAATTCATAACCCTCCTTAAAACTTCCGGCTTTTCCGAAGAAGGAGCCGCCGCCTTCTGTACCCATATAAAAAGCTTCCTCCAGCGTCAGCGGTTTCATGGAAGAATCAATGAGCCGCCAGTACAGTTTGGAAACCTGAATGGCATCAGCCATGGCGCGCAGAATGGAAGAACAGGTTCCACCTGCGACGTCAGAACCAAGTCCGACATGCAGTCCTTCATCCAGATACTGCCTTACAGGAGCGATGCCGGAAGAGAGGTTGGTGTTGGACTGTGGACAATGGGCGATATAAACGCCCTGTTTTTTCATAAGTGCGATCTCTTCGTCAGAGGAGTGAACACAGTGAGCCATAATCGTCGGACAATCCCCTCCGAACAATCCGAACCGACTGTAAGCTTCGCCGTAGAAATGTGTATCTGGGCAAAGTTCCTGTACCCAGGCAATTTCACCCAGGTTCTCAGAGAGATGGGACTGCACCGGCAGATGATATTTCTGCTGGAGCGCGGAAAGTTTTTCCATCAGTTCGTCGGAACAGGATGGGATAAATCTTGGTGTCAGGATCGGTTTTACATTTTTGAATTTCGTCAGGGTATCTTCAAGCCAGGACAGGGTAGCATCTGCAGAAGTCTGGGCGCTGGTTTCCTGCAGGACAGGAGAACCGTTTCGATCCATGTTTACTTTGCCAACCATGGTTTTCAGACCGGTCTGGTTCAGAAGTTCCATCAGAATTTCTGTGGCAGGAACATGGAGAGTTCCGAAAATACAGGCACGGGTATTGGGGCCTTTTTTCAGATCTTCCGCGAAAATGGTATAGGCTGCTCTGGCAAACTCTGTGTCCTCATAGCGGGCTTCCTGGGGAAAGGTGATGGTATTCAGCCAGTCCAGCAGTTCCAGATCCATGCCAGATGCCCGGAATGTGTACTGGGGAGCGTGAATGTGCAGATCTGTCAGGCCCGGGATGATCAGTTCATCTCCGAAATCTGTACATGGAATCTGCCTGTATCTGTCCGGAAGTTCTGGAAAAACACCAGCGCAGTGTCCGTTTTCACAGACCACATATCCTCCCTCGGTAATGGAAAGTTCTGTGGGAGAAGTGCTGTAACAGATGGTTCCCTTTAGTGCGAATATTTCTCTGCTCATGATCATTCCCTCTCTTTCTTACAATAAGGAAAGGCAAAAAAAATCTACCGAAGATGTCTTATCTATGCCTGTCCCTTAAGATGACAAAACTTATAGACAACTATTACGGTAGTTGGTAGAAACATCCAACCAATTATGGACATATATAAGTTTCCTGATTATTGTTTATAAAATTATTATAAAATATTTCCAGTTAACTGTCAATTCTTTTGTTTTTTTGATTATGGAATATATGAAATAAGAAATAATCTATTTTATGACAAAAATATCAAAGAAATGATATAAATTTGTAAATGCTCTGTAAATGAGTGTAAGGGCTTTGTAATTGTAATTAATCTGATAGTTCTTTATTATAATAATATCTGGTTAAATATGGAGGTAGATCTTAAAATGGACATATTAAAGGGTAAACGTTATGATGTTATGAATGTGCTTTGGGAAGAGGGAAAACCTCTGTCTGCTTTTGAGATCAATGAAATAGCACCAGAGTTAAAGATGCCAACAGTGCGCAGATGTCTGGAGCTTCTTTTGAAAGAGAAACTGATCGAGGTAGCAGGGACTTCCATGAATGGAAAGGTTTATGCGAGAAATTACAGACCGCTTCTTTCCAGGGAGACATATCTGAAGAATAATGCGGAGAGAAGGAAAATCACTCCGGTGGAAATGATGCATGCGCTGCTGGAGACAGAAGGGATCACAGAGGCTGACCTGAACGAACTTCAGACACTTCTGGATCATAAAAGAGCAGAGTTAAGAAGCAGATAAAAGATCATAAAAATCATAACATAAAAAAGTTGCCGGTTTGGGCGGCTTTTTTGCATTTTAACAGATTTATGTGTAAAGATTACCTGGTGCTGTTTGCGTCTGACAGGGTGCATATTTGTAAAATAAAAAGTAAAACAGTAAAATGGTAAAAAATAATCTGTGCATAATATCTCATAGGAGCAGGTTTAAATGCAAAAAATCGCAGAAAATTTATGAAAAATATACAAAAATAAATGGCTGAATTGAAATAAAAATAAATATAATTGACAAAAAGAATAAGCATGATATTATTTCTGTATAATGATTTGCAAAGAAGAAAATGCAGCCTTGAAATATTGATTTTAATCATACAACATGAAGAGGAAAAAAGACTATGAATATTATGAAAAAAGAGTACATAGAACACATTTATGCCGGATGGCTTGCAAAAATAATCGGCATTCGTCTGGGAGCTCCGGTAGAGGGTTGGAGCCAGCGGCAGATTGAGGATATTTATGGAGAAACAGATGGATATCTGGTGGATTACAGAGATTTTGCGGCAGATGATGATAGCAATGGCCCACTGTTTTTTCTTAGAGCACTGGAAGATTGTGGGAAAGGTTCCGAAATGAAAGCGCAGGATGTGGCAGAGGCTTTATTGAATTATGCACCTTTTGAACATGGATTTTTCTGGTGGGGCGGTTATGGAGTATCAACAGAACATACAGCATATCTGAATCTGAGAAATGGAATCAAAGCTCCGGAAAGCGGAAGCATTGAACAGAATGGAAAAACAACTGCAGAACAGATTGGTGGTCAGATTTTTATTGATACCTGGGGATTGGTTACACCTGGGAATCCAGATATAGCGGCAAAACTTGCACGGAAAGCAGCAAGTGTTACTCATGGCGGAGACGGAATCCATGGAGGCATTTTTGTGGCTGTGTGCATTAGCTATGCATTTGTGGAATCTGATATGAACAAAATACTGGAAAAAGGACTCAGTTATATTCCGGAAAACTGCGATTATGCAAAGATTGTCAGAGTGGTCATGGATTATCATAAAAAAAATCCGAACAACTGGAAGGATTGCTGGAAATTTATACGTGATAATTATGGATATGATAAATATCCAGGCATGTGCCATATCATTCCGAATACGGCAGTGATGATACTTGCTTTGCTGTATGGTAACGGGGACTTCTCTGATACATTGCAGATCTGCAATCGATGTGGATGGGATACTGACTGCAATGTGGGAAACATCGCAACGATCATGGGAGTCAGAAATGGACTGGATGGAATTGATTATCGCAAGTGGCGTGAGCCGGTCAATGATTTTCTGGCATGCTCCAGTGTTGTGGGCAGTCGTAATATCATGGATATTCCTTACGGTGCATGTTATATTGCGAAACTGGCAGCTGAACTGGCAGGGGAAAAACTGCCGGCTCCATATGATAAAATCGCAGAAGATAAGATTGAAAGCTGCCATTTTGAATTTCCGGGCTCTACCCATGTCATGCGTGTGAGGATAGAACACCTAAATAAGGGAGATGATTATCCGAAACCGGAGTATCATCTGATGAACACAGATGAATCCGCTGCGTTTGGAAACCGTTCTTTGAAAGTAACGGCGAACAGGATGGAATCCGGAGAAAATGTTCTGGTATATAAAAAGACCTATTACAGACCGGCAGATTTTCATGACAGCCGTTATGATCCTGCATTTTCTCCGCTGGTTTATCCGGGACAGACTGTTCATGGAAGTGTAATGGTGCCGGAATATGGACTGTCAGATTTGCAGGTAAGTCTTTATGTACATGAAGTGCGTGGCGACAGGATTTATCAGGGAGATGCAGTGGTGTTGGAGAAAGGTCAGTGGAAACAGCTGGAGTTTGTGATTCCTGCCATGGAAGGTGCGCTTCTGGATGAAGTGGGATTCTGCGTCCATGTAGGCGGGGAAAGAGGATCTGCACAGCAGGTTACAGTACTTTTGGATGATTTTTATACGGACGGAACTCCTGATTATTCTGTCGAAATGAGAAAAGAAGAGGAAGAAGTGTGGACTCCGGTTCATCGCGAAATTACGCAGTTTACCAAATTGAAGGGGCTTTTCTATCTGGCAGATGGAAATCTTCATTTATCCTGCTGCGATTTCGGAGAGGCATATACGGGCAGTCATAACTGGAAGGATTATACGGCTGAATTCTGGCTGACCCCTCATACGGGAGACTGGCATATGATGAATGTAAGGGTGCAGGGAGGAATACGATCTTATGCAGCTGGATTTCTGGCGGACGGACGGGCAGCAATTCTGAAAAATGAAAATGGATATCGGATTCTGAGCCAATGTGACTTTGCCTGGGAGAAAGAAAAAGAATATCATCTTTGCGTCAGCGTTGAGGGAAGCAGACTGATTTTGTGGGTAGATGATCAAAAGCTTCTTGAAGTGACTGATGTGGAAAGGCCATATCTGGAAGGGGCTGTGGGCATTTCTGTACAGAACGGAAGCCATTGTAGCTGCAGTAAAATGGCTGTGCACGGGAATTTCTGAAATCTACGGGACCTGACCTGCCACTGCCAGCTTGTTACGGATGTATGGTAACAAAAAAATACTGCTGAATCTAAAAAGGATTCAGCAGTATTTTCACATTTCAGAAATTATTTTTTGTTCTGTTCAACTTCTTTTAACATCATAGCGCGAACTTTCAGTGGAAGTCCGAACAGTGTGATGAATCCATCTGCATCGTGGTGGTCATAGAGGTCACCTGTTGTGAAAGATGCAAGAGATTCATTGTACAGGCTGTATGGAGAAGTTGTACCGGCTTTGATGATGTTGCCTTTGTACAGTTTCATCTTAACTTCACCTGTTACATATTTCTGAGTAGACTCAACGAATGCCTGGATTGCTTCACGAAGTGGTGTGTACCATTTTCCTTCGTAAACAACCTGTGCGAACTGGCTGCCAAGTTTCTTCTTGGTTTCCATTGTCTCACGGTCAAGTGTGAGTTCTTCCAGCTGCTCATGAGCTGCCATCAGGATTGTTCCGCCAGGAGTCTCATATACACCACGGGATTTCATACCAACAACACGGTTCTCAACGATATCAACGATACCGATTCCGTTCTCGCCGCCTAATTTATTAAGCTCAGTGATGATCTCGGAAACTTTCATCTCTTTGCCATTTAATGTTTTCGGAACACCCTGCTCGAATGTCATGGTGATTTCTGTATCTTTATCAGGAGCTTTTTCAGGTGTAACACCTAAAACAAGCATGTTGTCATAGTTTGGAGCCTGGGAAGGATCTTCCAGTTCCAGACCTTCATGGCTGATGT
>OLSO01002681.1_pt1 | contig 10439 bp, 8 predicted proteins | sample 1672441 | NCBI WGS metagenome assembly OLSO01 (sample SAMEA3136686, study PRJEB25190) | human gut metagenome | biome: human gut; feature: human-associated habitat; material: faeces | place: Austria | collected 2013 | reverse complement strand
TCCGCTTTGACACCCGCCCCCTGCCCAGCCTGCAGGGCATGGCCGGGGCCGACGGTCCGGTGGTCTACCTCTCCACCTGCTCCCGCAGTCTGGCCCCCGGCATCCGCATCGCTTACATGGTGCTGCCCCGGCAGCTGCTGCCCGCCTGGCGGGCAAAGTACCGGATCTATTCCGGCACCGTCAGCCGGTTTGAGCAGCAGACCCTGGCCCGCTTCATCCGCGAGGGCTACTTTACCCGGCATCTTGCCCGGGAGCGCGTGGCCTACAAGGCCCGGCGGGATGCTCTGGCTGCCTCTCTGCGCGCTACTTTTGCGCCGGACGAGCTGACCCTGACCGGCCTGCACACCGGCCTGCATCTGTTGGCAGGGCTGAAAAATGCCCCGCCGGATGCCGCCCTTCACGCCGCCGCAAAGGCGCAGGGCGTGGCCCTGAGTCTGCTGAGCGATTATGACCTGACCGGCGGGGAACAGGATTTTTCCGGAACGTTTGTGCTGGGCTATGGCTCCCTGAGCGAGGCATCATTCCCCGAGGCGGGCGAAACGCTGAGGAAGGTCTGCACCGCCGCCCGGGAAGCGTTTGTGACCGTGTAAGTGCCCGCTTTTGCATCCCACGCCCCGGGCAGGGCCTCGGCGTGGGGGAGGGCACTGTTGTTGGCCAGAAACTCCAGGACCGTGCCCAGCAGGGTATAATCCTGCGCCGCAAAGTCGGTGAGCAGGGCCGTGCTGCTGGCCCGCAGGGCATCCGGCAGGGTGGCGGGCAGCAGGGCGAGGTCCTGCCGGAAAAAGGCTTCCCACACTGCCGCCCGGGCAGCGGCCCGGCGGGCAGGCGGCAGGGTGCCGTCTGCATCCCAGCCGGAGAGCAGAGCGTGGGCCTCCTTGGCTGAAATGCTCTGCACAGCGGCGGAAAGCCCGGTTTCGGCCAGCTCATCGGCAGTCAGTGCCCCCGAAAAAACCACCCGCACCGGCCCGTAACGGGAAGCGGTCTTTTCCAGCACGGCGGGGGACAGCGCCAGATAAAACATATCCTCCGGCAGGCCCAGCACCTCCAGAAGCGCCTGACGGCACCGGGCGGGCCCCGCCGCTCCGTAGCAGTGGGCAAGGCTGGCAGTCTCTCCGTTGAAGGGAACCGTCAGCTCCCCCGGCACGGCCAGCAGGTTCAGACTGTTCTGGGCGGCGTTCAGGTAGACCAGCAAAAAGCCCGGCTGCTCTCCGGCGGTGCAGAGAAGCAGGGTCATCCGGTGCTCGGCCCGGGGCAGCTGGATGGGCACCCCGCTCTGGGGCTGGGCGGTCTGGATGCGGGTGCGCACCATCTGCCGGGTGAGCAGGACTGTGCCGCCCACCAGCGGCAGCAGCACCAGAAGTGCCGCCCCCAAAGCCGCCCAGAAGGGCCTCCAACCGTTCTTGTGCATCCCGTGTTCCTCCGTTCCGTTTTGGAACAGGGTGGGCCGGGATGTGCTTTTTTATACAGAAACCGCTGCCCGGGCATGAAAACGCCCCCTGTGCCATACAGTAGAGCACAGGGGGCGTTTGTGTATGTGGGAGAGCTTGGCGCGGGTGAATGCGGTGGTCGGCGGTGTGGTATGGGGGCCGGTGGGGCTGGCACTGCTGTTTGGCACCGGCTGCCTGCTGACAGTGCGCACCGGTTTTTTCCAGCTGCGGTATTTCGGGTACTGGATGCGGCACACCATCGGGGCCATCTTCCTGGACCGGAATGTGACCGCCCACACGGACGATGAAGCCATCAGCCAGTTCCAGAGCCTTTGCACGGCGCTGGCGGCGACCATCGGCACCGGCAACATCGTGGGCGTGGCGGCAGCCATTCTGGCGGGCGGGCCGGGGGCTGTGTTCTGGATGTGGGTCATGGCCCTGCTGGGGATGATGACCAGCTATGCCGAGAATGTGCTGGGCATCTGCTACCGCCGCCGGGATGCCGCCGGAAGATGGTGCGGCGGGCCCATGTACTATCTGGCCGAGGGGCTGGGCGGCGGCTTTGGCCGGGCACTGGCGGTGCTGTTTGCCTGCTTTTGCGTGCTGGCCAGCTTCGGCATGGGGAACATGAGCCAGATCAACTCCATTGCGGGCAATCTGCAGGCGGTGTTCCGGGTGCCGCCGGTGGCAACGGGCATTGTACTGGCCCTGCTCACCGGGCGGGTCATACTGGGCGGGCTGAAGCGGGTGGCCGCAGTCACGGAGGCCATCGTCCCGCTCATGGCCCTGTTCTACCTGTTCGGGGCGCTGACCGTGGTCTGTGTCCATGGGGCGGCTGTCCCGGCGGCATTCGCGGCCATCTTCCGGGGGGCGTTTGGCTTGCAGGCCGCCGGGGGCGGGGTGCTGGGTTACGGCATGGCCCGGGCCATCAGCTGGGGATTCAAGCGGGGAGCCTTTTCCAACGAAGCAGGACTGGGCGCGTCGGTGCTGGTGCACTGCGCGGCCAACGTGGAGGAGCCTGTCCAGCAGGGAATGTGGGGCATTTTTGAGGTGTTTGCAGATACCATGGTAGTCTGCACCCTCACGGCCCTTGTGGTGCTCACCAGCGGCCTTGTGGATCTGGACACCGGCGCGGCCCTGACCGGTGTGGAGGGCTCCGCACTGGTGGGGCAGGCCTTTTCCACGGTGTTTGGGGCGTTCGGGCCGCAGTTCATCGCGGTGTCGGTCCTGTTGTTTGCCTATTCCACTACGCTGGGGTGGAGCCATTACGGCACCCGGGCAGTGGTGTATCTGCTGGGGGAGCGTGCCGCCGCAGGATATAAACTGGTGTTTGCGGCTATGGTGCTGGTGGGTGCTGTGATGAAGCTGGATCTGGCCTGGGCGCTCTCCGATACCTTCAACGGCCTGATGATGCTGCCCAATCTTGTGGGCGTGGTGGGGCTTTCGGGAGTGGTGGTCCGGGAGACACAAGCGTATCTGAAACAAAAATGACCCTCTCCGTCCCTGCAGTCTGTCTGTCAGATGCGGGATGGAGAGGGTCATTCTTTATCGCTTCTTTTTATTCGGCTTCGGGGCAGGCCGCTTCAGGCTCCGCACCGCGTCACGCCCGGCGGCGATGCCGCTGCCAAAGGCCCAGTGCAGGTTGAAGCCGCCGCAGCGGCCCACGCAGTCCAGCGTTTCGCCCACAAAGTAAAGGCCGGGGCAGCCCCTGAACTGGAAATCCGGTTCCAGCTCGGTGAGGGCAAGGCCGCCGCCGGTGACCTGCGCCTGCTTCCAGCCGCAGGGGGTCAGGCCCTCGAACCGCCAGTGCTTGGCGATGTGGGCCAGCTTCTGCCACTGGGCGGCGGAGAGCCGGTGCACATCGGCGTCCGGCAGGCCGGCGGCCTGCCACAGGGCACGGCCCAACTTGGCGTTCAGCAGGCCCAGCCAGAAGTCTGCCGCCGTATCGCCCGGCAGCAGCGGTACGCGGGCGGCGAACAGCGCGGAAAGTGCGTCCTCGGCAACGTCCGGGAAGAGGTCCAGCTCCACGGCAGGGTTTTTCACCGCCGGGGTCAGGTGGCGGGTCAGGTCCATGATGCAGATGCCGGACAGGCCGTAGTCGGTGAACTGCACCTCGCCCCGGTAATCTGCCAGCAGGGTGCTGCCGCTGTACAGGGCGGCGTGGGCCTTGGCCCGGATGCCGGCCAGGCGCTTGTCCGGCTTTGCACACTGCAAAGCGGTCAGGCAGGGGTACAGCGGGGCCAGTGCACCGCCGCACTGGGCGGCGAACCGGGGGCCGAAGCCGTCGGTGCCGAACTGCGGCCCGGCACTGCCGCCCATGGCACAGACCACGGCATCGGCCCGTAAGCTCTCGTCGGCACCGTCCGCGTTGGAGAACAGCACCACATAGCCGCCCCGGTTCTGGCTCAGGGTCTGCACGGTGCAGCCGGTACGCACCTCTACGCCGCAGCGGGCCAGATGATGCTCCAGCAGGGCCAGCACGTCGGCGGCCTGATTGGAGTAGGGGTATACCCGGCCGGTCTCATCGGTGCGGGTGTAAAGGCCCAGCGCACGGAACCAGCCCAGTGGGTCGGCGGCGTTCACCGTGCGCAGCAGCGCGTCCAGCGCGGCGCGGTCAGCAGAAGAGTAGCTTTCCGGCGTGATGCCCTCGTTGTCGAGGTTGCAGCGGCCGTTGCCGGTGGCCAGCAGCTTTTTGCCCGGGCGGGGGCTGCGCTCCAGCACCGTGACGCGGGCTGTGGGGTCTGTCTGCGCGGCAGCCAGAGCGGCCGCCAGGCCGGCGGCCCCGCCGCCCAGAATGAGGATGTGTGCCATGCCGGCACCTGCCTTTCGTGGTTGGATTTGTGTTTATTGTAGCAGAAGCCCGACCAAAACACAATGAAAGGGCAAAGAAAAACGGAGCGCGCCCGGCTGGATTTTTACACCGTGCATGGCAGGTATAAATTCCCTTGGCTGACAGATACTATAGGCACAGCCAATTGCAAGCAAAACCGGAAACAGGGAGGAAATGCAGCATGAAAGCAACCGGAATCGTCCGACGCATTGATGAACTGGGCCGGGTGGTCATCCCCAAGGAGATCCGCCGCACCCAGCGCATCCGGCGCGGGGACCCACTGGAGATCTTTACCACCGGGGACGGGGAAGTGATCTTCAAAAAGTATTCGCCCATCGGGGAGATGAGCACCGTAGCCGCCCAGTACACCGAGGTGCTCAACAAGAGCTTTGCCCTCACCGCCTTTGTGGCCGACCGGGACCACATTCTGGCCGTGAGCGGGGCAGGCCGGCGGGAACTGGCCGACCGCAGCATCAGTCAGCCGCTGGAAAAGCTCATGGACGCCCGCCGCCCCTACCGGAACGAGGGCGAGCCGGACCGGGCCCTGATGCCCTGCGAAGGGGCCGCCCGGGTGCTGCTGTGCGCGGTGCCCATCATCGCGGCGGGGGACGTGGCCGGTGCGGTGGGGCTGCTGACCGAGGACCGCACCGCCACGCCGGACGAAGCCCAGTGCAAGGCCGTGAGCGTGGCGGCGGCCTTTCTGGCAAAGCAGATGGAAGAGTAAAAGAAAACGAAAACTCCCTCAGTCGCCTGCGGCGGAAGCTCCTCCCTTGGGGGCTGGCATCGCGGCAGCGATGACTGGGGGAGTTTTGCTGGGTTTATGACAGAATTATGAATCTTTCAAAACATTTTTGCAAAGCCCTTGACAGCACCGGAAAATTGGCTATAATGGTCTTAGCACTCAGGAACAAGGAGTGCTAAACAAGAAAAGCCAAGCAAAAAGGAGGCAGGCGCTATGACGATGGATGCACGCAAACAACGCGTTTTGCAGGCGATCGTGGCGCTGTATGGTCTCGAAGGTGAGCCCGTGGGCAGCAGTGTGCTGGCCAACTACTTTGACATGGCTGTGTCCAGCGCCACCCTTCGCAATGAAATGGCGGCGCTGACAAAGCTGGGCCTGCTGGAACAGCCCCACACCAGTGCGGGCCGCGTGCCCAGCGCCAAGGGCTACCGTTATTATCTCGACAACCTGCTGACGGACGATCAGCCGCTGGACCGCGTGACCCGCGCCCGGGTGGATGCCGTGTTCGCCAGCCTGGATCATGAACCGGAAAAGCTGGCACAGGGTGCCGCCAGAGCGCTGGCCGCCATCAGCGGCTGTACCGCCGCGGTCAGCACCCCCTGCGCCGAGGACCTGTGCATCGCCCATTACGAGGTGGTGCAGGTGGGCCGCAGCGCAGCCGCTGTGCTGGCGGTGACCACCGCCGGTTACGTCCGCACCCGGGTGGCGCGGGTGCGCAGCGGCCTCTCCCGTGAGAAAGCCGCTGCCCTGGCCGCACTGCTGAACCACAGCCTGACCTTTGTGGCGCCGGTGGATCTGTCCGGCCGGATGCTGGCCGAGCTGTGCAGTCAGATCGACCCGGAACTGGTGCCCGTCATCAGCGCCGCCGCCGCCATCCTGCAGGACTCGGTCAAACCCCACGTCTTTCTGGGCGGCGAGCAGCACCTGCTGGACTGGCCGCAGCTGGACGGCAAGGTGGGCGACATCCTCACCCTGCTGAACGACGAGGAACAGGCCGCTGGCCTCATCGCACCCCCCGCAGACCGCAATGAGAGCGTGCTGCTGGGCGAGGATCTGGAGCCGCAGATCCCCGGCATGTGCATCGTGAGCGACCGGTATCTGGTGGGCGGAGGCCTGTGGGGCTCCATTGCCCTGATCGGCCCCACCCGGATGCCCTTCCAGAAGCTGATGCCGCTGCTGCATTACTTTGCAGACCAGCTGGGCGAGGGCATGAGCGGCAAACGAAAAGACACCCCGCAGGCTGCCGCACCCCGGCGGACTGTGATCTATAAGGAGGATCTGGAATGAGCGAAGAAACCAAAAAGACTGCTCCCGCTGCGGAAGCGGAGCAGCAGCCCGCCGCCGCTCCGGAGGCAACGGCAGAGCAGGCAGCTCCCGCACAGGAGCCCGCCGCAGAAGAAGCTGCCGACCCGAAGGACGACAAGAAAAAGGACGGCGGCTGGTTCAACAAGAAGGCCCGCGAGATGGAAGCCGTCAAGGCTAAGCTGGACGCGGCCGAGCAGAACGCCGCACAGGCCAAGGAACAGCTGCTGCGCATGGCTGCCGAGTACGACAACTACCGCAAGCGCTCCACCCGCGAAGCCGACCAGAAGTTCAACGACGGCATTTCCTTTGCCGTGAACCAGATCATCCCCATTCTCGACACGCTGGATATGGCGGCCAACGCTCCTACCACCGACGAGAACTACAAGAAGGGTGTGGTCATGACGCTGGACAAAGCCGCCAAGGCGCTGGAAGCTCTCCATGTGGAGGAGATCGAAGCGCTGGGCAAGCCCTTTGACCCCAACTTCATGAACGCCGTGCAGCAGATCCCCGCCCCGGACGGGCAGGAGAGCGGCACGGTGGTCACCGTCTACCAGAAGGGTTACAAGCTGGGCGACAAGATCGTCCGCCATGCGACCGTTGTGGTGGCCGAATAACAACGCCTGAACTTCCGCAAGGGAGTTTTGAATATACCATCCGCTAAGCAAAAACTTGAGCATCATATAAACAAGAGTTGTTCTTTCGAGAGGAGTTTTCATTATGAGTAAGATCATTGGTATCGACCTTGGTACTACCAACAGCTGCGTGGCTGTCATGGAGGGCGGCGAGCCCGTTGTCATCGCAAACTCTGAGGGTGCACGCACCACCCCGTCTGTGGTCGGCTTTACCAAGACCGGCGACCGTCTGGTCGGCCAGGTCGCAAAGCGTCAGGCCATCACCAACCCCGAAAACACCGTGGCTTCCATCAAGCGTTACATGGGCACCGATCACAAGGTGACCCTGAACGGCAAGGAGTACACTCCCCAGCAGGTCAGCGCAATGATCCTGCAGAAGCTGAAGGCTGATGCCGAGGCTTACCTGGGCGAGCCCGTCACCGAGGCCGTCATCACCGTGCCTGCCTACTTCAACGACAGCCAGCGTCAGGCCACCAAGGACGCCGGCACCATCGCAGGCCTGAACGTCCGCCGTATCATCAACGAGCCCACTGCCGCTTCTCTGGCATACGGCATTGATAAGGAAGAGGACCAGAAGATCATGGTCTACGACCTGGGCGGCGGCACCTTCGATGTGTCCATCATTGAGATGGGCGACGGCGTGACCGAGGTCCTGGCCACCAACGGTGATACCCACCTGGGCGGCGATGATTTCGACCAGCGCATCATCGACTGGATGGCAGACGCCTTCCAGACCGAGAACGGCATCGACCTGCGCAAGGACAAGATGGCTGCACAGCGCCTGAAGGAAGCTGCCGAGAAGGCAAAGATCGAGCTGTCCAGCGCGATGAGCAGCCAGATCAACCTGCCCTTCATCACTGCCGACGCTACCGGCCCCAAGCATCTGGATATGACCCTGACCCGCGCAAAGTTCAACGAACTGACCGCAGATCTGGTCGACCGTACCATGGGCCCCGTCCGCAAGGCTCTGCAGGATGCAGGCCTGCGTCCCTCTGACCTGAAGAAGGTCCTGATGGTCGGCGGCTCCACCCGTATCCCCGCTGTCTACGATGCCGTCAAGAAGGAACTGAACTGCGAGCCCTTCAAGGGCATCAACCCCGATGAGTGCGTGGCCGTGGGTGCTGCCATCCAGGGCGGCGTGCTGCAGGGCGATGTCAAGGGCCTGCTGCTGCTGGATGTCACCCCGCTGAGCCTGGGCATTGAGACTCTGGGCGGCGTGTGCACCAAGATTATTGACCGCAACACCACCATCCCCACCCACAAGAGCCAGGTGTTCTCCACCGCAGCCGACAACCAGCCCTCTGTTGAGGTCAACGTGCTGCAGGGCGAGCGTGAGTTTGCCCGCGACAACAAGAGCCTGGGTGTGTTCCACCTGGATGGCATCGCTCCGGCTCCCCGTGGTGTGCCTCAGATCGAAGTCACCTTCGATATCGACGCCAACGGCATCGTGAAGGTCAGCGCAAAGGATCTGGGCACCGGCAAGGAGCAGAACATCACCATCACTGCTTCCACCAACATGTCCAAGGAGGACATCGACAAGGCTGTGAAGGAAGCGGAGCAGTTTGCTGCCGACGATAAGAAGAAGCGTGAAGAGGTCGATATCCGCAACGGTGCCGACCAGATGGTGTTCCAGACCGAGAAGATGCTGAAGGAGAACGGCGACAAGCTGCCTGCCGACGTCAAGAGCGATGCCGAGGCAAAGCTGGCCGACCTCAAGACTGCCGTGCAGTCCGGCTCCATCGACGACATCAAGGCAAAGCAGGAAGCTCTGAGCCAGGTGTTCGAGAAGATGTACCAGGCAGCTGCTGCCGCACAGCAGGCTGCAGGCGCACAGCCCGGCCCCGACGCAGGTGCTTCCAACAACCAGCAGAAGCCCAACGATGACGGCGTCGTGGATGCCGACTTCAAGGAAGTCTGATCCATGAAATGAGCGGTGGGTGTCCGGCCAAACCGGCGGGCACGCACGCATGAATAGCAAAAGCCGCTCCGGTTTTGCCGGGGCGGCTCTTGCTGGTTATAGAGCGAGGAACCACCGGGAACAAGTCCCGGGTATGGATGTTCCCGGAGAGGTGAGTGGATATGGCACAGGAAAAACGTGATTATTACGAGGTGCTGGGGGTATCCAAAACGGCGACGGACGCGGAGATCAAAAAGGCCTACCGCAAGCTCGCTATGAAGTACCACCCGGACTACAACCCCGGCGACAAGGAAGCCGAGGAAAAGTTCAAGGAGGTCAATGAGGCCAACGAGGTGCTTTCGGACCCGAAAAAGCGCCAGCTGTACGACCAGTACGGTTTTGCAGGCGTTGACCCGGCCTACGCAGCCCAGAACGGCGGCGGCCCCGGTGCGGGCGGCTTTGGCGGTTTTGGCGGCGACGGTGTGGACCTGGGCGACATCTTCGGCGATATCTTCGGCGGCGGTTTCGGCGGCTTTGGCGGTTCGTCCCGTCGGGCCAATCCCAACGCCCCCCGCAAGGGTCAGGACATCCGTGTGCGCATCACCCTGAGCTTTGACGAGGCCGTGCACGGCTGCAAGAAGAACATCACCATCACCCGTCAGCAGGAGTGCACCGAGTGCCACGGCAGCGGCTGTGCCGCCGGTACCAGCCCCGAGACCTGCCCGGACTGCGGCGGCCGCGGCTTCGTGATCCGTCAGCAGCGCACTCCCTTTGGTGTGATGCAGACCCAGCAGCCCTGCTCCCGCTGCGGCGGCAAGGGCAAGCTGGTCAAGAATCCCTGCAAGGTCTGCCATGGCAGCGGCAAGGTGGCCACCAAAAAGACGCTGGAGGTGTCCATCCCCATGGGCATCGACGACGACCAGAGCTTTGCACTGCGCGGCATGGGCGATGCCGGTGCCAACGGCGGCCCCTCCGGTGATGTGATCGTCATGGTCACCGTGCGGCCCAGCGAGGTGTTCCAGCGTGACGGCTACGACGTGTGGGTCACGGTGCCCATCACCTACAGCCAGGCGGTGCTGGGCGACGAGATCCAGGTGCCGTCCATCGACGGCAAGGTGGAGTACACCGTGCCCGAAGGCACACAGAGCGGCACCACCTTCCGTCTGCGCGGCAAGGGCATCCAGTATCTGAACGGCCGCGGCCGGGGCGATATGTACGTCAAGTGCGAGGTGGAGATCCCCAAGAAGCTGAACAAGGCCCAGCGCGATGCCCTGAAGAAGTTTGAGGGCACCCTGAAAGAGGAAAACTACGAAAAGCGCAAGGGCTTCTTCAAGAAGCTGAAGGATATGTTTGCTTAAAAACATAAGGCGTATCAAAAAAGAGCGAAGATTCAGTTGAATCTTCGCTCTTTTTGTTTGCAGTCAGATCAGCCCATATAGCTGATGTTCACATCGATCTGGCCGCCGTAGCCGGGGATGCGGGCGGTGCAGGTGCCCTGCCACATGTTGCAGGCAATGGGGCTGGAGGCCACGTTGTAGTGGGCGTTCCAGATGTAGTAGTTGGACAGCTGGCTCATATCCAGCCGCTTGCGGAACCAGGTGGTGGA
>OLSO01002675.1_pt1 | contig 10468 bp, 7 predicted proteins | sample 1672441 | NCBI WGS metagenome assembly OLSO01 (sample SAMEA3136686, study PRJEB25190) | human gut metagenome | biome: human gut; feature: human-associated habitat; material: faeces | place: Austria | collected 2013 | reverse complement strand
TTCTTCCGGAAAACCATAAATTAGGCGCAAGACTTGTCTGTCCGGAATATTCCAAATCCGTTCAGGAAGTCAAGACGTATCCGTTACTCGGTCAGGACCGCAGCTTCTTATTATGCTGGAACTTCGATTCTCCCGGTAACCTGTATGCAACGATGATGCCGTCTCCGGAGAATTTCTGCTATCATTATTCCTATTCGGAAGGGAAATATACACAGCTTCACACGCATGATTATCTGGAACTTTCCTATGTTGTGGAAGGAGAATTTCACCAACGGATATTGAATAAAGATGTAGTCTTTCAGAAAGGTGATCTCTGCCTGATCGACAAAAACTGTCTGCACCAGGACTACCTGACAGACCAGTCTGGGGTCGTGCTTTTTATCGGAATTGCCAACGATATGTTTACGGAGATCATGAATGAGAACAGTACCCCGCAGAAGATTCTTTCCTTTCTGCAGTCTGCATTGTTAAAGCAAAAGGATGTCCAGCAATTTCTGCATTTCCGACCATCCGACGGGGCAAGCGAATCTCTGGACGACAGTCTTTTGTTGCTTTTGAAAGAATCTTATTCGCCGGACAGTGGTTCCAGATATATTACAAAAGGTCTGTTATTCCGGATCTTCCGGATCTTAAGTACACAGTATGATTTTTCTCTTTCCAAAGAGCAGAAGCAGACGATGAACTGGATCGTATTCGAAGAGATTTCGGACTATATCCGGGCACATTTCAGAGATATCACCATCCAGGATCTGGTGGATGAATTCCACTATCAGGAGGATTACTTCAACCGCCTGATCAAACGAAAGACCGGACTTACCTATTCCGCTTATGTCCAGCAGATCCGGCTGGAACGTGCGGAACATCTGCTTGTGTCGACTGACAAGAGTATCGAAGAGATTGCCGATTCGGTAGGATATCATAACAAGGGATATTTCTACAAATTATTTCAGGAGAAATACGAAGAGACACCTGCAAGTTACAGACGTCATACAAGATAACGCACGCAATACAAAAAGGATTCTGCAATGCAGAATCCTTTTTTGTACATAGATTTAATTTATATATATCATATTGAGGTTTGTCAGTTTTATGTATGATCTCTAATTCTTTTTCTTCATACTTCCGATGATTGACTGTAATACAATGAAGAAGCACAGTAATGCGGAAAGTGCGATACGTACCCACCAGCTGGAAAGTGTTCCCTGTGTGGTGATAAGACTTGAGATCGTTCCTTTGATCAATACACCAAAGACTGTACCAAATGGTGTTCCTACACCACCGCTTAACAGTGTACCACCGATAACGGAAGCTGAGATCGCATCCATTTCAAGACCTTTGGCCTGCTCTACGAATCCGGAACAGCTGTTTAAGCAGAAGAGGAATCCGCCGCATCCTGCAAGCAGTCCGTCCAGAACGTATGCTTTGAATTTTGTTTTCTTTACATTTAATCCCATCATCATAGCACTCTGTGCATTTCCACCGATGGCATATACTTCACGACCGAATTTTGTATATTTCATGATGATCGCAATGACAATAAAGATCAGTATTGCGATGATAACAGTCGGATATATGTATGCCGGGATGAATTTTCCACGACGGCTGTATGATCCGATTGGGAGATAAATCTTATAATTAGCCCATGCAAGGAATGTCTTATTTTTGATAGAAATCATATCAGTACTGATGATTGATGTCATACCACGTCCAAAGAACATACCTGCAAGTGATACGATGAATGGCTGGATTTCAAGATAAGATACCAGGAATCCCTGAACGATACCAAAAAGGAGTCCGATCAGAAGTGCGATGGCAACTGCCATGTAAGCACTCATTCCTTTCTTTTCCATATCGTATGCACACAGCATACATACCAACGCTGTTACGGAACCAACAGAGATATCGATACCGCCTGTGATCATTACGATTGTCTGTCCCATTGCGATGACCAGAAGTCCCGCATTGGAAATGAACAGGTTCAGGAACATCTGTGGTTTTGCGAATCCTTTATCAGCAAATATTACCATACCTGCTGCATACATTACGATGAACAAAAGAACAGTTACCATAAGAAGGAAACTATTTCCGTTAATTTTCATTCCCGGTTTGTTTAATGATTTCTTTTTCATTAGTTATTTCCTCCTTCCACTGCTTTATTTGCACGTTTCATTTTCTGGCTTGTCATAAATTTCTGGAATACAGGGCTCTGTAAAGTAACGATGATAATAACTACGATTGCCTTGTAAACCGGCAGCTGGTCAGCTGATACATTCATTGCATATAAAGTTGTTGTAAGTGCCTGAATCGTATATGCTCCGATTACAGATCCCATTAAGCTGAATTTACCACCGCCAAGAGCGTTACCACCAAGAGCAACTGCCAGGATGGCGTCCATTTCAAGGTTCAGACCAATGTTGTTGGCATCTGCGGAATAGATTCGGCTGGATGCTACGATTCCTGCAATACCTGCCAGTACACCACAGATTACATATGTAAGGAACTTAATCATTGTTGAATTAAGACCTACCAGTCTGGATGCTGTACCGTTGATACCTACACTTTCGATGTAAAGACCAAGTGCTGTTTTCTTTAATACAAGATATGTGATCACTACAACAATAATAGCAATAAAGATTGGTGTCGGAACCGGGCATTTTCCGATATATCCACCGTATACTTTATAAGAGCCTACACGGATATATGTAATCTGTCCGTCTGTGATCAGCTGTGCAATACCACGACCTGCTGTATACAGGATCAAGGTAGCTACCATCGGCTGGATGTTCAGCTTTGCTACAAGGAAACCATTGAATGCTCCACATAATGCAGATGCTGCAAGTGCTGCTAACATAGCAACGATAATTGGTGCTGCAAGTGAGTTAACAGATACCTCTCCACCTGAAAGGATCTGGCAGCATACAGCTGCTGCAACCGCCATAACTGCACCAACACTGATGTCCTGTCCACCGGATGCTGCTGTAACCAGCGTCATACCTACGGCAAGGATTACTAATTCTGATGCACGGTTAATAACGTCTACGATATATCCGTACAAAACTCCGTTGTTAATTGATACTTTGAAGAAGCCCGGAGTAGTGATTACGTTAACCAAAAGTACAGCTATGAGGCACACAATTGGCAGAAACAGTCTCATAGATGTAAGCTTTTTCCATCCTGACTTTGTATTACTCATTATCTCCACCTCCTGCGATTGCTTTCATAATGCCTTCCTGAGACAGTTCGTTTCCACTGATCTCTCCGACTTTCTTTCCGTCTCTTAATACACCCATTCTTGAGCATGTACGGAGCATTTCTTCTACTTCTGAAGAAATGAATGTAACTGCCATTCCCTGATCAGCAAGATCAAGAACCAGTTTCTGGATCTCTGTCTTTGTTCCGATATCAATACCACGTGTCGGCTCATCAAGAATCAGATAATCCGGATTTGTAAGCAGCCATCTTCCGATGATTACTTTCTGCTGGTTACCACCTGAAAGACTCTTAATCGGAGTTTCACGGCTTGCTGTCTTAATCTGCAGCATTTCGATATATTTATCTGCTGCTTCTTCCATTTCTTTCTTACTCAATGGATGGAACATACCTCTTTTTGCCTGTAAAGCAATAATGATATTCTCTCTTACTGACAGGTCAGCAATAATTCCATCTTTCTTACGGTCTTCCGGAAGATATGCCATACCAAGTTTCATGGCATCCAGTGGAGAATTGATCTTCACTTCTTTTCCGTTTACCTTTATTTTTCCGCTATCCGGTTTGTCTGCACCATAAATCGCACGAACCAGTTCGGAACGTCCTGATCCAAGAAGTCCTGTAAGTCCGACAACTTCTCCTTTGTTAACAGTGAAGTTGAATGGACGGATGCTTCCTTTTCTTCCGATTCCTTCTGCTTCGATAACCGGAATAAATTCTTTCAGTTCTGCATGCTCGCCCTTGATATCAGCAAGATCATCGAAATCTTTACCCATCATCTTAGCAACCAGCATAACTCTTGGAAGGTCTTTTGTTGTATATTCTCCAACCAGTTCACCATTTCTGAGAACAGTGATACGGTCACAGACTGCATATACCTGCTCCAGGAAATGTGTAACGAAGATAATTCCAACTCCCTGAGCTTTCAAACGATTCATTAATACGAATAATTTTTCTACTTCATCATCATCCAGAGAAGATGTAGGCTCATCAAGAATCAGTACACGACAGTTCATATCAACCGCACGTGCGATAGCGATCATCTGCTGTTTAGCAAGTGAACACTCTTCCAGTTTATCTGTAGCTTTTGCATCAATCTGCAGATCCTTTAACAGCTCTGTAGATTTCTTGTTCATTGTCTTCCAGTCGATAAGGCCTGCTTTTCTTGGTTCACGTCCGATAAACAGATTTTCTGCAACTGTAAGGTTCGGACAAAGGTTGACTTCCTGATATACAGTACTGATTCCATTGTCCTGCGCATCCTGTGGAGATCTGTTAACGATTGGTGCGTCTTTTCCTTCCATTTTAATCTCTCCAGACTCAAATGGATGCACACCGGTAAGTACTTTGATCAAAGTAGACTTTCCTGCACCATTTTCTCCCATCAGAGCGTGGATTTCTCCTTTACGGAGAGTAAAATCAACATGTTGTAAGGCTTTGACACCTGGAAACGTCTTTGAGATATCTCTCATTGTTAATACAACATTATTTTCCATTTCTAATGTTCACCCGCTTTCTTTAATATCCAAAAGGGCATAGAAAGCGCGGCAGCATATCCGGCTTTTCATTCCGTTTATTCCGCCGCGCCATTTCACCTCTTTTTTATGTTACTATAAGTTCTGCCTGTTTTTAGTATGCACGTTTGTCAAGAATTTCCTGTGTAATCTTTGTTACATCATAATCTTTATCATCAACTTTCACACTCTTAACAGTGTCATCATATGCGAACATTTCTTCCTCTACATATGCTTTCTTGTCAACATCTTTGCCATCTTCCAGCTTCTTGATGATTTCTTCTACACGTGGTCCGTGTAATGGGTTACACTCTGTATCGCAGATGATCTTTCCAGATAATGTATCTGTCAGACCAGCGTTTGTTGTATCGAATGACATTACAAGGATGTCTCCATCCGGTCCTACTGTCTTACCAGCAGCTTCGATTGCATCGATTGCTCCGAATGCTTCGTTATCATTCTCACAGTAAACTACGTTGATGTTATCATGCTGTTTCAGCATAGACTCCATAACTTCCTGTCCTTTAGCCTGTGTGAATTCACCTGTCTGCTGTGCTACGATGTTCCATCCATATTCTTTAGCAGCTTCTTCAAGACCTTCTGTACGTCCGATCTGAGCTGAAGCTCCGATTGTTCCCTGAATGTGAGCGATGTTAACTTCCTTCATTCCCTTAGCTTCTGCATAAGCGTTCAGCCATTCGCAAGCTTTCTGGCCTTCCATCTTGAAGTTAGATCCTACCCAGGCTGTGTAAAGGCTGTCATCAGATACATCGATCATACGGTCAACGATGATTACCGGGATATCAGCATCTTTTGCTTCTTTCAGAACTGTGTCCCATCCTGTCTCTGTTACAGGTGCAAGTACGATGTAGTCAACATCCTGCTGGATGAAGTTACGGATTGCTGTGATCTGATTCTCCTGTTTCTGCTGAGCATCGTCAAAGATCAGTTTGTATCCGTTCTTTTCGCTGAATGTGCTCTTCATTGATTCAGAGTTTGCTGTACGCCAGTCAGATTCAGCACCTACCTGTGAGAAACCAATTGTAATTTCATCACTTGAGCTTGATTTTGAGCTGTCAGACTTGCTATCCCCACCTTTGTTTCCGCATCCAACTGCTAATGATGCTACCATTGTAGCTGCCAGTAACGCTGTAATCACTTTTCTTTTCATTTTCATATCCTCCTCGGTTTTTCGATTTTCTTTGATTGTCCGTCTGTCAATCACTTGTTAACTATATATTACTGAATTTCAGACAAACAATAAACAGAAGATTCTTCTGAATTTTTAGAATTTCTTTTGAATCGTTTCACAAAAGTTGGTTTTTTTACGAAAAAGGTTGGTTTTTTTGTGCTGCCATAGTAACCGTCGCTTTTGTACCATCATTTTCCACACTTTCCAGAGTTACTCCGTACCGTTCTCCGTAATAATAACGAATTCTCCGGTTTACATTTCCAATCCCAAATCCATCAATACTTTTATCTCCTTTTTCTTTTCCAATACTTTCCTGAAGTTTTTCTAACACTTCTTTCGTCATACCTTTTCCATCATCTGTGACTGTAAATATCATATTTTCACCGTCCAGCCTTCCGGTGATTTTTATCATTCCGCCACCACGTTTATTTTTCAGGCCATGGTAGAGAGCATTTTCCACTAATGGCTGCAAAGTCAGCTTAGGGATCATGAATTCTCCCATATTTTCCTCCATATCGATTTCATAACTCATAATATCCTGATATCTGAACTGTTGGATCTTCAGATAACTTTCTATATGTGACCGTTCTTCCCGTACTGTAATAAAATCCCGGCCTTTACTTAATGTTGTACGGAAGAAGTCTGAAAGTGCCGTAACCATTGACACAACTTCATCCTTACGGTTTTCTTCCGCCAGCCATACAATTGCATCCAGTGTGTTATACAGAAAATGAGGATTAATCTGCGCCTGCAAAAGTTTTGTTTCTGCAATGCGTAAATTTTTTTGCTGCTGCTTGATATCTTCAACCAATCCACCAATTTCCTGAGTCATATCATTAAAACTTCTGGTAAGCACTGCAATCTCATCTGTATTCGATTCCTTCGTCTGTACCGTAAAATCTCCTTCTGCCACCTGTTGTGTCATCCGGCATAATTTCTGTATTGGCTTTGTCACGCTTTTTGCCGCCTTCATTGTCAAAAACAAGGCTAACACGATCGCCGCTACGGATATCCAGATACATATAACAAACGTTCTTGTATTTCTTGTATCCAGTTCTGCTTTTACATTCGCATAATTGGTAGTCTCTACATATATATAGTCCTGTATTCCTTCCTGGATCAATGATGTCAGCATATAAATATTTTCATTCAGGTAGTTCATTTTATCTTCATATGCTCCACCCGAATCAATAGCTGTCTCCAGTTCTTTTACACAGCCTTTCAAAGACTTCAAGCTGTTTTTCAATCGTTTAATCTGATTTCTGTTGCTGTCCACGGTTGCCATGTAAGATAACTTATCACAGGTTTCTTCAAGCTCGTCAATATATTTATAAGGATTGACCGTCAAAATACCATTTACAGTTGTCTCTCCGTCACCAAGTTCTTCCATATCTCTTTTTCCGATAACAGCCAGATACATACTGTAATCCATACGTTCTTTAAAATCTCTTGCATACATATTGGCATACGAGACACTTTTTGTGATCTGTGCATATGCCGAAGTCGCATTTGTCAGCGAGGCCAGAAGATACGTCATTACCAGTATCATAGGAATAAATACAGCAAGAGAAATTCCTGCCAGTCTCTGATTTAACGAGACATTCCTGCTAATCTTTTTCATCCTTTACTCCTTTCCTCGTGCTCTAAATTCCTTCGGTGTACAATTTTGCGTTTTCTTAAATATATAACTGAAATAATGCGGATCCTTATATCCTACTTCATAGCCGATTTCCGAGGTCTTCATTGATGAACACATCAAAAGTTCTTTTGCCCTGTCCATTCGTATCTCTGTAAGATATTCCACAAATGTCTTTCCCATCTCTTTGCTGAAAATAGAACTGAAATAGCTTGGGCTCATCCCTACTTCTGCTGCTATCGTATTCAGGGAAATCTCATCCGACATATATGTTTTTCTGATCTGATCTTTAGCAATTTCTATAATATCCGAATAACGTCTTCCGCTTATTGTGTCACGTACTCCAATAATCTTTTTCAAAAGCATTCTTATATAATTTTTAATTTCTTCCAATGTCTGAATCGTCTTCATACTATTCTTTAATTCTTCTGACTGAGCTTGCATTTCCCCCTCTATTCCCTCAAACTTTTCGCAGAAAGACATCATGACTATATATGCGTCCATAATTATATACTGACGCATTAATACAGATTTCAGATTTTCCTCCGGTAATTCATTTATATACACATCTACAAACTCATCTATCTCGTCTTCTGCCCCATTATTCAAGAATTTTTCCAACATGGTCCTGGTCTTTTCTATCTCTCCGAAGCTCGTAATTTCTATGTCATCCAGAGTATCTACATTCTGAGCCATCCGGATATCTTCTACGGATATGATCCGGTTAAGCTCCATTGTAAATCTCGCCGCCAATGCACGTTCTGCCTCCCTGAACGATTCTTCGAGCTCCCTGAGTCTGGCTACCGGCTGTCCAATTCCTCCAAAATAAGCAATTGTCGAATAATTCTTCATAATTTCTTCCAGATCTTTTGACAGCTCTTTTACTCTTTCTGACATTTGTTCTTCATTGTCAGCCATTAAAAGAAATGCCCAGCCTTCTACGCCACGCTGAAATTCAAATACATATTCCAGTCTTTCTGTTAATTTCTCAATTGCATATTCTGCTTCTCCCAATAGTTCTCCGGATTTTCGATTTTCTTCCCCTAAGGTAAAACGGAATAAAAGCAGGTTATACATCCCGGCGCTCAAATTCATTTCATATTTTTCCCCGGTTTCCAGTGCATCTGCCATTGACAGATTACCTGCTATCATCTGTTCGAAGAATTTCTGTTTCTCATGCTCGGTATTCTCCCGCATTTCTTCCATATACTTACGAACCAGGTCTTTATCTTCTTTTTCACGACGGATAGATTCACTCACCCCATTTAAAGCTTCCAGTAATTTGCCGGAAGATATCGGTTTTAAAAGGTACTCTGTTACCCCCAGACGTATTGCCTCTTTGGCATAGTCGAATTCATCATACCCACTCAAAATCAGGATTTTAATATTCGGAAGTTCCTTTTTTACCAGTTTACAAAGTTCCAGTCCATCCATGAACGGCATACGGATATCTGTAATCAGAATATCCGGTTTTTCTTTTATAATCATGGGATAAGCCAGTTCTCCGTCACTTGCCTCTCCACAGAATATGTACCCTTCTTTTTCCCAGTCAATACTGTTTTTAATTCCTCTTCGTATAACCATTTCATCTTCTACAAGAAATACTTTTATCTCATTCATACTAATACATCCTCTCTTTCACTATTTTATCTGTAACTACCGTCACACTCCATTTTGCTTTTTCAATTTCAATCGTTGAAATTGATTTATTCTGAGTATATATTTTGTCTCCGATATAATATTCCTTATTGACATCTCTTTTGTATTCCAGCTGCTTAATTATCTTTTCGATCTTCTTTCCAAAATCTGGATTACATTCTACGTCTACGGCAATCTTTCCGTTTTGTACTTCTGCGAGCCCTTCTCTTGTTGCGTCGAACGATATTATCTGAATCCCATCCGTTCCAACTTTTTTCCCGGCCTGTTCGATCGCGTTGATCGCACCAAGCGCTTCACTGTCATTCTCGCAATACACCATATCGATATCCTTATATTTCTTCAGATATTCTTCCATAACTTCATGGCTTTTTGCCTGTGTGAACGCTCCTGTCTGCTGTTCAAGAATGTTCCATCCATTCTTCTTTGCGGCTTCTTCCAGCGCTTTTGTTCTTCCGATCTGGGCCGTTGCACCTTCTGTTCCCATAATATGCACAATATTCAATGTTTTCTTTTTATTTCTTTCCGCATATTGTTCCATCCAGCTGCAGGCTTTCTGCCCTTCCTGATAAAAATCAGCCCCCACCCAGGTCGTATACAAGCTGTCATCCTTTACCTTAACCTGTCTGTCTGCGATGATTACCGGGATTTTGGCCTTCTTTGCCTCTTTTAATACTGTATCCCATCCAGTTTCTACTACCGGTGCAAGAACAATATAGTTCACATCCTGCTGTATAAAGCCACGAATCGCTTTAATCTGTTGTTCCTGTTGTTGCTGCGCATCTTTAAAGATCAGATCATATCCTCTTTTTTGAGAAAATGTAGTCTTTATAGAAATGGAATTTCCCGTCCTCCATTCAGATTCTGCTCCTACCTGTGAAAATCCTATAGATATTAATGGTGTCTCTTCATCTTTTTTCTCTGTTTTATTTATTACTTTGTTCGCGTTGGCCAGAACAATTTCTCCTGCAACTGCCAGAAATACAAGTCCTACCGCCGCGACAACTCTTGTCCAGTTTTTTCTTCCATTCCCTGTTTCACTCATAAAAAAAGTCCTCCTATAATATGCAAACAGCTAATGGCTATTATACACTAATTATAGAAGAACTTCTTCATTACTTATATAATTTTATTTACGAAAATAGTTCGTTTTTTTGCGATTCTAAATATCCCCGCGTCTGTTTCTGGACGCTTTCAGTCGTGTCATGGCACGGGCCATAGAAGCCTGTGACAGATAATACTCCTGAATGCTCTGCTTCTGAC
>OLSO01002674.1_pt1 | contig 10473 bp, 5 predicted proteins | sample 1672441 | NCBI WGS metagenome assembly OLSO01 (sample SAMEA3136686, study PRJEB25190) | human gut metagenome | biome: human gut; feature: human-associated habitat; material: faeces | place: Austria | collected 2013 | reverse complement strand
TTCTCCTTTGGTATCCACATACCGCAGAATGGTTCCATATCCGCCCGGTCCGTCCGGATTGCCCCTGGCAGCGCCATCTGTAAAAATTTTTACAAGCATATGCCCTCCATTTTTTGGTCATTCACTGACAGATGTTTCTTCTGGCTTCGTCTCCTGCCAAAGCACCTGCTCGATCTGCTTTGCCAGCGCCTGCTGACGCCTTTTTTCCCGCCCGTTTGTACTTACACCGATCACGGTATTCCCACAGGTCGCAATACCCGGAAAATAAAAATCGCACTTGTCACGGTCGTTACAGACATTCACCGGTATTCCGAGGCATTTGCATGCCGCATAGATGTCTTCATTTGTCTTTTTGTCATTCGTCGCCGCGATCACAAGTGCCGCGTCATACAGATCCTCTCTCTCATAAGCCTTTCGAAGGACCGTCAGCTTCCCCTGCTCTTCAAGCGTACGCAGCTCCGGGTTCACCTCCGGTGCAATCACAGTCAGGTGCTCTGTAAACTCCAGCATGGCCCGGATCCTGCGCTTCGCAATTGTCCCGGCTCCTGCCACCACTACTTTTTTATCGGTAAGATCCACAAACATTGGAAAGTACTTTTTTTCACTGCTTTTCATTCTGTTGCCTCTCTGTCATTTCGTCTGTAAATGAAGCCCGTCGTGTGCCCATTCCTGACGCATGTTTGAAAAATGATAAATGTGCTGACCTGTTGATTTTCAACAGATCAGTACACTAGTATTTAAATATAACACACACCCGAAAAAAATAAAACCAAAATTTTGGTCGACATTTGAAATGAATTAGACTATAATGATTCACAGTAGTAAAATCTTAACACTGAAGAGGTACCGTACAATGGCTATGAATTTTGTAAAAAAGCTTCCGATTCCTGCGGAAGTGAAAAAAATGTACCCGCTCTCTGACCGGGTCGTAGAAATCAAGAAAAAACGTGACGCGGAAATCCGCGACGTCTTTACCGGCGCATCGGATAAATTTATTCTGATCATCGGCCCCTGCTCGGCAGACAATGTCGACTCGGTACTCGATTACATCCACCGCCTTGCGAAGATACAAGACAAGATCGGCGACCGGATCCTTCTGATCCCGCGTATCTATACAAACAAGCCGCGCACGACCGGAGAGGGCTACAAGGGTCTCGTCCATCAGCCGGATCCGGAAAAGAAGCCGGATGTATTCGCAGGCATCGTCGCGATGCGAAAGCTCCATGCAGACGCCATCGAGCAGACCGGCCTGACCTGCGCCGATGAGATGCTTTATCCGGAAAACTATCGCTATGTCGACGATCTGCTTTCCTACGTCGCGATTGGTGCACGTTCCGTTGAGGACCAGCATCACCGCATGACCGTCAGCGGCATGACCGTACCGGCCGGTATGAAGAACCCGACCAGCGGCGATCTCTCCGTCATGTTCAATTCCGTCAAAGCAGCGCAGAGCAAGCACAACTTCATCTACCGCGGCTGGGAAGTCTACACCGACGGAAACGATCTCGCACATGTCGTACTGCGCGGTGCGACAAACAAGCATGGCGATTCGATTCCGAACTACCATTACGAGGATCTGATGCTGCTCAACGAGCTCTATGGCAAGCGTGGCCTCGCAAACCCGGCGGCAATCATCGATACAAACCATTCGAACTCCGGCAAACAATACATCGAACAGATCCGCATTGCAAAGGAAGTGCTGCACAGCATGAGCTACAACACTGAGCTTCGCAAGCTCATCAAAGGCTTCATGATTGAGAGCTACATTGAGGATGGCGCGCAGAAGATCGGCACCGGCAACCACGTCTACGGTCAGTCCATCACTGATCCGTGCCTTGGATGGGAGAAGTCGGAGAAACTGATTTACGATATTTATGATACATTAGGAAAAATGTAATGCCATAAAGCTTCAGGCCGGAGCTGCACAGCAGTTCCGGCCCGTTTTATTTTTTGGAAATTGCGTCCTGTAAAGCAAAAATGCTCCGCAGAATGCGCGCTTTAATGCTACACTTCTAATACGGTAAAGCTCTTCGGTGCCAGCCGGATGCTGCCATTAAGCTCCAGCGCACACTCAGCAACCTTCGAAGGCTCCGGCTTGTCTGCCGGCTTCTCGCCTGCCGTCTCCAGCACCCATATCTTCGCAGCACCGGCCACCGGCTGTCCATCTGCACCTTCAACCGGAAGCAGGAATGCATCATCTGTAGTATTAACCGCTTTCAGAATCAGCTTTCCTTCCTTTGTCTCGGATGCAGTCACGTAAATGCCTTCTTTCCGGAGTGTTTCATCCTGCCCGTTCAGCTGAAGTGTATGATCCCCGACGTGGTTCGCATAGAGCTTCTGCACATAATAGTTCGGAGTCAGATATACTTCATGATCGTCAAACCAGATCATATCCGGCTTCCACTGGCTGTGGCCGATCCGGTTGAGCGGCGCATAGGAGGCGAGCTTGATAACGCCTGCATTTTTCTCAAGGCCGGTCATAAAGGCAGCCTCTGCCAACGCAGCTTCCATCGTATTTTCCTTATCCTCGGTATGCGCTGCATACTCGCCGGCAAACACGCCGATCTCTCTCGGATAGTTATCATAGAATGCGATGTGGTCATACATCCACTGCGGAGATACATAGTAATGCTCATCTACCGCATAGACAAAATCCGGATTCTCCTTCTGACCTTTCCGGTAAAAATCCCACGCCAGATCATAGAGCGTATTTTCTACGCTCGGTCCTGCGGTACCAAGGAGCTTCATCTTTGGGTAAACCGCATGAATCGCCTTTTCAAACTGCACATGGCGTTCAAAAATATCCACGTACTTTGTCTCCCACTGCTCATTTCCGATCGCAAGCATCTCAAGGTCAAACGGCTGTGGATGCCCCATCTTTGCACGGAGTCCGCCCCACTTGCTCTCCACCGGACCGTTCGCAAACTCAATCAGATCCAATGCATCCTGCACAAACTCCCGGAACTCCTCATTATCGATCGGCACCAGCTCGGTCGTGCGGAACTGGCAGGCCGCACCCATTCCGAGTACCGGAAGCGGCTTTGCGCCCAAAAGCTCACAGAGCACAAAATACTCATAAAAACCGATTCCATAGGACTGTCCATAATGTGCATCCGGGCGCTTCGCATCCAGGTCTTTCCGGAAATTGCGGTCATCCTGGAATGCCCAGAGATTCGGGATGTATTTCCGATCCTTCAGCTCTCCCACAGTCTTCTTCCACTGATAGCGGTTTTCCAGGCTGATGCCCTCAACAATACATCCGCCAGGGAAACGAATAAAGCCCGGCCGGATATCTTTCAATGCTTCAAACAGATCCTTCCGGAATACACCTGCAACCGCATCATCCGGAAGCATGGAAATCAGGTCAAATTCTACGACACCTGCCACATCAAGTCTGATCTCAAAGGATGCTCCTGACACCGTCTCGTCTGCCGTCAGTGTCATGTCATACTTCACCCATTCGTGTTCTCTGCAGCGCTTCGTCACATCAATACCTTTGATCTCCCGCTGAATCTCGGCAAACGGGCCGTCTGTCAGCGGAAACTCCACCGTCAGATCTGTAAACGGCGCATATGGCACCGGCTTCACCGCCGCGACACTTCCTTTTGCATAAGTCGTTCCATCTTTATTTACTTCGACTGAGAACGATTCTCCCTCATATGCAACACATCTTGCATAAAAGGAGACATGATAGCTCTTGCCTTTCTCCAGATAGATGCCATCATATGCCTGATTCGCGAAGCCCTGATGAGCTGCATACGTCGTCAGTCTCAGATAATGCGGATTCACCATCGAAAGGGGCAGGCCGGTCACATACTGCATCCGCGGTGTCTGCTCTCCTTCTTTGCAGACCGGAGTCCATGCATAGCCATAATCGTCTACCGCATAGAAATTACCCGGTGTGCCAAATCCCTCCTTTGCCTCAAAGGAACGGTTCTCAATCATCTCCGCATAGAGTCCGCCGTCTGCAGCAAAATTGATATCCTCAAAAAAGAGACCAATCATTTCTGGAGAAATTTTTTCTCCATATTCACGTGTAAGCTTCATTGCACATGTTCCTCCGTAGTTATTTAAATTTCTTTCTATATTATAACCGTTTCCAGAATATTCCACAACCGGATTTTTCCGATCCGTTCTCTTTTTATTCGTTCCGCAGTGCCGTCACCGGATCGCTCTTCGCAGCCTTGCGGGACGGGATCAGGCCTCCGATGAAGGTCAGAAATACACTGAGGCCGATCAGCACGATCGCCGGGAGTGCCGGAAGAGACGCACTGACCTGATTTGTATCGGCCAGACGGTGAATCAGCATATTGCCCGGCACAAGCAGCGCCAACGTGATCCCGATACCCATCAGCCCCGCACAGAGTCCGATAATGCATGTCTCCGCATTGAACACCTCTGAGACATTCCGTTTTGACGCGCCGATCGCACGCAGAATACCGATCTCTTTTTTCCGCTCGAGCACACTGATGTACGTGATGACACCGATCATGATCGAAGAGACAACAAGGGAAATCGCGACAAATGCAATCAATACATAGCTGATGATATCGACGATATCCGTCACGGATGACATCAGAGTGCCGACGATGTCCGTGTAGCTGATCACCTGCTCCTCTTTACCGGATGCCTCCATCCTTGCATTGTATTCGTCCAGAATCCGCACCACCTCTTCCTTGCTCTCAAAATCCTTCGGATAGATCGAGATTCCGCCCGGAACGGCCTCGTCCGCATAGCCGAGCTTCTTAAGATTGCCGTCGCAGGACACATTTTCGTAGGTCATCAACGACATCAGAAGCTCCGAAAGCTCATCCTCGCTCATATTCATATGGATCGCCTTTGCAAATGCATCCGGATCAATCGTAAGCGCATGCTCCATTCCGCTTCCAAACTGATTCATCGCAGTCGTCATGCTCGACGTAATCTGCGTCATGACCTGCTGCAGCGTTTTTTGCATGTTCGTACCGACTTTTTTCATCATATCATTCATGGCATCCTCAATGCCAACAGTCAGCTGCTGTGCCACCTGTGCCATGATATCCGAAAATTTTGCCTCAATTGCCTTTGTGATCGCTTCTGTGTAAGCGTTCATCACACTCTGCATATACGTCCCCATTGCCTCAGAAAACTTCTGCTCTACCTGTGAAGTATCGATCATTGAGGAAAGGCCCTTTAAGAGCACCTGCTGTCCGGCTTCTGACTGCAGGTATTCCAAAAAATACGTCTCGAGATTCGCCGGATCCGGGAGGGCATTTTTCTTTGCGTAATCCGAATACCCTTCCAGCACATCCTTCACCAGAATTTCTTTGATCTGGTCTGCCGTGATATTGACCGTAAGTCCGTCCTTTATCAGCTTCTCCGCTTCCGACCGGATGGCATCCTGTGCCTCCTTTGTCGACAAAAATGCCAGAATGCTCGCCGCCCCGGTCTCTGTGATATCATTTCTCTTCACATAGTCCTGATACTGATTCATCAGCCTGGTTGCCACCGCAATCAGTCTCTCTGAGGAGACATCGACCTGAATGTTGTTCTTCACCAGCTCCCGGATATCATTTACCACCCGGCTCGTGACCTCTTCGCTCGTCAGATACTGTCGGATCGCCGCTCTCATCTTCTCAGAATCGGCCTCCGGCTTGTCCTTGATGCTCTCCTGATAGCCTTGCAAAAGCTCTGTGAGCAGCGACTGCATGCCCTCTTCGGTAAAATTAAATTTCATCTGGCTGACCATATCCATCAGATTCAGCTTTGGTGCAGCCGGAATATTAGTCGCGAGATCTTCCGGCTTCAGCACATCCGACAGATCCAGATCCAGTGTGGACAAATCCAGCATTTTCGAAAAGTCCGGCAAATCACCGGCATCCAGCTGCATGCTCCTGGACAGATCCGGCATCTTCATATTTCCACCGGACAGTCCCGATAAATCCAGTGACAATACACTCTCATCAAACTGAAATGCCTGCCGCAGCGCATCCGTATCGATCTGAAAGAGCGATTCCAGATCAAATTTACCATCACCAGATTCATCTTCCTTGCCAAATGCCTCACCGGTGAACACATTCGTCTTCTCATCTGCGAGCTGTGCCTGTACGATCGGGCTTTTCTTCGCCTCCTCGATCACGTGATGCGTCAGTGCCTTCGGGTAGCAGATACCCGCCGTGAGCATGGAAGCCGTCGCGCCCTTCTTTGGCTGGACGATGCCGACAATCGTCAGAGTCTCCCCGTTTTTCACAAGCTTTTTCATATATGCATCATTGTCTGTTTTGTCCTTCCAGACTTTATAGTCTGCATCATATTCATAATAGTCGGCCGCGTTGACAAGTCGGAACGTCGTTCCGAGAATCTGATCATAGGAGTAGCCATCTGCCTGTGTCGGCGTCTCGACCGTCTCTTCTGCCATAAACTGTTCCACCATCTCCTCCAGCTCCCTGCTGTCACGCAGTCCGAGCGTGTACTGGAGAAAATCACTGATATTTCCATTCGGCGTGAGCACAAGCACACATTCCTGGTAGGTCTTTGGCCAGCGTCCCGCCTTTACATCGTACTGTCCTTCGTAGAGCGACGCTTTCTCCGGCATCTCATAAAAAACATCCGTGCTCATGGTCATCGACATAATGCTGTTGGACGATGTCGAGGAGCCAAGTCCCATCGCAGAAAAAGACGTATCCGGATTTACCTGCCGGATCTCATCTCCCTCTTCCCTGAAAATCTGCGGCGACATTGAATACGTGTACTCTACGGCATTTGCATACTGCCCGATTCCGCTCTCCTCACTGTCAAGGTATTCCTTTAAGGACTGCAGATCATTTGAATTCATCTTGGAAAGCATATTCGTCACCATCTCTGTGACACCGACCGTGCCTTCTGCATTCTCTTTTCCCGCAGCCTCTGCCGCTCCCGCCATCATCGAGGTCAGGTCAAAGCCCGTGCTCTGGATCTGCAATGGATACTCGGAGAGCGTCTCCTCCTCCATATTCTGAATGTAACGATTCACACCATTTGAAATCGACAGAATCAGAGCGATACCAATAATACCGATCGAGCCGGCAAATGACGTCAGAAGCGTCCGCGCCTTTTTTGTTCGCAGATTCTGGAAGCTTAAGGAGAGTGCTGTCAGAAAAGACATCGATGACTTTCCCATATTTTTATGCACCGGCGGTGTCAGGCTCTCCGCTTCCGGTATAAACGGATCCGTATCCGAACGGATTTTTCCATCACGCAAGTTCACCGTCCGCGTCGCATACAGGCTTGCGAGCTCCGGATTGTGCGTAACCATCACGACGAGGCGTTCCTTTGCGACCTCCTTTAAAAGCTCCATGACCTGCACGCTCGTATCTGAATCCAGTGCCCCGGTCGGTTCATCTGCCAAAAGAATATCCGGATTGTTCACAAGCGCCCGCGCGATCGCGACACGCTGCATCTGCCCGCCGGACATCTGACTCGGCTTCTTGTGTAGCTGCGCGCCAAGGCCGACCTTTTCCAGCGCCTCTGTCGCCCGACGTCTCCGCTCGCTGCCGGAGATACCGGAAATCGTCATCGCCAGCTCCACATTTGCGAGCACGGTCTGGTGCGGGATCAGGTTATAGCTCTGGAATACAAAGCCGATCGTATGGTTCCGGTAGGAATCCCAGTCCCGGTCCTTATACTTTTTCGTCGAAATACCATTGATGATCAGATCGCCGCTGTCATAACGGTCCAGTCCCCCGATGATATTCAGCAGCGTCGTCTTTCCCGAACCGCTCGGCCCGAGAATCGCCACGAATTCATTGTCGCGCAGATTCAGGCTGACGTCATCGAGCGCCTTCTGAACCAGCTTCCCCGTGCGGTATTCCTTCCGGATATGTTGAATCTGAAGCATCCATTTCCTCCCGTCTCTTCTATAAATTAATCTTACATTCTTTTCAGCCGCTTTCTGAAATTTTTGAAGATATGCTTCCGTTTTCTGCCGGTTTTTTACCTTCGTCTCATAACAGGAAAAGCCCTGACAAACGCAGGGCTTTCGCTGACTTTTTTTATTATACATCCTATTAGAAAAGGCTGTCAATTTTTTTGTATCATTCCATCAATTCAGCTCTGTCCCTGACTTAATTCCTCTCAGGTAAGCCATCGCATTGTCCAACGTCGTCTGGCTGATTGCGCCGAGGGCTTCTTCGGTCAGGAATGCCTGATGGGAGGTCACAATGACATTCGGGAAGGATAAGAGCCGCGCAGTCGTGGAGTGCATCAGGATGTCATCCTCGCGGTTCTCGTATACATTCTGTGTCTCCTCCTCGTACACATCCAATCCGACACCAAAGAATTTCCGCTCCCGGATTCCGGCGATCAGATCATCGGTCTTTACAAGCCCTCCGCGGGAGGTATTGACCAGAATCACGCCGTCCTTCATCTTGTTGATCGTATCGATATTGATCATATGGTGCGTGCTCTCCATCAGCGGGCAGTGCAGGGAGATCAGGTCACTCGTTGCGAGCAGCTCATCCAGCTCCACATAAGTAACGAAATCAAGATCCGGATTCTGATACATGTCGTATGCGATGACCTTCATGCCAAATCCATGACAAATGCGCGCCATTGCCGCTCCGATTTTTCCCGTTCCCACGATTCCGGCTGTCTTTCCGTAAAAATTCATTCCGGTCAGTCCCTGCAGGCTGAAATTGTTCTCGCGGACTCTCATATATGCCTTGTGCAGATGACGGTTCACTGCCATCGCCAAAGCCATCGCATGCTCCGCTACCGCCTCCGGTGAATAGCCCGGTACGCGCATGACTGTGATACCATACTCTGTCGCCGCCTTCAAATCTACATTATTGAAGCCTGCGCAGCGCATAAGTACAAGCTTGACACCTCTGTTCTGCAGCACCTTTAACGTCTTTTCACTCACATCTGAGCTTACAAACGCGCAGATTGCTTCGCTGTCCTGTACATAGGATGCTGTCTTCGGTGAGAGGTCCGTCTCCCAGTACTCCAGCTCCAGCTCCGGATACTGCTCTTTGATTCTGTTGAAGGATTCTTTATCATAACTTTTTGCACCAAAAAATGTAATTCTCATGCTCTGTCTCCTCTCTGATCTCACAGTTTATGTGAAACACGATAACCTTGTCGTTCTGTTCGTTAATATTTTAACGAGTAAGTCATTGAAAATCAATTGGCAGATTTACCTGTCTTTTTTTCACAATTGCTTTCTTTTCCTACAATATTTTCTGCTTCTTGGCGTTTTATACAAAGCGTTCGGTAAGACAAACCGTTTTTTCGTCGACGTGACACTCCTTCATTTCCGCTTTTGCTTCTTCTACAGAATCAAGTGCATTTTCCTTGTGCTTTTGCAAAAACTTCTTGCATCTGTTTCCAAAGTATGGTATGATGTCTCTCGTGCAAACGCATATGCCACTGTGGCGGAATTGGCAGACGCACTTGACTCAAAATCAAGCGGGTAACACCGTGCCGGTTCGAGTCCGGCCAGTGGCATAAAAAAGGCTTTGAGGGATTTCCCCTGAAGCCTTTTCTTTTTGAGTCCTACCCACTGCTTATTGCTCTGCGCAATTGAAGCAGGGGACTTGCTCGACTTAGCTTAAAAACGGATACCGACAATCCATGCCAGTATCCGCTCTTCTTATACTGTGTTTATCCAATTTTACTGTCGCAAGCAACGATTAAAGCGGACATTCGCAATCCATCCCTGCAGCTCTGCTGACAGGGCCCCGCTTCGCTACTTGCTCATGAACGCAGTCGCTTAGTACTCCGCGCACTTGAAGCGGGGGAATGCTTATCTGCGTTCAAGTCGTCATATATCATCCTTAGCACTTGCGTCTATGCAACCTTACTCTTCGTCCGTGCTCTCCAATTCCCCGGTAAAACCGGCCTCCTGTATCATGCGCAGGGTATCATCAATGCCCTGTCCGCCTGCAGTCAGGTAACCGGATGCGAAAATGGAATCTACCACTTTGAATAAGGTTGGCTCGATGCCCTTGAAGTAGACCTCACGTCCTGCCGCACAGCGGATATCGGAAGTCGGCACCATCAGTCTCGCAAGACAGAGCACCTTCAGACAGTATTCCGGTGTCAAACCGGAGATGTCGCGGTTCGCCAGACGCGTTCCTTCGATCGGGAGCAGGAAATTGATCGGGACAGATTCCGGATGAATCTCACGGATATCCATGAGCATGTCTGCCACATCGCCATGGCTTTCTCCCATTCCGATGATTCCACCGCAGCACATCTCGAATCCGATCCCCTTCAGCATCCGGATATTCTGGATCCGCTGCTCATAAGTATGCGTGCTGCAGATATTCGGATAAAAGGAACGGCTCGTGTTCAGATTGTGATTGATCCGGTTCAGGCCGGCATCCTTGAGCAGCTGTGCCTGCTTTTCCGTCAGAAATCCGATTGAGCAACAGATCTGCGTGTCATTTTTCTTCATTTTCCGGATACGCGCTGCGAGATCCTCGATCTCTGCATCGGTAAACCGGATGCCGCTCA
>OLSO01002669.1_pt1 | contig 10480 bp, 11 predicted proteins | sample 1672441 | NCBI WGS metagenome assembly OLSO01 (sample SAMEA3136686, study PRJEB25190) | human gut metagenome | biome: human gut; feature: human-associated habitat; material: faeces | place: Austria | collected 2013 | reverse complement strand
AACAGCTCGATAAATTGCATTAAAATATGTGGTGTTTCCAGACGTACTTTTAAATGCCGTTATATAAAATGTTAAAATTAAAGCGATAATAATCAAAATATAACCAACTGCTTTTTTCCAAAATACTGCCTTTACTGATAGTAACCACGTCAGTAGCACAAACGCTATAAGAATATCTAATCGAAAAATCCTTTGCCATTCTTGTTTTCGTAATATCATTGGCAAAAAAACCACCAATAGAAGCACAGTTTTCTGAAAACCATCTAACAGACCAAAATTACATTTTTTTTCCAAATCTATTTTAAAAATAAAGGAACAAGCTCCATATAATAAAATTGTGACAATAGCATACACAAAAGCATAGCTATAATTGTATGTTTGAAATCCTCTTGTAGCCCACATAGCAAATTTTGCAGATGCAAAATATTGTTGTAGCAACGTCATTAACGGAGATGTTGTAAAATATAGCAGTCCCGCACCTATTAAACTTACCACAATACACTTGTCCTTTTTTAAAATTCTTGCAAAAATAATAATCAAAAAAGAGAGGGATGCCTGATGAATCAAAGAGGCAACCAAAACCAAAAGAATAAAATACAAAATTGCTTTTTTAGTTTCAATAGAATCATCAAACAATATTGTTAAGCCCCAAAATACTATGACCATTCCTAGACTGCTTCGTATTTGCACAATTGATAGTGGCAATATAATAAAAAAATGCAAAATCAACACAATATTTTTATATTTTGTTAATCTTGTAGTAGCTAAATCCAACATGACCACATACACCAAACCTAAAACAGCAAAAAACTGTTGGTATGAAAATCCAATTCGTTTTGAACAGATTATCAACAATGAAAATAGCCATTCAGAGGAAATTGAAAATTTTAGATCTCGGATAGTAGTATGTAAATACTGCACTTCATAATTAGTATAATCGGGGTTTGTGAAATTGAAAGCTAACAATAGCCACGCAAAAAATAAAAGAATTTTTGATTGTATTTTATCCTTAGGTGCAATAAGAGAAAAAAAAGTAACCCCCAGTGACATAGTAAATAATAACATCTAAACCTAACCTCTCTTAAATATCAATTTTAATAACTCACAATCACTCCTAAAAAGATGATAATAATAAAATCTTCTTCTTTTCCATTCTGAATTACTTAAACTATCTGACGAGGCATCTTCAAGATGTGTAATCATGAGTTTTGGCGTATAATATGTCGAATCTCCATTTTCCATCAATAAATAATATAAAATATTTTCTTCTCTATATAAAAATGTTTTATCATACATTCCAGAATATTTTTTTATGTATTTAGGCGTAAAAAATAATGCAGAACCATGTAATGTCACGTTTATTTGTTCTTTTTTATAATCAGATGCTAAATCATTTACTTTTGATTGAATCTTTATATTTCTTTTATTAATTCTAATTAAGAAATTCTCTATTCCAATAACATTAGTAAAATAATGCAACAATGAATTAATACAATTTTTTAATAATTGTTTTCGCGTATAACTAATAGTAGGCTGCGGATTTTGATGTATATTTTGTTTTACTGCAAATATATCAGGTCCAATAACCGCAGCACCAGTTTCAGCATAAATCTTATCAAGTTTAATTAATATATCATTTTGATAAATTAATGTATCACTATTTATTTGTAGTATATACTCTGCCTTCAATTTCATGCGTGCATATTCGTATCCAATATTGTTACCTCTACTAAATCCAAGATTTTGATCACTTCGTAATAAAAAAACATTTTTATATGAAGCAATACCTTCTTGTAATAAATGATAAACATCTAAAGGACTGCCATTATCCACCACAACAATTGCGTAATCTGAAGAAACAACTGAATCAACTATAGATGCAATACAATTCAACGTTTCATTAAAAGTATTAAAATTCAATATCAAAAACACATATTTATAATTCATAATACATTTTTATATACTTCAAGTATCCTTTCTTCATTTAACTTATCCGTAAAATTATTTAACGCAAATTTTTGTCCTTTAAAAGCAATTTTTCTTGCTTTTTCTTTATTATTAGTGATTAGGTCAAATATCTCATCTAACTTTGACAAGTCTCGATATAGTATTCCTCTTTCATAAGCTAATAATTCACTTGTTCCCCCTGCATCATAGCCTACAACTAAACACCCAGCCATCATAGCCTCAACAGTAGTTCTACCAAATGCTTCTTTCGTCGAATTAACAATAACAACATCTGAACTTCGATAACAGATGCAATATCTTTAGTAAACCCACATAACATTACCTTATTTACCAAAGCATTACATTCTATTTCTTTTTTTATATCTTTTACATAATTTTCTTCTCCATCTCCATATATATATAACTTATAATTATAATCATCTTTTAAATATCCCAATGCTTTTACAAAAGATAATTGTCCCTTTGAATTTTGTAATCTACCTGGAAATATTATTTTTATTTCATCATCAGATAGTATCTGTGTTTCGAATGCAGTAAAAGCGTTCTATATCTACTCCATTATAAATAGTTTTACAACTCTTCTTTAATTTCTTTTCATAATACTCTTTTACTGCATTCGAAACACAAACTCTTGCATCTGCTTTATTAAATAATTGTCTTGAAAATTTATCCCAATGAAATTTTGCTTCTAAATCCTCATAAACAAACTCTCGAAAATGCCATATTAATTTTCTCTTTTGAAAAATTGCAGAAAGTGCACCAAATCCTATAGCAGCCGAATTAATATGAACAATGTCTGGTTTTTCCTGCTTAATATATTTATAAATCTTTAATTCGGCAATAATATTCTTATATGCTTTATAGATGCCCTTTGCAAAATCATATCTCCAATTTTGGGGGATATAAATCCATTTGTAATAATCAAAGAATTTTACAGTTATGCCTTTTGCATCCCACAATTCTGAAGGTTTGTTTTGATCTGGTAATATAGCTATAACTTCATTACCATCTGAAACTAGATTTCTCAATAGATAATACATAGAATATGCTGATCCATATGCTCCAGAATCAGCACCAATTATTAGTATCTTCACACCATTCTCCTTATTCGTATGTTCCTAATTCAAAAATATAATCTGCAAAAAATTTCCCACCATTAATCAAGTATGCAGAAATAGAACCTTGAGTAATCGAACTAATAAAATATTTACACTTTGATAACATAAGTATTTTAAGCAAATATTCTTTTCCTCTCTGATAAACATCTTCGTCTAAACAATCTGTTTTGCTCAAAAAGTCATCACCAGAATAATCTTTAATAAAATGATCAAATGATGCAATATGAACTTCATTTCCGAATTTTTCAACCATTTTTTGATAATTATCATAATCTTCCGTAACTAAAAATAAATCATGACACTGATACTTATTTTTAAATTCAATCACTTTTTCTATTACCATTTCCTGACTAGGTTGAATAGGTTCACCTGGAGGCTTCATTTTTGTATAATCTGTTCCTCTCATATAAATCCCTATACACTTTGATACATCGACTTTTTTTAATTCAGTATTCAAACTGTTTTTAATATCTTCAGAAAACGAAACATATTTTTGAACAAGACTATAACAATACTTACACAAATCTTTATTAAAAAAAACAGCTTTACTGAATAAGTTAGTATCAACTTCACTAACCAATTTTTCACCCGAAATTATACAATAATTATTATAAGCCATATCTAATGTTGCTGATGATGGTTGTAAAAAAACAACTCCCATGAATTTTTATTATCTATATAATATTGCGTATAGTAATTCTTCATATCAACAACAGGAATAAGATTTTGTTTATATGCATAGTCAACCCTCTGCATTATATAATTAAAAATAGACATCAACCCTTCAATTCCATTTGTTCTTGGTCTAATAATATAGTATTTTTGGGGAGTATTTGCTTTATTTACCACATGCTCAATAGCAGAATGATGAAATATAAAAACATATAAATAATATAATATATGATATATTTCCGGATGTTTAAGCAACCATTTTTTTATAAACATTTTAAATTTTATTTTCACTATTACTTCAAGTCCCCTGTTATCTCAAATTTTCTTTTATATTTTAACTGCTCATATATTTTAAAATCTACAAGCATCCTATAATATAGATGGTACAAAAACGAATAAATAAATCCTTCCTTACCATTTAAGCAATTGCCTTTAATAAAATACGCATAGGCAAAATATAACCAACACCTAAAAAATATAGGTGCTTTATAATACTTTGTTTTTTTTAAACGCATTTGGCTTATTTCTCTGTCGGATGCCTCGAACTTTTCATCTGGAAAAGTACCTTCAATATAATCTTGCATTTCTCTAGTTGCATACCAATTCAATTTTTTTACATAGCTACTTAAATCTTTAAAATCGTAATGCAAAAATTTCTCCTTAATTTCAACTGCTTCTCCTTCCAATAGAATAGTATGCTCATCCATCTTACGATCTTCAATTCTCCCCATTCCTGTTTTGAAAACCATAAGCTTTTTCTTTCTACTGCCACCATGTTTCAAACGTTTGTCCATAAAATATAACCAAGCTTCTAAAACAAATCCATTAATACAATCATCTGCATGCTCACACATAGCTTGTCCAAGTTCTTTACATAACTCAGGCGTTAAACGCTCATCTGCATCTAATCTTAAAGTCCACATTGTATTAATGTTTACATGGTCAATTCCCCAATTAAATTGACGCGCATAATTTTCAAACGGATGAGTATATATATCAACAAATTCATAGTGACGTGCAATTTCAAGGGTTTTATCACTACTTCCACTATCAATAACAACTGCTCTTTTTACAAATCCTTGAATAGACTTCAAGCAATTATCTATATTTTCTTCTTCATTTTTAGTTAAAATAATTGCTGTTAAATCGGCCATAACGTCAACACCACCTTCTCTTTATCTTTTTTCTCTTTTTAATTTCAACAAACCTCTTAATAAAAATGCAAACCATGGCAATGGATCATCAATAGAAAAAGTTTGATCTTTTATTCCTTTAATTCTAAACCAAGATGGTTTGACTTTAAATCGATTTGGTGATTTTATAAACCACAATAAATCAATCTGGGACATACGAACACCTACTCCTATTTTATATTTCATCATAGGAGTAACTACTTCACCATATATATCTTCAATAATCTGTTGAGCCTGATTCACACCCGCTAAGAATCCAATTTTTGAACAGGCTAATATTCTTGGATTTATCTCTATCACTTTTGCAATATTATCACGAGGATCAATCATAAGATCAACACCTACGCAACCCTTTAACCTCAAAATTTTAATTAATTTTATACATTCTTCATGTATATCCAATCTTTCAAATGTCATATTAAATGTTCCAGTTCCTCCATCCAATGGATAAAATCTGTAACATCTATATAAAAAGGAACTTTTCACTTCTCCATTTTTGTCAATATATAAATTATCAGAAATTAAAGCACTATTAATTGGTAAACATTCTTGAACTACCATATCCGCTATATTAATATTGTTATTTGCTACAATAGTTTTCAATTCATTTACGGTTTCAATTCTATAAAAACCTCTTGCCCCAAATCCTTTTCGCGGTTTTATTACAATAGGAAATTTTATCTTACTGTCAATTATTTCTTCGATATTACTTACATTAACCAATGTTTTAGGACAAGGTACATTATTTTGCATACAAATTTCCATAACATTAAGTTTATCTTGAGCTTTTTCAAAAACTTCTCTATCACTCACACAAATAGTAGCAAACTGAGATAATTCTTCCTTATGTTTTGCAACAATGCCAGCTGAAAAATCAACCAATGGAAGTACAACATCATATTTTCCAGTTTTAATCAATTCAACAATATATTTTTCAGATTCTTCGTATAAATTAGGATCACACATTCCTAATATTTTATGATCTGGCAACCTTGAAGCATATCCACAATCTAATCTTGTATGGCAAAGTAATGAAATTTCCATATTATATTTTTTAAATTCACGCATAAAAGGTAAACATTGTCTAGCATAACCTTCAAGTATTAAAACATGTTTTTTTTTCATTTCACCCTTATTATTCATTTTTCACTCACTTTTCAATGGATTAACAACTTTATTTAGTAAATATGTATATTTGTTTTCTCCAGTAATCCACTTTAAACACACATATACTATTCTCACTAATTTATAAGGTATCCAAATGACTATTTTTGCACGACCATTCATTTTTTCATTTTTTATGTAATCAGGTGTCCACATTTTTTGTTCATCTTTGATTATTTTGACCGTATTCTGAGGTTTTCTAGCACACCAAGCAACCATTTCTTTAACTGCTTTCTTTACATTTAATATTTCATATTCAGTACCTTTTCCTACTTGATATGCAATATTAGGATATTTTAAATAATATCTCTTTTGAATATCCCTTTTTATCGCATCTGTATAAACTGGCGATAATCTAAAAATGTCAAAATATTTTTTTTTGCACACTTCCAATTCTGCTATCATTTTACTTTTACCATAATCTGAAACCGGTTTCATAGGAGTATTAGCATTAACAATGTCATCTGTAAATCCAAAAACATCCACTGTGCTAATAAAAAGAATTGGAATTTCGCCTGCTACATCAAACACATTCTTTGCACACTCAACATTAAGATGCTTATAATTTTCCCAAGTGTATTTTTTGCCATCAACAGCATGTGCCAATGCTGCCAAATGAATAATCCTATCTGGTTTATAATTCATCACAATATTATATAGTTCATTTTTATCCGCAAGGTCTACTTGTTGATGAAAATATCTGTCATTATTAAATCTAGCACTATCTCTATCAATTCCTATAACATCGTATTTCGAATCAACTAATTCTTTCACTAAATGCGCGCCTATCATTCCATTTGCTCCAGTAACAAGTATCCGCATTCTACTTCTCCTCTATTTTATTAGGCTTGAATTACTTTGCTCTGCCATTTTAATCAATTTTCTTAGCAATTTTGTGTTTTCTTTTCTAAAAATTCTACATAAAATACAATAAGCCGTTTCAAAAAAGATCCAAAAATCAAATAAAAAACTCTGTTTCTGTACATAAACATATTCAAGCTCTCTACGTATCGGATATACTTTTTTCATATACTCTTCAATATTTTCCTCTTCAAACTGATCTCCATAAATATAATCATATAAAGCAGCTGGACCAGTTATACCTGGTTTCACTTGCTTTGCATCGTTATATTTTCCAAATCTAAACAAATCTTCTTGATCCACAGCAACGGGACGTGGTCCTACAATACTCATATTTCCACATAATATATTCAAGAATTGAGGAAGCTCGTCTATTTTAAATTGTCTAATTATTTTTCCCCAAAAAAATATCCTATCTGATTCTGGTCTAAGTGATGCTTCACTACCTACCTTTGCTTCTTTTAAAACACGCATTGACCGAAATTTATACATTAAAAACTTCTCGTTATTTTTTCCAATACGATTCGCTTTATAAAAAATAGGTCCATGGTCAGAAAGCTCAATTCCAATTATAGTAATAACCCATATTGGCGAAGTAAGCATAATTGCAAAAATAGAAACTACAATATCTATCATTCTTTTAAAATATTTATACATTTCTACTTCCTCATAAGTGCACATTGAAAAGCTTCCGCATAGTTACACCCAGCTTGTGCACCCCGGTATGCAGCTAATCCCTCTAGTGCTTCGTTTGAACGTGGATGAGGATAATCTCTCATAACTCCTTTATAAGCAGAAAGAGCTTTCAATTTTAATTCAATCCCTATTTTACCAATTTCCACAAAATAATTGGGTTGAAAACGATTTGATGATGTATCAAGTGACCACTCCGAACTAGATAAAACCTCCATATAAAGAAGTTCCTTTAATATCGGAAAATTTTCTCTTCTTTGAAACAATCTGCTCGCAGCTTGAACTGCATATGAAGTCTGAACATGATCATTGTTTGTATCTGAAGGATGATGCGTAATAATAGCTTCAGCACCCCAATCTTCAATACAATACTCAATAAACTGAAACAATTTTAAATGAGGAACTACATTCATCTCAATATTTGGAAATGAAGCATGATATATTTTTTCCACACCAATTATAGAAAGCGCCTCATGTTCATCAGATGACAAACTAGATGACAAATCTTTTCTTGCTTCCGCTTGAGATACCATAATTGCAACAGCAACCTTATGTCCTTCAGAAACCAATTTATGAATTGTTGCTCCAGCTCCAAGCACTTCATCATCAGGATGTGCTACAACAACTAAATATTTCATTTTTTCTTCTCCTTTATTTTTCTTTTAATTCAATTGTCTGTCCATCTGGATCAGCAGTAAATGTGAATTTTCTTCCAAACCAATCCGTTTTTATTTCTGTACAAGATACAGTTATTTTCGACAAATCTTCAACTTCAAATGCTATATGTCTTAGTCCCTTTTGCTCTGGATTCTTACTTCTTTCCGGATGTTTTGGGTCAATAAAAATTTCTAAAACAATTTCTCCGCATTTCATAAATATAATTTTGTCATAAGATCTTACAATTCTTGAAGTCTCTTTAAAACCAAGTTGTTCATAAAAATCCAAGTTTTCTTCTTTACTAATAATTAATGCTATATGATCCAAGACCATAAAGAGTTCCTCTTTTTCCCTCTACCATTTCATCATTGATTTTTTATGGCTTTACTAAATAGTTTCTTATATGTCTCACCATGCAGTTTCAGATCATCCTTCGCCGCATGATAAGTCGGTACAATCTCTTCCACATAACTCCTGATATCCGGATCATTCCCATAAGCCACAACAGCCAGTTTCTCCATCTGCCGCAAGAACTCATCTGTATCAAACGGAATCGGCTTTCCAATATGAATCAAATCATTATCCGTCTTCGTCAGACCTTCCTCTGCCATCAGTTTCTCTTCATAAAGCTTCTCACCAGGTCTCAAGCCAGTATATTCCACTTTGATATCTACATCCGGAGTCAAACCAGACATCTTAATCAGGTTTCTTGCCAGTGTATCAATCTTCACTGGAGCTCCCATATCCAGTACGAAAATCTCGCCACCTTTTGCATAAGTTCCAGCCTGAAGCACTAGGCTTACCGCTTCTGGAATTGTCATAAAGTAGCGGATGATATCTGGATGGGTAACAGTCACAGGACCACCTTTGGCAATCTGTTTCTTGAACAACGGAATAACAGATCCGTTGCTTCCTAATACATTTCCAAAACGAACTGCTACAAACTCAGTTCTAAATTTTCTCTCACCATCTGCCCCTGCATTTTCAGCAGTAGCTGCCACCTCTGCAAGTGCTTCCTCGCTGTCCTCATAGTGGCTTCCCAGTAATGGAAGCAGGTCTTCTCTTCCTGTTCTGCTGATCTTATCCATGGTCTGGATAACCATCTCACAGAGACGCTTGCTGGCTCCCATAATGTTGGTTGGATTCACAGCTTTATCTGTACTGATCAGTACGAAACGCTGACAGCCATTTTTCAGAGCTGCATGAGCAGTTTTATAGGTTCCCATTACATTGTTCTTGATTGCCTCACATGGGCTTGTCTCCATAAGTGGTACATGCTTATGTGCAGCTGCATGATAAACAATGTCTGGCTTGTATGTTTCAAATACATCATTAATCTTTCTGGTATCGCGCACGGAACCGATCAGTACCACCAGATCCAGATGTGGATATTTGGAACGAAGCTCCTGTTCAATGTCGTATGCATTGTTCTCATAGACATCGAAGATCACCAGTCGTTTCGGCGCGTGGGCTGCGATCTGACGACAAAGCTCACTTCCGATGGAACCGCCGCCACCAGTTACCAGAATGGTTTTTCCGCTGATGTAGCGGAAAATCTCATCCATATTTACTTTGATCGGTTCTCTTCCAAGAAGGTCTTCCACTGCCACATCTTTCATTTTGCTGAGGGACACCTCTCCGGTGACGAACTGATACACACCTGGAAGAATCTTCATTTCACATTTGGTTTCTTTGCAGATGTTCAGGATATCTCTTCGCTCTGCTGCACTTGCGCTTGGAATTGCCAGAAGGATCTGGTCGATTTTGTATTTCTTTGCACTTGCGAGAATGTCATCACGACCGCCTACAATGGGCACACTCTCCATATAACGTCCCCATTTGTTCGGGTTATCGTCAATAATACAGCAGACCTTTCCTTTCGGCTCTTTGGCACGTTCCACGTCGCGGAGAATGATCTGTCCTGCCTGGCCGGCACCGATCAGCATAATGTGATGCAACGGACCTTCCTCTTCCTTCTGTTTCCGTGTTCTTTCCAGAAGAACAAATCGATATGAAAAACGGATTCCTGTAATCAGGCAAAATTGAATAATGGTTCCGAAGAGATAATAGGACATTGGCATTCTCTGAATGGCAAATGTGATTCCAATTATCTGGAACAGGAATGTAATTACAGTAGATAAGCAAATTCTTAAC
>OLSO01002666.1_pt1 | contig 10490 bp, 8 predicted proteins | sample 1672441 | NCBI WGS metagenome assembly OLSO01 (sample SAMEA3136686, study PRJEB25190) | human gut metagenome | biome: human gut; feature: human-associated habitat; material: faeces | place: Austria | collected 2013 | reverse complement strand
GGAGGCATACCTGCGCCGTGCACGGGAGCTTTATTTTGCGTCGATCTCATTTGTAGATTACAACATCGGAAAAATTTTGCAGCAGCTTGAGGATATGGGAGAGTACGATAATACGCTGATCATTTTCACAAGTGACCACGGGGAAATGCTCGGAGACTATGGGACGTATCAGAAATTCCTTCCATACGACAGCTCCGCGCGCGTACCGTTGATCGTCCGGTATCCAGAAGTATTTAAAGGTGGCGAGGTCGACCGGCGCTTTGTCGATCTGAATGATATCCTGCCGACCGTGCTTGACGCGGCTGGTGTGGCTTATCCGAATCCGGCGATCCTTCCAGGGGAGTCTGTGCTGAAAAAGTCCGGCTTTAAGGATCGGACGAAGCAGTATGTGGAGCATGCGCATGGCTCCCGTCGCTGGGCAAGTATCCGGAACGGGCAGTATAAGTATACCTATTATTATGGTGGTGGAAAAGAGGAGCTGTTCGACATGATCAACGATCCGGATGAGACGACAAACCTGCTTGCGGCGCAAGAGACATGCGAATGCTTACGGCAGAGTTTTCCATCAGAGAGCGTGTCTGCAGTGCGCGAGGAACTCCACGCAGCTTTGGTGGAGCAGGAGAAGCGGTATGGACTGGAAGGCTATGTGAAGAATGATGAGCTGGTCGTGCTGGATGAAATGCAGCCGTTTTTCTACCGTGAGAATAATCCGCCGATGTTCCCAAAGGAGCAGGACGAGGATTTTGTGAGCCTGGAAGAAGAGGTGACGCGCGCGATCGCGAAGGAAGAGGTCGTGAAGCTTTCTGAGCTGGATGTGTCGTATTTTACGAAGAGCGGTACATTGAGCGAAAAAAAGCTGAAGAAGTAAGAGCCGCAAGGATGCAGAAAGGAGCCATTATGCACTCACTTAGCGTCATGCTCAAGCCGGCCTCCGGCCAGTGCAACATGCACTGCGATTACTGCTTTTACTGTGATGAGATGGAGCAGCGCGCGCAGGCGTCCTACGGCTTTATGTCTGAGGAGACTTTACAGAATGTGATCCGGAAGACGATGCTCAATGCGGACCGGGAGATTTCCTTTTCCTACCAGGGCGGAGAGCCGACCCTGGCAGGGCTTGCATTTTTTGAAAAGGCAGTCGAGCTGCAGAGAAAATATAATCGAAAAGGGATTCGCGTTCACAATGCATTGCAGACAAACGGGTATGCATTAAATGAGAAGTGGTGTCAGTTTTTTGTCAGGCATCAGTTCCTGATCGGGCTTTCGATCGACGGCGTGCAGGAGACGCACGATGTGTACCGACACGGAAGAATGCTGCAGGATAAAGAACAAAGGACAGAACAAAGCCGGTTCCGAATACCGATAGAAAGCGAGACATGCGAAACTGACATCGTACAAGGCCGGAAGAACCAGACCTACGAGCGGGCATTGCATGCGGCAGACCTGCTTGCAAGATGCGGCGTTGACTTCAACATTCTCACTGTCGTGAACCGTCAGACGGCTGCCCGGATCGAGGATATCTACGAGGACTACCGCCGTCTCGGCTGGAACTATCAGCAGTATATTGCCTGTCTGCCGCCGATGGGACAGGCTTTGTCCGATTCCGCGTATGTGCTTTCACCGGAAGCATACGGAGATTTCTTGATTCGCCTCTTTCATCTCTGGTATCGGGACTGGAAGAAGAACCGCCAGCCTTATATCCGTCAGTTTGAAAACTGGATCGGGATGCTCGCAGGCTATCCGCCGGAGGCCTGTGACCAGCATGGCACCTGTGGTATCCAGTATGTGGTGGAAGCGGATGGTAGTGTTTATCCCTGCGATTTTTACATGCTGGATGAGTACCGGCTCGGCAACCTGAATGAGAACCGGGTCGCACAGCTGGATGAAGCACGGGTGCAGATCAAATTCGTAGAACGTTCCTTTGCGCTGGATCCGTCCTGCCGGGAGTGCCGGCACTATCTCCTGTGCCGTGGCGGCTGTCAGCGCTGCCGCAAAGCAGTGTCGGGGCAGCGCGTATACCGGAATATGTGGTGCGAATCGTACCGGATGTTTTTTGATGCCTGCCTGGAAGAGATGCAGGAGGTGGCGGCAAGCGTTCCCCATATCTGAAAATATAGAGTAAATAAAAGGCAAAAATATACCCCGGACAGCAAGCGTGATCTTACTGTCGGGGGATTTTTTATGCTTCGTTGTTTTTTTCTACAATTTTCTGCATCCCATCAACAGTCGGATGCGTCAGCTTCTGGTTGTTGCAGATTTCTGCCTTTTTGCGTCTGAGCAGAATGACAGAGCAGATCAGGATGGCCGGGAAAACACAGCCGACCAGCATACCGGCCTTTAAATTATCACCGGAATTTTGCGTGACGGTGCCGACGATGTACGGTCCGATGGAACCGCCGAGATCTCCGGCCATTGCCAGCAATGCGAACATCGCCGTTCCGCCAAGCGGTATTTTACCGGAGGTAATGCTGATCGTTCCGGGCCACATGATTCCGACGGAAAATCCACATACGACACAGCCGATGAGGTTCAGAAGTGGATTCGGGGCGAGTGCGGCCAGAAGATAACAGATCAGGCAGAGCGTACCGGAAGCAATCATAAACTTTGAAAGGTCAATTTTTTCCCCGTACTTGCCGTAAAAGGAACGGCAAATTCCCATCATGACGGCAAAAAGGCATGGACCTGCGATATCTCCGAGACTTTTGGAAAGGCCAAGGGCAGATTCTGCATAGGCAGAGGCCCACTGTGCCATGGATATTTCACTTGCACCGGCGCAGATCATAAGGATCAGGGCGATCCAGAAGACCGGAATGCCGCACAGCTGATGGATGGTGAGACCTTCTCCTTCTTCCGTCAGAGATTCGATCGGGCAGGTAAGAAAGTTGAACGTATTATACAGCGGAAGCAGTGCCCAGAGGCATGCGAGGATTTTCCAGTGTTCGATACCGAAGATGGCGAAAAACGCAGTGGAAAGCAGGATGACACCTACAGATCCCCAGCAGTAAAAGGAGTGCAGCAGGCTCATGACGCTCTCCTTATGCTCGAACGGGCAGGCTTCGACGATCGGGCTTACCAGCACTTCGATCAGTCCGCTTCCCATAGCATAGATAATGACGCTGATTAAAATACCGGCAAAGGGATCCGGCATAATACCCGGAAGAACAGCAAGGCCGATTAATCCTGCCGCAGAGAACAATTCAGATGCAACGACACTTCTTCGATAGCCGATTTTATCGACGTATTTTGCACAGAACAGGTCAATAAGAAGCTGTGTGAAAAAGAAGGCTGTGGAAATAAAGGCGATCCTTCCAAGCGAAATCTGATAGGTTCGGTGGAAGGTGAGAAACAGCAGTGGTGCAAAGTTTGCGGAAATGGCCTGTGTGATAAAGCCAAGATAACAGGCGATGAGTGTTTTTTTGTACTTGTTTTTCATTTTCGGGTCTCCTGATTCATTTGTATATAGTGTTATTGCCTGCGCAGCTGCGGAACATGTGTTGCTTTACAGAACTGCTTATCTGGTATAATAACGTAAATGGAAGCAGATTTCATTGTCATATATCCGCATTTTATTGTATAATATCGCAGAAGAGGTAAAAATTCAGGACAGACCGATGGCAGTTGCATAAGGAGAAGCGCGCATGGACTTTAATACATCCTATAATAAGATTGTGACAGACGAGAATATGATGGAAATGATACAGCATGGGGACAGAGGCTATCCGTTTAAGCTTTACTATGATGACCTCGCGCTGTTTGACTTTCACTGTGTCGAATGGCACTGGCATGTGGGATTTGAGTTTGTCCTGATCGAGACAGGGACGGTGACATTCGGGATTGGAGAAAAGCAGGTGACGCTGGAAAAAGGGCATGGCGTATTTATCAATTCCAAAATCCTGCATCGCTATTATTCAGACGGGCATGCAGTGGTTCCGAACTGTGTAGTGGATCCGGATTTTCTTGCAGCTCCTGAGAGCCTGATTTATAAAAAATATGTGCAGCCGATTCAGAAATCTGCCTTAAATGGACTCATTTTTTCTCCTGACATTGCGTGGCAGGCAGAAGCAATTTCTGTCATGCGGGATATCGTGGCGGCGCAGGATTCGGAAAAGGATGTGGAGCTGGTGACTTCGTTTCTCATGCAGCGTCTGTGGCATCTGATATATCTGAACACAGAGGAAAAATATCTGACGCAGAAAGACGAAAACCCGGCTTCTGAGCAGGCGCGGCTGCAGATGATGATGCAGTACATTCATGAAAACTATGACAGAAAGCTTCTTCTTGAGAATATTGCGGATCAGGCGATGATCAGTAAAAGCACTGCATTAAATCTATTCCGGAGCTATCTGGATGATACGCCGATCCATTATTTACTGCGGTATCGCCTGCAGGAAGCAGCAAAGCTGCTTATTACAACGGAAAAAAAGATAACGGTGATTGCCCAAAGCAGCGGATTTGAAAATGTAGAATATTTTTGCAAATTATTTAAAAAGCATTATCAAATGACGCCGACGGAATATCGGAGAAAAAAGCAGCTGTCAGTATCTCGGTTAACTGCATCAAAAATGCAGCTGTCTGTTTTACAATGAGATACTGCAATACCCGGATAAAAACTGACGCTGCCCATAAAAGCGGGCAGCGTCGGCAGAAACATATATGCGTAAATGTTAGTCAAATGTAAATGCGACCTTAAAGTCACCATATTTTCCGGTAGCATATTCAAAGGCCTTCTCCCAGTCCTCAAGCTTGAAGATGCGAGATACCACGCCATTTGTCTTAATGTTCCCCTTCATCATGTTCTCAATTACGAACGGATATGCATACGGGCTGAGGTGAGAACCTCTGATGTCGAGCTCTTTGCGGTCTCCGATGATGGACCAGTCGACGGTTGTCTCGGAACCGAATACGCTGAACTCTACGAAGGTACCGAGCTTCCGGATGACCGTAAGACCCTGACGTACACTTGCCGGATTACCGGTTGCTTCAATATAAATGTCACAGCCATATCCATCAGTAAGAGCCTTGATTTCTTCATCAATATCGCATTGTCCAGGATTGAATACGAGGTCTGCGCCGAATTCCTTTGCTTTTTCCAGACGGTTCTCCTGCATATCGAGTACGATAAGGAGCTTCGGGTTTTTCATTCTTGCGTAGGTGATCATGCCAAGGCCAAGAGTGCCTGCGCCGGAGATGACAACGACATCTTCGTTTGTGATCTCTGCGCGGTCTACTGCATGCTTGGAGCAGCCGAACGGCTCGATCAGAAGCGCCTGCTCCACAGTCATCTCTTCCGGTACGCGGGTGATAACGCTGTTCTTGACATAACGTACGTACTCAGCCATACCACCATTGTTGTAGTACTGGTAGCCGTACATATCATGCGGCTGGCACATCCAGTAATGTCCGTCCTTACAGAAACGGCATTTGCCGCACGGTACGATCTGGTCTGCGGTGATGCGGTCACCGAGCTCATATTCAGTCACATTTTCACCGAGCTGTACGACACGTCCGAAGAACTCATGTCCCGGAATAAACGGCGGCTTTACCCATGACGGCTGCATCTCGTCGCCCCAGAACATTGCGACGCCGTGCTGGCATTTCAAGTCGCCTGCGCATACACCACAACCTTCTACTTTAATAATGATGTCATCCGGTCCGCACTCCGGTGTCGGGTACTCCGGCTCAAAACGATAATCACCGCGTCCATATGCTACGAGTGCTTTCATTGTTTTTGGAATTGTTCCTCTTACTGCCACTTTAGGTTCCTCCCTTTGCTATGCTATGTAATTAGTTTTTAAAATTAATTTATAAACAAATTTATAAACAAATTTATAATTAATTATAGTGATTTGGGAACTATTTGGCAATTGATTTTTATTCTAAATATGAGAAGGTGAATTTGTGAAAAAGGTATAAAAAATACGTAAGGACATCGGTTTGTCCATGCTTTTGATATAAAGCGCTTGACATAAGAGGGTTCTTTTAATAGGATGGTGGAAAGGGAACCTACAACAAAGGATGAGTGAACAATTATGGTGCTGGATCAAACGTTAACCAGACGGGATATCAAGCGAAATAACCGGCTCCGCATTTATAATCGGCTGCGGGACGCTGGATCGTTTTCCTGTCTGGATATTTCCAGGGATCTCGGTCTGAGTCTGCCGACGGTCGGAAAGAATATTTCAGATCTGGAGGAAGCCGGGCTGGTGCGTTCCTCCGAGGAAAAGAAAAATACCGGAGGGCGCAGCTCAAAGCTATATGAGGTGGTGGCAGACTATCGCGTGGCGATCGGTGTGAATATCACGAATCAGCATATCTCGGCGGTCGCGATTGACCTGCAGGGTACGGTTGTCGCGCACACCAGATTCCGTCAGGCGTTTGCCAGATGTGATGATTATTATAAGAAGCTCGGAGCTGCGGTTCAGACAGTTGTGCTGGAAGCAGGGCTTCAGGATGACCAGATTCTTGGAGTGGGGTTGGTAATTCCGGGGCTTCTGACGAAGGATGGAGAAAGTACTTATTATAGTCGGGTGCTTCGGCTGGATACGGATATGACATGCGAGGAAATTTCTGCCTATATCCCATATCAGACCCGTTTTTTTCATGATGCAAGCTCCGCTGCCTACGCAGAGAGCTGGTACAACCACGACGAGACGGATTTTTTCTATATGATGATCAGTGACAGTATCTGTGGTGCACCGATTTTAGATGCGCATCCGTACCGGGGTATGAATTTTCGCAGTGGTGAGATCGGTCACGTCCAGCTGATACGCGGCGGCAGGCAGTGTTATTGCGGCAAGCGTGGCTGTCTGGATGCTTATTGTAATACAAAGGTACTTGCGACCGTGACGAAAGGTGACCTGGCGCTGTTTTTTGAAGAGCTGGAAAAAGGAGAAGAGCGTGTACAGACCAGGTGGAAGGAGTATCTGCATTATCTCGTGACAGCAATCACGGCGGCCCGAATGCTCTTCGACTGCCGGATCGTGATTGGCGGATATCTGGGACAGTATATCGATACCTATATGGGAGAGGTCGAGGCGCTCATGCGCAAGGAAGATCCGTTTTCGGGGGACGTGGATTACCTGTCTGTGTGCGTATGCAAGACAGAGGCCTGTGCATCCGGCGGAGCGCTTTCGCTGATTGATCAGTTTATTCAAACGATATGAAATAAAAACAGAAATGAATGGCCGCTTCATTCCAAAGCATTAGGGAATGAAGCGGCCAGTTTTAACTTATATGATACACGGATTGCTTCGCATTTCATGCTCCCGCAATCCTAAAACACCTCAAATCCGCTCGGTGTTTTGTGGGCCCCAAGTTCAAAAGCCTTGTCATGCAAGCATGAACGGCTTTTTGACCTTTTGACCCTGGCATCATCATTTTATGAGACAGCACAGCACTGCTGTGATTACCATATCCGGGAGTGTATTGCCGACCGGAAGATCGACCTTCATCAGCATCCGGTAAATCACAAAGCCGATGAACCAGAGGATCAGACTGCGCCAGTCAAAGTCAGATTCTTTGCGATCCCGATGCAGGATGAAAAAGTCTGCGATCTGTACGGCGATCATCGGTGCGAAGACAGAGCCGATCAGATAGAGGAAATCGGTGATGTCATCCATCGGGAACAGAATAGCGGCAATGGTTCCGATAATGGTCACTGCGATTGCCGCATGGTTGCCTTTCAGCTTTGCCAGGATAGATTCACTGGAGATTCCGGCAGAGTAGGCATCCAGAAACGTTGTCGTGACAGTTGAAAATACGATGATCAGCAGCCCGGCAATACTTAAGCCTGCTTTCAGGAGTATCTGTGCAATATCGGACTCCCCGGTGAACAGGGAAGCACCCATGCCGATTATGTACATCCAGCAGCTGACCAGTCCGTAGACGACCGCGCTGACGGCAGTAGCTTTGACCGGCTCCTTTGCTTCGCGGGTGTAGTCACTGATCAGTGGAAGCCACGAGAGCGGCATGGCGACGGCCAGTTCAACAGCAGCGCCAAAGGAAAGGCTGTCGTCCGGAACTGTGGTGATTACATTTCCGCTGAAAAAGATTACTCGACAAAGTACGATCGTCAGCAGGAAAAGAAGTACCATGGCAACGGTATTGAGTTTGCCGAGGTTTGTGATGCCAATAAGGATCCATACAATGATGAGAAGTCCGATAATGAGACACCATACCCAGCGTCCGGCAGAGAAGATCCCGTCTGCGGCGAGTGCACCGTCATAGATCATGATGGCGGTCCATCCGACGAGCTGCAGGACATTCAGGATGGCGAACAGCAGTCCGCCCTTGCTGCCGAAGCTGGATTTTGTCGTTTCCATGGCACTTTTCCGACTGGTTCCGCCGATGACACCGGCGAGAAAGAGCATGATACAGCCGATGACATGTCCGACTAAAATAGCGGCGAGTCCACGGCCAAAGCCAAGAGAAGAAAAATAGGTTCCGGTTAAAATTTCTGCAATAGAGACACCTGCACCGAACCAGATGAGCGCATTATCCAGAAGGGAAGTTCGTTTTTCCATGATTCAGACCTCCTTTTCGTTTGTGAAAGCGTTGTGAATGGCAAAGCCGTGATCCATCGGACCGCTTCCGGATCCGAGATCCAGCATCGCGGCGAGTGCACCGGAAATGTATTCTTTTGCCTGTTCTACGGCTGTCGGAAGGTCGTAGCCTTTTGCAAGGTTGGACGCGATTGCGGAGGAAAGGGTACAGCCGGTACCATGGGTGTTCGGATTATTGATACGTTTTCCGCGGAACCAGCGTGCCATACCTTCATAATAAAGCAAATCGTTGGCGTCATTGAGATCATGTCCGCCCTTGCAGAGTACCGCACAGTGATAGGAATCAGAGATTACCTTAGCGGCTGAGATCATGTCCTCGGCCGTTTTGATGGACTGTCCGGAGAGTACTTCTGCCTCCGGAATATTCGGCGTCAGCACGGTGGCAAGCGGAAACAGCTCCTGCTTTAAAGTCTCGATCGCATCCTCACTGATCAGCCGTGCGCCGCTTGTGGCGACCATAACCGGATCTACGACAATACGTCTGGCCTCATACTGCTTCAGCTTCCGGGCGATGACCCGGATCAGCTCCTTGTCGGATACCATGCCAATCTTGATCGCATCCGGGTATATATCCGTAAAAATGCTGTCGAGCTGCTGGGCAAGAAACTCCGGGGTGCTGTTTAAAATGGCTGTAACGCCGGTTGTGTTCTGGGCGGTCAGAGCGGTGATGGCGCTCATGGCATAGACGCCATTTGCCAACATCGTCTTGATGTCTGCCTGAATGCCGGCGCCTCCGCTGGAATCACTTCCGGCGATCGTTAATGCTGTTTTTCTTTTCATAATGATTCTCCTTCCTGATGTTCAGCATACGTTTTTTAACGCGACAGAAGGTGGTGCCCCCAATCTGCCGCAGAGCGGTATAGAAATATTAAAATTATGCGAGCATTGCATTAGTCGCGGTCTTCAGATCCGCTGCTGCCTTCTGAATATCCTTTTGTGCATAAATGGCACTGATGACTGCGATTCCGCAGATGCCGCTGCCGGAGAGTTTACCGACATTTTCTTTGGTGATACCTCCGATTGCGATGACCGGGATCGAGACGGCGTCGCAGATCGCTTTTAAAGTGTCGTAAGAGACTTCCTGAGCATCATCCTTTGATCCGGTCGGGAATACAGCTCCGACGCCCAGATAATCGGCTCCGTGCCGCTCGGCTAAGATGGCCTGCTCAACGGTCTGCGCAGAGACGCCGATGATCTTGTCCGGTCCTAATTTTGCGCGGACATCCAGGGCTTCCATATCGCTCTGGCCGACGTGTACTCCGTCTGCATCCATTGCAAGTGCGATGTCCACGTTGTCATTGATGACAAACGGAACGTGATAGCTGCGGCACAGCTGCTGAAGTTCTTTTGCCTCCTCAAGAAAATGTGCTTCATCCAGCTTTTTTTCCCGCAACTGTACAAAGGTGACGCCGCCATCTAGGCTCTCCTTTACGACTGAGCACAGGCTGCGTCCGTTCAGCCAGTAGCGGTCTGTGACTGCATAGAGCAGAAGATTGTTTTTATCGCACTTCATATTTAGCCCCCTGATTCAGAATGTCGCCGGTCATGTTGCAGATCGCGTCGATGATGCGGTTGCGGTAGGTAGAATTACCCTCAAATTCCTGCATGTGACTCCAGCCGATTTCACCGGCAAGACCCATAGCAGCGACGGCTGCTGCCGCGGCCTCCAGTTTGTTGTCCGGATTTGCGGTGATAAATGCGGTCATCATGCCGGAGCGCTGACATCCGGTTCCGGTGATTTTGCCCATCTCCGGACGGCCGTTGCGGATGACGTAGCATTTGTCGCCGTCGCTTACGAGGTCAATCGCTCCGGTGATGGCGATGATAGCATGGCTCTTTTTTGCAAAGTCTTTTACAAATGCAACGGCAGAGTCAAGCGTCTCATCCGTTACAGCGTCGGCGACATCGGCATCAACGCCTTTTGTCGTTCCG
>OLSO01002662.1_pt1 | contig 10507 bp, 6 predicted proteins | sample 1672441 | NCBI WGS metagenome assembly OLSO01 (sample SAMEA3136686, study PRJEB25190) | human gut metagenome | biome: human gut; feature: human-associated habitat; material: faeces | place: Austria | collected 2013 | reverse complement strand
CAGACACTTGAAAGTTGGAAAGAATTTATTGGGACAGGCGATGTTTTATTTGGTAGCAATAGTTCAGAAGTTTATTTTGAAGAAGATAATTTCGATAAATTTGCTGACAAACTGAAAAAGTGTGAGGTGGAATATGTTTACCCTGTCAAGGAGCATTCATGGGGGCAGCGAGTGGTTAGAATTTACGACCCAGACAAGCATATCATTGAGGTTGGAGAAAACATAAAAGTAGTTTGTAAACGTTTCTTGGATAGTGGCATGACACCAGAACAAGTAGCAGAAAGAATGGATGTTTCAATAAAATTCGTAAATGCTTGTATGTGTTCAATCAGAATTTAGCGGTTTGATAAGGCGTCTGAAATGACCTCTTGGGCAGTTGCTTCTAAATTATCATTTCTACGAAGGAGGCGTTACAAAATGTCTAAATATAATTTCTACTATGATGAGTCTGAGCATAGCCGAAGAATCAGCTACGACACGGTAAGTGCTTCTAATTATTATGATAATTTCGTAACCATGATTGTAGGATGGTCAGCCGAGAAGGATGATATTCTGCAACAGCATGCTGCTTTTGAGACCAAGTACGCAGACAGAAAAGATCGTAATGGTGAAATCAAAAGTACGATGTTTCAACAAAAACAATTCAAGTATGGTTTTGCTTCCCTCAACAAGCAGAACGCTCAGTTTGTAAATGATTTCCTGTCGCTTTTTGACGAGGATATTCATATTTACTTTTCTGCTTCCAGCAAGATTGAATACCTTGTGTTACAGGTTTTTCAAGGATACAGAAATAGTTTTCTCGTTGATGCAGACTTAATGAAGTATTCCATTATTAAGGCTCTCGTTATGTATCGTCCGCAGGAAATCATTAAGTGCCTCTACGAATCACCTAAAGACTTTTTAGAGGAACTAAAGAAGTTTTTCCGAGATAGGATTGAATGTAATAAGAACAATCCCCAGTTAAAGCAAAAAGAAACGGAAGCATTTCAACAGATTTTATTCATACTGGATGATATTTCAGATGCTCCGGAGATTGATTGGGATTACCATATGTCTTTTGATGGGTTCAAAAAGTATCTGGCAGAAAAAGATATATCGAATTACAACCTGATTATTGATAAAGAAGGCGAATCGGGGGAAGAAAGCAAAACCTTAAAAGCAGCTCGTGAAATAGGACTGTATAATTCAGATGAAGCCGATTCTACAGAGTATCCGGGGATTCGTATGGCAGATATGATGGCAGGCATTATATCTAAGTTATTGAAGGGACTATGTGATTCCTTGCGGTATCAATCTCTTGACGAAAGTACCAATAAGAAGATTTTGGATACAGGTTGGTTCTGCCTGAATGAAGTTCAATTAGGACTCTATAAAAAGTTTTATCGGCTTATTTGCAAGTGGCAACCTGCTTGGTATAAGTCTTACTCCGGTATATATTCGGATGATTTGGTTGTATTAAATGCTTTGCTTAATTTTATGAACCATTTTGAATCTGTCGAACAGATCCGAGCTGATATAGATATGCAAGGCGAATACTTTAATGCGTTTGCTTGTGAGCAGTTGGCAAGGTATTTTGATCAGAGAAGATGCAAACTGCCCATTGAACCTGTAATTCCCTTTGATGAAGAATCATATTTGAACCAAAGGGGTGGGAAGGTATATTTTGATTCAGGAAAACAACCTCTGTTGCCACTACATAGAAGTAGTCAAACATTTGATGTTTTATCCGTGGGCGTAGATCAGAAACTGACTCCATCAGTAACAATCTTAAAAGATGGTGAACCGGTGTGCTTTAGACTTCCGGATGAACTGAGTGAATGGGCCTGCAGTGTTGTTGGAATGGCAGCCATGGGAATGAATCTTTTCCCTACCAAAGTGACTTTTTCCAGTATTAATGAAAGATATTATGTAGATATACTCTAAATACAAGGAAAAAAGAGAAGAAAAAGCAAAGGAAGAAGGTAATAAAAAAGAAAGTCAATAATTTCCAGTTTCTGGAGATACTTTTAATAACGAGCCTACAAAAGGCTGACAGCTTCTTGAAAAAAGCTATACCATTGGTGTTCTGCTGGAGTAAGTTTCCGCAAGTACTAAAGGGAAATTCTTCGATGTTGAATACTATTTTCTGAACAGCCTTGTTATAAAATTAAAGAAAGGCAATGGTGGGGGTGAAAAATGAAATTATATCTTGTAATTGTACTTTCGACCTCCATCACTAATTTATAGTTGGAAGTGAGAGTGAAAACAAAACTATGATGATATCTGAATTGAAAATTTATAACTTCCGCCGATTCAAATCTGTGGATGGCGCTCCTGGCTTGAAAATCACTTTTCACAAGGGGTTAAATGCTTTGATTGGAGAGAATGATTCTGGAAAAACTGCGGTGATTGATGCTCTTAAACTGGTTCTGCTGACACAGAGTAACGAGTACATTAGACCTACAGATGAGGATTTCCATAAGTCTACCAATGGTGATGTTTGCTCTGAGTTTAAGATCGATTGTACGATTACAGAGTTTACTCAGAATGAAGCGAAGAATTTTATCGAGTATTTGATGTTCAAAAAGAACGGTGATAAAGTAGAATACACGATTGAACTTCATTATCGTGCATGGAAAGAGGGATACAAAATCTTCCAGGAACTGCGTGTAGGCGATATAGATGATGGTGTTTTGATTGACGGAAAAGCAAGAGATTTGCTGAAAGCTGTTTACTTGAAACCACTCCGTGATGCTGAACGCGAGATGAGTTCTGGACGCAGTTCCAGAATTTCACAAATACTTCTCAATCATCCAGTTTTCAAGGATAAGAAGGAACACGTGATTTTGGATATTTTTCAAGAAGCAAACGAGAAGATAGAGGATTACTTCACGGATGATGAAGAGGGAAAACACATTCTCCAAACAATTCGAGATAATTTGGAATCCTTCAATGACAAGGGACAAGCCAGCAATGCAGAGTTGAAAACTTCAGATATTCAACTCAAGGCTATACTTGAATCTTTATCGTTGAATGCTCCGGAGATTAATCCGGGATTGGGAGAATTGAATCTGCTATTCATTGCAGCAGAGCTATTACTCCTTAAGGATGATACCGATGGAGGCATGAAACTGGCTCTAATCGAGGAATTGGAAGCTCATTTGCATCCACAGGCTCAGCTTCGATTGATCAGCTATCTTCAAAATGAATATAACGAGAATGATGTCCAGATTATCATATCCACACATAGTCCAATCCTTGCCTCAAAGATCAACCTTAAGAATCTGATTCTTATGAAAGATGGCTTTGGATATGACTTGGCTGAGGAAAGGACAGGACTCCAAAAAGGAGATTATCTGTTTCTTCAACGTTTCCTTGATTCGACGAAAGCCAATCTGTTTTTTGCTAAGGGAATTATAATGGTGGAAGGTGATGCGGAGAATATCTTAATTCCTGTGATTGCCGATATCCTCGGTTATCCGCTGGAGAAATACGGTATATCCATCGTGAACGTGGGTAGTACGGCTTTCCTGCGGTACAGTGGGATTATGGTAAGGAAAGATGGGAACCTCATTGGAATCCCGGTCTCTGTAATTACAGATTGTGATGTGAGACCATATGACGTTGACCTAGTGACGAAGGAAAAGAAATTCAACGAGAAAATAGATGAATCGAAACAGGCTGAAAAAGAAAAAAATGAAAAATACACCAATGGTTCAGTTCGCGGATTCACCTCACCACGGTGGACTTTAGAGTACTGTATTGCCATGAGTTGCCTTTCTGAGGATTTCCACCAATCAGTCCATTATGGGAAGAAGATTCAGAACGCAAGAGAGTATATCTCACTGACTAATGAAAAAATCACCGAAGCAAATCAAGAGGTAGAGAAGGAAGCGGAGCAGTGGAAGGATTTGCCTCAGTGGAAAACTGCATATGAAATTTATAGCTTGATGCTCGGCGAGGACGGAAAGAGTAGTTTAAAAGCTATTGTTGTTCAATGCTTGGCTTCGGTTCTACGCTGGAAAATATCTGTAATACCAGATGGACTTGCGCAAGAAAAGATGTTTGATCTTGATTTGTATGGGCTGAAAACGGATGATCAAAAGACATCTGAGCTGAAATCCGAAATTGAGAGAGATCAATTTCTAAGTTACATAGTGAAAGCTATCAAGTATGCAGCAGGAGAAGCCGTGTAGATAAGGGGGAGTCTATGGTGGAATGGGATATTTCCAATCAGGATATTGAATCAACTGAGAAGCTTCTTTTACCAGAAGGAGCACACTTTCCAGATGACGCAAGAAATGTTATACGCTGTTGGCGTTCAGCGGATGTGGCGGCTTGTCCGGGTAGTGGAAAGACAACTGTCCTTCTTGCAAAGTTGAAGCTGCTGGCTGATAGAATGCCATTTGCAGATGGTTCAGGAATTTGCGTTCTGTCCCATACAAATGTTGCTGTCAATGAAATCAGGAAACGGCTTTCAGGCTATGCGGATAAGCTTCTTAGCTATCCAAATTACATCGGAACAATCCAGTCATTTGTTGATAAGTTTGTGACGATGCCATATCTGCGAAACATTGCCGGACGGAACGTACAAGCGGTTGACAATCTTACTTATGCACAGCATATGCTAAACAGGATGCAGAATAGCGCTAAGTACAGGACTCTTAATTATGTGACAAAGAATAGTTTTGAAACTGGTGGTCAATTTACAACGCGGATTGATCATACACAGGCATTGTATATACGAGATGATGGTGCTCTTTGCGTGGGGAAACAGAAAAAAGCGTTGGCTGGCATGCAGACGACTTCTACCATGCAGTATAAAGAATTGCTTACTGATCTTCTTAAGGCTGAAGGCATAATGCGGTATCAAGATGCCTATTCATATGCTAAAGCCGCTATAAATGGACTGCCCGAAATATATACGGATCTTTTTTCATCACGATTTCAGTATGTATTTATCGATGAATATCAGGATTGCGATGATGTTCAGCGACAGGCAATAGACGCAATATTTAACTCTAAGAAATGTGTTGTAATCAAAATTGGTGACTCAGACCAAGCTATCTATAACTCAGAGAACAATCAGGTATCGGATTGGGTACCTCAGGACGGATTCTTACCTATTATGACCTCTTGCAGATACAGTCAAGAAATTGCCGATGTAATTTGCAAGCTAAAGAAAGACAATAAAAATATTGCAACATTTGCAGGAAAGACGGGTATCAAGCCTGTATTACTTGTTTTTGACATTGAGAGAATCGACAGAGTAATCGAAGAATTCATCATTGTATTGGAGGAGCATGAGCTTTTTGATAATAAAGGCATATATAAAGCTATTGGTGCTGTCAAAAAAGAGGATTCGTCCGGACTAAAGATTGGAAGCTATTGGTCAGAGTTTGATGGCTCGGTGAAGAAACAGGGTGAGTATAACTACTGGGTATTAGTAGACGAAATTATCAAAGGATTAATGGAAGGCAAGTTGTACAAAGCAGAACGCCTTGTTCGTAAACTTCTATGTCGGGTATTTCATTATGCTAAAATTACAAATTCTTTATCTGGCAAGGAGTTTTCTGTATCTACAATAAAAAAATTGCTTGACGATGAATATAAGGATATATATCGTCAGTGGATTTATGAATTGTCAAGGGTGCAGAATATTGAGAGGGAAACTATTGATTGTCTAATGCGGCAAAAGATAAATGAGCTTTTGAAAATAGAAAATCCCCAAGCACATGACATTTTTGACCACTTGCCAGAGCATTTTCTTAATAAGGCAGCTGTTGTAGATCAGATAGAAACATTCGAAAAAAATATATTTGTCGATCCAATCAGAGGACGTAGGATAGAATTCGACACAATTCATGGAGTTAAAGGCGAAACGCATGATGCGACCCTTTATCTTGAAACTGATAGGCAAAGGGCATCAGATCTAAATAGAATTCTTCCATATTACGGTGTAGGCAAACCTGGAAAATCGAATTTGTTTGATTATAGTCGTAAACTTGCTTATGTTGGCATGAGCAGGCCTAAGAAATTGTTATGCGTAGCGATGCAAGCTAAAACTTATGAAAAAAGTAAGGGCGTGTTTGCTGATGATTGGGAAATCATCGATCTGAGGGAATAAAAATTAACGTTAAGCTTGATATCAACAACGGATGACTACTCATAGAATGACAAATTCCAAGTTGTCGAGTTAAAGAACTTCTGGATTAAGGATGTGAATAATTATAGGAGCAAGTAACAAAATTTGTCCAAACTGTGGCAGGAAGATGAAATGGCAATTTATCGGATTGTAGCACTGTAAATGCGGAATGAGCAGGAAGAAAGATATAGGATTTTTTGAGCGTACCAGTGATATGGTCTTTGCATTGCATTGCAGGAATGTTGGAAAGAAAGTGAAACAGGTTCCTGTAATCCGGAGAAAGCAATAAACTGGCTACACAAGCAGTCAGATATTACAATTACATATAGTTTTGCATAGCCGACAGGTTCAGTTTATTGAGATTGAGTCTGTCGGCTTTTTTTATTTCAATATACTTCCCGACAAATTGTCGAGAGGTGGAAAGGAGCCAGAATGAAGCAGTATATACACCACCTGCTGGTACCGCCGTGAAGGAGACTGGCAGGTAGAAAGGAGGTCTTGCAAAATGGAAGAAGAGGTTACCCAAAGGACGATTGCTTTATCCATCCGAACAGCGAAGCTTACCGGTAACGTGCTGCGTGCTGCGTTGCGGAAGTTTCTGGCGGCACAGCATCAGAAAGGGAAAAATCCTTATAAGCAGGGAAAGCAGACGGTTAAAGAGCTGATTGGCCAGAATGCCGGTGTTTCCAATATTGAAATCAACGATGGCAACATCAAGTCTTTTGAACGTGTGGCGAAAAAATATGGGATTGATTATGCCTTAAAAAAGGATAAATCGGAAAATCCTCCGAAATATCTTGTGTTCTTCAAAGGACGGGACACAGATGTACTGAACCAGGCGTTCAAGGAGTATGTCGGAAAGCAGATGAAGCAGAAGGATAAGCCTTCCATTATGGAAAAACTTATCCATTTTAAAGAGGTTGTTGCAAAAGGCAAGAACCGGGAGCGGGCCAAAGAACACCAGAAGGACAGGGGGCAGAGCTTATGATGAATTTAAAGCCGGACGCTCCCCGCATCATATAATATTTATTGAAAATGGTCATGTTTATTTTGTACTATTTATATTCTACCACCAATAATAACAGTGTGACGCTCGGACATCGGTCCGGGCGTTTTTTCGCTCATTAACACAAAACTCTGGAAAAGTCAAGAAGATTATGTTACAATTATATACGGCGTATTGACGGTAAGTATCGGGGCGCTTGCCCACTACTTTTCAAGGAGGTATTACCATGAAGGTAAATCCGAGAACCGTCAAATTTGTTCTGGATCTTGTCGCAGCACTTGCTGTGACCGCGGCCGGCGTTGTAGCTAAATACTACATCGACACGCCACAGGGCATGTGACGCTAAGGCACATGGTCCGAAACGACTGTGTGCCTTTTTTCTTAGGAGGAGTAAATGGTGGATAGAACAGTTAATTATAAAGAGATATTTGAAAAGTATTTACAGCAAATTAAGAGCATAAGAAATCCAAAATCCGAGAGACCAGAAATGGTGGATTTAGAGTGGAATCGTGTCCTTCAGAATGTTGTTTTTGACTTCGGAGGACATGAATTTGCAAAGTATACAGATGTCGTTGGTGCTGCAAGAAACATCTCTATTCGCTGTTTACATGAAATAATTTACCATCTTCAGGCAAAAACCCTGCTGTTCAATTCTATCGACTACTCAAGTATCAAGGATAAAATTCCCAATATTTGCTTTGTACTTCAGCATTTGAAAACAAAGGAATTATTGATTTTCAAGGAAATCGAAGATTGTAGCTTCTGGAAAATCAAAGGAAAAGAACCAGAAGCGATTGCAGATTTTATGAAGAATGTTTCTGCTAAAAGCTGCAAGTATATTTATCTTGTGTATGACTATGCGTATTTGCAAGTTATTGGACACAATGATGATGAAAGTGATCCAGGCAGAGGGTATAATTTTTATTCGTTAAAATGGTTTTTTGAGACATATTACGGAGCTGAGGAATATGGGAGATTTCTTGATAAATTAAATCATTATCTCAAAGCGGTTAATGATTATCTGGGATACATTTTGTTGAAGTCTTTGACTCCAAATGCGATGCTTAATTTCAGAAAAATAACTGAAAGAAAGATTATTGACTACCCGTATGATAGATTGATGGCGAGGAAAGCCAAAGAGTACGAACTCAGTGCTGATGCGTTTAAACTAATTCGGCAGCAGTTTATCGATGCATCCACATATTTGATTGCATTGGGGAATAGCGATTTTTCAGAAAGTTTGATTACAGCCGAATGGCTGTACGATTCAATGAAAAAGGCTCAGGCAATAGATTTGACCGTTATTGGTATGGGTTATTTTAAAGCTGTTGAGCAATTGCTGTACAGTTTGATTTGTCTTCATGCAAATGAAGGTCGCCAAATGAAAAAGGACTTTTCTCGTAAAGATTTGCCCTTTATGGTGGATCTGACTTACACTGCGATTGAGGATGAGGCTATTGATACGACAATTGGTGCAATGGCAAATTTCTATAAAGATAACCTCAATATGTTACGTGGTGAATTGAATTGGCACACAAGGAAATATGTGCGTGAAACTATCTTTGAATATGGAGATTTGCGAAACGGATATTTCCATAAAGATAACATTCACGACTGGAAGAAAATCGATACTATCAGAGATGCAACATTTTCGATTATTTTTCTCCTTCTCGGCTCCCATAGCCTTTCGGAGCAGAACTCGTCGAAGTTGGGAATGCCGCAAAGGAATGAATACAGTGATTATGCAAAACTCTGTGAGTATGTAAATTTCCATTCAGGAGATTTATTCTTCATTGATATTGGACACGATACCGAGGAACTTGCCTTCGGATGTAGAGATATGAATTCGACTGTTATTGAAAATAGATATGTTCAGTACTCCGGTATGTATTTAAAAGAACTCGGACAAGGCGGAAGAACGATTCTTTTTAAAGAAGACCATCTTCCAAAAAGTATCTACTTAGGGAAGTTCGTATTTGCGCAGACAGAAATGGTTAAGGCAACTCCTGTGAAAGTGCGGAAGATTTTTGAGAACGGAAAATTCGTTGGTCCTGATATCATAGAAGAACAGAACTTTGATTATTAGGAGGAAAACTGCTGCGTATGAGTGATATTAATTTTGAAAAATTTGAGTTTTATATGAAGAACCGTCCGCATGTTGTTATTCTTGGTGCCGGTGCAAGTTGTGCGGCTATCCCTAATGGGGATAAAAACGGAAAATGGATATCGGCAATGAGTGGATTCATCGATAAACTTGGATTAACGGATATTATTTCAAAGGTGAATATCGAAACGGATTCCGACAATCTTGAAGATATTTATATGGAATTAGATACCAGGAGTAAGAACGAACCCGATTGTAACAGCGTGAAAATTGAATTAGAAAAAGTCATTAGCGAGTATATGAGTAGTTTCGTTTTGCCAGACGAACCCACTATTTATGACTTCCTTGTAATGAGTTTGACAAGTAAGGATCTGATAGCAACATTTAATTGGGATCCTTTTTTAGTCCAAGCGATAGCGAGGGCTCAAAGATATACTAATAACATTCCACAAGTAGCATTTCTGCATGGAAATGTTGCAGTGGGATACTGTGCAGATGATAATATAATGGGAAATGTCGGTAGCCTCTGTAGATGCGGAAAGCCTCTGACACCGATGAAACTGCTGTTTCCTATTAAGAAAAAAGATTACACCAGTGATGTTGCAATTTCAAAGTCATGGAAAGAACTAAAAAATGCGCTCGAAAAAGCTTATATGGTAACCATATTTGGATACAGCGCACCCTCAAGCGATGCTGAAGCAGTAGCTATGCTAAAACAAGCATGGGGTGCGGTTGATGATAGAAAGTTAGAAGAAATTGAATTGGTAGATATTAGAGAAGAGAGTGAAGTCATAGAATCTTGGAAGCAGTTTATTCACACTCATCACTACTCTTGTCATACAAATTTTTTTGATACTACATTAGCACGTTGCCCAAGAAGAAGCTGCGAAGCAACCTTTGATAGACTTATGAACTGTATCTGGTTGGATGGAAGTAAGGGCTTTAAGGAAGGAATGAGTTTCTCGGACATAGACGAGAAAACATATAAACTAATAGCTGAAGAAACTGCAAATAAAGGAACAATGAAATCTTTATCAAATCCATACCACTAAGGCAATCTTGATTTAAGGTTTAGTCGGAGAAGGATTTGTTTCCAAGAACTATTGATGAAAGCTGGGACGAGGACAATCAGTCGATTTGTTTCCGAGAACAAATGAGGGTCAAGTGACATCAATACTGTTTCCTCGTCCCACGTTGAGACAGTTGTTCTTTTGTCCAAACTGAAACAAAAGCCGGATGATTACATTAATGTCACGATTGAACTTGATGATAT
>OLSO01002655.1_pt1 | contig 10521 bp, 6 predicted proteins | sample 1672441 | NCBI WGS metagenome assembly OLSO01 (sample SAMEA3136686, study PRJEB25190) | human gut metagenome | biome: human gut; feature: human-associated habitat; material: faeces | place: Austria | collected 2013 | reverse complement strand
AACATGGATCACGGCCATGGTCGTTCCCTCCCTTGTGCGTTTTTATGGAGAACGGGTCAGCCGTTCAGGCTGCCCTTCAGGGTCTTTTTAAGTTCGTAGAGGAAGTTCAGTGCCTCAATGGGGGTCAGGGTCTCCACGTCCACGGCTTCCAGCTTTTCCATCATCTCGCTGGGCACCGCCGGAGAGTTGTACTCCTGCAGGGCATCAAAGTCCATCTGTTCCACCTTGTTTTTCGGGGCCGTGGCTTCCAGTGCCCGCAGCACCTCGTGGGCGCGGCGGGTCACGCTGCCGGGCAGACCGGCCAGCTTGGCCACCTCAATGCCGTAGCTGTCATCGGCCGGGCCGCGCACGATGCGCCGCAGGAAGGTGATGTCCTCACCGCGCTTCTTGACCGCGATGTTGTAGTTCTTTACACCCTCCACGGTGCCTTCCAGCTCGGTCAGCTCGTGGTAGTGGGTGGCAAACAGCGTCTTGCAGCCAAGGCCCTTGGCGGGGTCTGCAATGTGCTCCACCACGGCGCGGGCAATGCTCATGCCGTCAAAGGTGGAGGTCCCGCGGCCGATCTCGTCCAGCACCACAAGGCTCTTGGAGGTGGCGTTTTTCAGGATCTCGGCCACCTCGGTCATCTCCACCATAAAGGTAGACTGCCCGGCAGAAAGGTCGTCCGATGCACCGATGCGGGTAAAGATGGCATCCACCACGCCCACATGGCAGCTGGCGGCCGGCACAAAGGAGCCGATCTGCGCCATCAGCGCGATGAGCGCATTCTGACGCATGTAGGTCGATTTGCCCGCCATGTTGGGGCCGGTGATGATCAGGCAGCGGTCCTCGCCGCAGTTGAGGGTGGTATCATTGGGCACGAACAGGCTGCCCTTGAGCACCTGTTCCACCACGGGGTGGCGGCCCTCGGTGATGGTCAGCTCGTCGCTGTCATCCACCACGGGGCGGCAGTAGTTGTTCTCCGCCGCCACCTGCGCCAGGGCGGTCAGCACATCCAGCTTTGCCACGGCGTTGGCCGTGCGCTGGATGCGGTCCAGCTGGGCGCTGATGCTCTCCAGCAGCTCGTCGAACAGGCGGCGCTCCAGCGTGATTAGCCGCTCGTGTGCGCCCAGGATCTTGCTTTCCAGCTCCTTGAGCTCCTGAGTAATGTAGCGCTCGCCGCTGGTCAGGGTCTGCTTGCGGATGTAGGTCTCCGGCACCATGCTCTTGTAGGAGTTGCTGACCTCGATGTAGTAGCCGAACACATGGTTGTAGCCGATCTTCAGCTTGGGGATGCCGGTCTCCTGCCGCAGGCGGGCTTCCAGCTGGGCCAGGACCCCCTTGGTGTTGTCGCGGATGGAGCGCAGCTCGTCCACCTCGGTGTGGTAGCCCTTGGCGATGACGCCGCCGTCCTTCAGGGTGGACGGTGCATCCGGGTCCACGGCCGCATAGATGCGGGCCTTGATGTCCTCCAGCGGGTCGATCTCCTCCGCCAGCTCTGCCAGCTCCGGGCAGCCGCAGGCCGTTGCCTGCTGCCGGAGGACGGGCAGATGCTCACAGGTCTGGGCCAGCGTATAGATTTCCTTGGGGGTGGCCGAGCCATAGACCGTGCGGGTCATCAGGCGCTCCATGTCGGCAATGTAGTGCAGCTCGTCGGTCAGGTCGCCGCGCACGACGGTCTGCCGCACAAGGCTCTCCACCGCGTTGAGGCGCTGGTTGATGAGTTTGCTGGACAGCAGCGGCTGCTCGATCCAGCTGCGCAGCATGCGCTTGCCCATGGCCGTGCTGGTCTTGTCCAGCACCCAGAGCAGCGTGCCCCGCTTTTCGCGGCCGCGCAGCGTCTCGGTGAGTTCCAGATTGGCCCGGGTGACCGGCGACAGACGCATGAACTGCGCCTCGTTGTAGGTCACCACGGTTTTCAGGCGCTCCACGCCCTTGATCTGGGTGTCGTGCAGATACTCCAGCAGTGCCGCCATGGCAAACCGTACCAGACCGTTTTCGGCCATGCCGGTGGTCTGGGGCCAGTCACGACCGAACTGGCTTTCCAGCGAAGCCGCCACCAGACCCGGCGCATAGCGCTCATCCTCCACCAGCTCCACCGAGCAAGTCATATTCTTTTTGATGTAGGCCGTCACTTCGCGGCAGTCCAGCAGGCCGGGGTTCATCAGCACTTCGCTGGGGTGGAAGCGGCACAGCTCGGTGATCACCGCCGGGGCGATCTTGTCCGCCGCCAGCTCGGTGATGTGGGCCGTGCCGGTGGAGACGTCCGCAAAGCAGAGACCCGCTTTTTTGCCCTTGAGATAGATGCTGGCAATGTAATTATTGCGGTCATCCTGCAGCATGCTGCTCTCGATGACCGTGCCGGGGGTGACCACGCGGATGATGTCGCGCTTGACCAGCCCTTTGGCCTTGGCGGGGTCCTCCACCTGCTCACAGATGGCCACCTTGTAGCCCTTGGCGATCAGACGCGCCACATAGCCCTCGTAGCTGTGGAAGGGCACGCCGCACATGGGGGCCCGCTCTTCCAGACCGCACTGCTTGCCGGTCAGGGTCAGATCCAGCTCTTTGGACGCTGTGAGGGCATCCTCAAAGAACATCTCGTAAAAATCGCCGATGCGGTAGAACAGGATCTCGTCCTTGTGTTGTTTTTTGATTTCCAGATATTGCTGCATCATGGGCGACAGCTCTGCCATGGTTTTCCCTCTCTCCCCGTTCGATGGTTCTGTGCATGGTTTGCGGCCGGTAACCGCCTTTTGCAAACAAAACGCGGTCTGCATTGCACAGCCGCGTTTTGTTCCGGATCGTGTTAGTGGCAGCCGCCGCAGGTGGAGCAGCTTCCGGTGCAGGAAGCGGAAGGCTCCTGCACGGTCATCGGGTCGCCGCCGTTCATGGCAGTGTTGATGATGGCATCAATGTAGTTGACCAGATTTTCGCACTCGCGCTTGGCCTCGTTGTAGGCGGTCATGCCCTCGTCGCCCATGATCTGGCCGTAGAGGTTGTTGACCTTCTCGTTCAGCTCGGTGATGCGGGCGTCGTCGCGCTCGCTCTTGCCGATCTCGTTGTTCAGGTCCATGCGGGCCAGGTTGAACTCGCCGATCAGGTTCTGCAGGTTCTCGTCGTTATCGTTTGCCTTGCGGGCCTGGTCCAGTGCCAGGTAACGGGGGTCGGTCTGCAGGGCCACTGCAGCGCGCTTGAACAGATCAATGCAATCCATGGTAGTTGTTCTCCTTGTCGCTTTTTATTGTTTCAGGGGCACACGGCCCCGGAATCGCGTTTTCTCTCAGTCTGCCAGCTCACCCAGCAGCACGGTAGCACGGGCACCGATCAGCCGGACCATCGCATACTGGCCCAGCAGTGCCGGGTCGGCGGTGAACTCCACCGTCAGGTTGTTGTCGAGCCTTCCGGAGAGGGTGCCCTCGCTGCGGCCGTAGCCTTCCACCAGCACCTGCACGGTCTGGCCCACCTGGCCTTTGACCAGCGCCATGGCGATCTCGTCCTGCACCTTGAGCAGGCGGCTCATGCGGTCGGTCTTTTCCTTGCGGGGGGTGGGGTCCGGCAGTTCGGCAGCCTTGGTGCCGGTGCGCTTGGAGTAGATGAAGGTGAACAGCTGCATATAGCCCACCTTCTGCACCAATTCCAGCGTCTTGACAAAGTCCTCTTCCGTCTCACCGGGGAAGCCGACGATGATGTCGCTGGAGAAGGTGATGCCGGGCACGGTCTTGCGGGCGTACTCGATGAGCTCCAGATACTGCTCAATGGTGTAATGGCGGTTCATCTGCTGCAGCAGCCGATCGGAGCCGCACTGCACCGGCAGATGCAGGTGCTTGCAGATCTTCGGCTGAGCGGCAATGGTATCGATCAGCTTGTGGCTGGCGTCCTTGGGGTGGCTGGTCATGAACCGGATGTGGTAGTCACCGGGCACGGTGCACAGCAGGTTGAGCAGGTCGGAAAAGTCGATCTGCTCTTCCAGGCCCTTGCCGTAGCTGTTCACGTTCTGGCCCAGCAGGGTGATCTCCTTGTAGCCGGCCTCCACAAGACCCCGGAACTCGGCCAGGATGTCGCCGGGCTTGCGGCTCTTTTCGCGGCCGCGGACGTAGGGCACGATGCAGTAGGTGCAGAAGTTGTCGCAGCCGTACATGATGGGCAGCCAGGCGCGGAACTCGCTCTCGCGCCGGATGGGGATGTTCTCCACGATCACCGGGCGCTGGGCGGGGTCCAGCAGCACACGCTTGTGCTTCTGCAGCTTCTGGGCGATCAGCTGCGGCAGGTTCATCCTCTCGGATAGACAGGCGGCCCTCAATGACCACGACCGCGTTATCGTGCAGCACGTCCCGGAATGTTTCCAGTGTACGCGGGAACACGATGACCTCCATGGTGCCGGTCAGATCCTCTACGCTGGTATAGGCCATCATGCTGTTGGTCTTTGTCGTCACCATTTTGCTCTTGACAATGGTGCAGACGATGCGAACATGGCTATTGTCCGGCACATTGGCATCCTCGCCGGTCAGAGCTTTGATGGTGTGGGTGGCAAACTGAGCTGACTGCTCCCGGTAGGCATCCAGCGGATGACCGGAAAGGTACAGGCCGCTGACCTCTTTCTCCTGTTGGAGCAGCTCGGCGTGGGTATACTCAGGGCAGGGCTTGATCTCATAGCTGTCGGTGGCAGACGTATTGTCCGTGCCGCTCATCATCGAGAAGAGGTCGATCTGACCATCCAGATTCTTCCGGCTGTCACTCTCGATGCTCTTGAGCACGCCCTCAGTTGCTTCGACCAGACTGCGGCGGTTGGAGCCGAGATTATCAAAGGCACCGGCCTTGATGAGGCTTTCCACAGTGCGGCGGTTCAGCTCGGTACCATGCATTCGTTTGCAGAAATCGTACAGGCTGGTATAAGGCTTTTCCTGCCGCTCCTCTACGGAGCGTTCAATCAGCCGGGTGCCGACATTTTTTACGGCGTTCAGGCCAAACCGGATCCGACCACTGTCCTCTGCAGTAAAGCCGCTGCCCGAGATATTGATATCCGGCGGCAGGACCTTGATCCCCAGCCGGGCGCACTCGCCGGAATACTCAATGATCTTGCCGGTGTTGTCCAGAACACTGGTCAGCAGAGCAGCCATAAACTCGCTGGGGTAATGGCACTTGAGGTAGGCTGTCTGGAATGCCACATAGGCATAACAGGCGGCATGACTCTTGTTGAATGCGTAGGACGCGAAGCTGGACATCTCATCGTAGATTTCGTTTGCAACCTTTTCCGAGATGCCGTTTGCCACACAGCCCGGGCACTCGTTGCCGGGGTCTGTGCAGCCGTGGACAAAATGTTCCCGCTCTGCCTCCATCACAGCGTGTTTCTTCTTGCTCATGGCACGGCGGACATTATCTGCCTGCCCGAACGAAAAGCCTGCCAGCTCCCGGAAGATCTGCATGACCTGTTCCTGATAGACGATGCAGCCGTTGGTCACATCCAGGATATGGGCGAGCTGCGGGGTCTTGTAGCTGATCTTGTCCGGCTCGTGGCGGTTGCGCAGATAGGTTGGGATGGAGTCCATGGGGCCGGGACGGTACAGGCTGATCAGAGCGATGACATCTTCCAGGTTCTGCGGCTGCAGGCCTACAAGCACCTGCTTCATGCCGGAAGATTCCAGCTGGAACACACCCTCAGTGTCGCCCTGTCCCAGCATTTTATAGGTCTCCGGGTCGTCGTAATCCAGCTTCTGGATGGAGAACTCCGGGTGATGCTTCTGCACCGCCGTTTCCGCATCGCGGATAACGGTCAGGGTGCGCAGACCCAGAAAGTCCATCTTCAGCAGGCCCAGTTCCTCGATCTCGGTCATGTTGAACTGGGTCACCGGCAGGCCGTCGTTGGTGGCCAGCGGCAGATAGTAGTCGGTAGGTTCCGGCGTGATGACCACGCCCGCCGCATGGGTGGACGCATGCCGCGGCATGCCCTCCACCTTCAGGGCGGTGTCGATGAGCTCGGTGACCTGCGGGTCGGTGTCATAGAGCTTTTTCAGCTCGGTGGAAACTTCCAGTGCCCGTTTCAGGGTCATCTTGAGCTCCATGGGCACCAGTTTTGCCACCACATCCACCTGCTGATACGGGATACCCATCACACGGCCCACATCGCGGATGGCGTTGCGGGCGGCCATGGTACCGAAGGTGACAATCTGCGCCACATGATCGGCCCCGTATTTCCGATTGACGTAATCAATGACCTCCTGCCGACGCTCGTAGCAGAAGTCCACGTCAAAATCGGGCATGCTGACGCGCTCCGGGTTCAGGAAGCGCTCGAAGATCAAATTGTACCGGATGGGGTCGATATCCGTGATGCCTACGCTGTAGGCCGCAATGCTGCCTGCACCGGAACCACGGCCCGGGCCCACCGGGATGCCCTGACTTTTGGCGTAATTGATGTAGTCCCAGACGATAAGGTAGTAGTTGGTGTAGCCCATGGTTTTGACCACGCCGATCTCATAGCTCAGGCGGTCCTTGTTGGCCTGCGGGACATTGGGCCCATAGCGGCGTTCAAGGCCCTCCCAGCAGAGCTTTTCAAAGAATGCCTGATTATCCATACCGTCCGGGGCTTTATAATAAGGAATCTTGGTGTGTCCAAACTCAAAGTCAAAGTTGCACTGTTCTGCAATTTTCGCCGTGTTTTCGCAGGCTTCCGGCACCATGGAGAATAGGTCATACATTTCATCTGTAGTCTTGACGTAAAATTCGTCGGTCTGGAACTCCATGCGGTCGGCATCCTGAATGGTCTTGCCGGTCTGGATGCACAGCAGGATGGCCTGCATCTTGGCATCTTCCTTGCGCAGATAGTGGGAGTCATTGGTGGCCGCCATGGGGATGCCGGTTTCCCGCGCCAGCTTGATGAGCTGCGGCAGAACGATGTTGTCCTCTTCCAGCCCATGGTCCTGCAATTCGATGTAATAATTGCCTTCTCCGAACAAATCCCGATACCACAAGGCCGTGGCCTTGGCCCGCTCGTAGTCCCCGGCCAGAATGGCCTGCGGCACCTCACCGGCCAAACAGGCCGACAGGCAGATAAGGCCCTCGTGATACTGTTCCAACAGCTGCTTGTCCACGCGGGGCTTGGAATAAAAGCCCTCCACGAACGCTGCCGAGACCATCTTGATCAGGTTTTTGTAGCCGGTCTCATTCTTGCACAGCAGGATCAGATGGTTGTTGCCGTCGATCTTGTTCACCTTGTCAAAACGGGTGCGGGTAGCCACATAGACTTCACAGCCGATGATGGGCTTGATGCCCGCCTTTTTGGCTGCCTTATAGAACTGCACACAGCCGTACATGACGCCGTGGTCGGTGCAGGCAATGGCGGTCTGGCCGCATTCCTTGACGCGGTCCATCAGCTGGTCGATGCGGCAGGCACCGTCCAGCAGACTGTATTCCGTATGGATGTGCAGGTGGACAAAGTCTCTGCCCAAGTGGTTGTTTTCGCTGATTTCGCTCAAGGCTCTGCCTCCTGTCCTTTTTCCATGCGCTGCCGCAGGGCGTCTGCCAACGCTTCCAGTTTTTTCATCCGGTGCGAAAGGCCGGATTTGCTCACCGCCGGGTCAAAGCAGCCACACAACGCGGTAAGCGATAAGTCGGGGTATTGCAGCCGTACTGCTGCCGCCTGCTGCAGCACCTCCGGCAGTGTTTCCAATGCATCGTTTTCCTGCAGATACCGGATGGCCCTGAGGGTCTGGGCGTTGGCCCGGGCCGTTTTGCCAAGGTTGGCCGTGTCGCAGTTGGTCTGTCGGTTGGTCTGGTTGCGCACCTGCTTGAAGGCTTTCTGTGCATGGATCTCCTCTGCCGCACCGGCCGCCCCCATAAAGCGGAGCAGTCGTTCCAGATTGGCGCTGTTCTTGACGTAGACCAGGTTCACGCCGTTGCGGCGGGTGCGGTGCGGGGCAAATTCATGCTCAGCCAGATGCTGATGGGTACGGATCAGGTTTCGTGCGGTCAGGAACTCCAGATTGTACTCCTTCTGCGGGTCTGTGACGGTGCCACTGCACAAAAAAGCTGCGCCAATGTATGCACTGACGCAGGTCTGACAGCGGATCAGGGCGGGGTCGATCTGCAGGCTCGTCTCGCTGCCGGTGGAGCCGAACAGTTCATGCCTCCCCGCCACCTGTTCCGGCTCCCGGATGTTGAACTCATACAGTACGCCGCTGGGGCGCTGCTTTTCCAGAACGTCCCCCTGCACCCCGCAGCGGGCAAAAAGTTCCCGGGCCAGCTGCACTGTGTGGGGCTGCTCGGTCTGGAGCACCAGCCCCCCTTTATCAAAATATTTGGCAAAGCAGGCGATGCCATAGGCTGCCGCCCGCACACAGCAATCCTTTTGCAGCTGCAAACTGCGCTGTGCGATTTCTTCCCGTGCCTGGGATGCAAAACTCATGTCACTCTCATTTCTGTTCTCACGGGCTCTGCCGGGTCAGCGCGCCGCATCACGGTGCTGAATGCCGGTCTGATAGCCCAGTTGTTTGCAATATTCCGCGATTTTCCGCGCAAAGGTGATTGAGCGGTGCTTGCCGCCCGTGCAGCCCACCGCAATGGTCAGCTGGCTTTTCCCCTCCTTGACATAGAGGGGCAGCGCATACTCCAGAAAACCTTCGTACCGGCGCAGCAGTTCCTTTGCCTCCGGGTGGCCCATGACAAAATCCACCACTTCCTCATCCAGCCCCGTTTTATGCTTGAGCTCCGGGATATAGAAAGGGTTGGGCAGGCAGCGGACATCCAGCACCAGGTTCGCATCCTCTGGGATGCCGAACTTGAAGCCGAAGGACATCACGGTGAGCCGCATTGCTGCCTTTGCCCCGCCATCTGGCGCAAACAGATTACAAATGCGCTCCTTGTTCTGGGCCGTGGAGAGAAACTCCGTATTGATGGTGTAGTCTGCCCGCTCCCGGAAGGGCTGCAGAATCTGTCGTTCCTTTGCCAGCGCTTCCCGGGTGGAAATGCCCTCGGCAATGCTGATGGGATGGCGGCGGCGGGTCTCACTGTAACGGCGCATCAGAACATCATCCGGGGCATCGATGAATAAGATCTCGTACTCGATGCCCTGCTCATCCAGCTGGTGCAGCGCCTGTTCGATCTGCTCGCTGGTGTGGCAGCCGCGCACATCCATGGAGAGCGCCACCCGCTTGAGCTGGTTGTCACCTGCCTTGGAGAACGCCGTGATGCTGGGCAGAAGCTCTGCCGGAACATTGTCGATACAAAAAAAGCCGATATCCTCCAGTGCGTTCATCGCAACCGATTTTCCCGCACCGGAAAGCCCGCTGACGATCAGAAGATCCATACCATTTTCCCTCTTATGCCTTCACCACTCGAATTTCCTTTTCCAGGTCGTACCCGGTCTTTTCCTTTACGATCGCCCGCACCTCATCGCACAGGGCCAGCACATCGGCGCAGGTCGCGCCGCCCAGATTCACCACAAAGCCGCAGTGCTTCTCGCTGACGGCAGCACCGCCGTGGCGATAGCCCCGCAGGCCGCACTGGTCGATGAGGGCAGCCGCAAACGCTCCCACCGGCCGCTTGAAGGTGCTGCCGGCGCTGGGCTTATCCAGCGGCTGCTTATCGACGCGCTTCTGCATCAGCTCATCCATCCGGGCCTTGATGGCTGCCGAATCTCCACGCTTCAGGTGGAACTTTGCGCTCAGGATGCAGCCGCCGTTTTCCTCAAAGATGCTGTGCCGGTAGGAGAGGTCGAGGTTTGCGGCATCTTCTGTCACGATCTCGCCTTCTCTGGTCAGATACGTCACAGAAACCAGCACGTCTTTCATCTCTCCGCCGTAGGCACCGGCATTCATATAAACTGCACCGCCCACTGTGCCGGGGATGCCATAAGCAAATTCCAGGCCGGTCAGGCTGCTGTCCAGCGCCGCCTTACACAGAGCAGAAAGCTTCAAGCCCGCGCCAGCGATGACTGCATCGTAGACTGCCCCCGGCTCTGCACCCGGATGGCTGACGTTTTCCAGAAAACCGATTCCCATTTTCAGAGCCGTGGTATCCACGACCACGCCCCGGTAGCCCGCATCCTCAAACAGGATGTTGCTGCCGTTGCCCAGCAGGTAATAGCGGATCTCCGCCTGTTTGCAGAACTGAACGGTCTGACAAAGCTGATCTTCATCCCGCGGCATCACAAACAGGTCGCCCGCGGCCATCGCGTAGATGCGCATCCCGTCGGGAGTGCGATTTGCGAGCATGATCGACAGCGTGTTGTCGGACAGGTACTGGTCGCCCTGGTTGGTCATCTGTCCCTCGATCTGCGTGTCATAACCGGACAGAGAGGCGGCAGCCCCGTAGGTCTGCGGGGTACGCAGAGCGGTCCAGATCGCGCAGTAGGCGCCTGCGGAGAAGCCGCCGATCATCCAGCCATCGCGGTTGGACGTCGTGTTGGGGAAGTTGTGCCGAATCATCTCGGGGACGTCGTGGGACACCCACGTGTAGACGGCGGGACGCCCCTCGATGTCGGCGCAGTCGTGGGCCTCCTCGTCGACGCTGAGGGAGGGGCCGACGATGATTGTTGGCGGGATGATCCCC
>OLSO01002650.1_pt1 | contig 10541 bp, 9 predicted proteins | sample 1672441 | NCBI WGS metagenome assembly OLSO01 (sample SAMEA3136686, study PRJEB25190) | human gut metagenome | biome: human gut; feature: human-associated habitat; material: faeces | place: Austria | collected 2013 | reverse complement strand
GAAGGAGCATCGCTTCCGGGACAACGGAGGAGCTAAAGAGGATGATCCGGACAGCAGAGACCATTCGTATAGAAGGAATTGCTTTGCAGGAGAGCCAGCTGCAGCATATCCGTGAGCTGCCGCATGTATTTGAGACTGAGTATGACCAGAGTCAGTGTCTGTTGACGGTAAAATGTACGAGTGCAGAGCACAATCTGGTGCGGCTGCTGAATTATCTGCAGGAGCAGCAGGTGGCATTCCACCAGGTCTATTCGCAGCTTCCGACATTAAACGATGTTTTTCTGGAGATTACAGGAAAAGAGCTGCGGGATTAAGGAGGGAGTATGGGCTGGCTTTATCGATTTCATTTAAAAAGAGCACTGAGAGACCGTGGAGATATGTTCTGGTCGCTGATTTTTCCGCTCGTTCTGGCGACTTTGTTTTATGCCTCCTTCGGCTCTGGCAAAGATCTGGAGCAGATGAGCACGATCCCGACCGGGGTAGTGAAAATGACAGATGCGGATACGAGCTTTGATACGTTTTTGGATTCTTTAAATGGCGGACTTCTGACGCTGACGGAAATGAAAGAAGAGGAAGCGGAAGCAGCATTGCGCGACAGAACGATCCGGGGGTATTTTATTTCCACGGCAGAGCCATCCCTGACGGTGGCAGGTACAGATCTGGAGGAAAGCATTTTAGGCGCACTGCTCGATGGATATCTGCAGAATGCAGAGCTGCTTCGACGGGTTGCTGAAAAAAATCCTCTGCTGCTTCCGGCTGCGATTGCAGAAGTATCGAAGAGTGGAAGCTGGGTGCAGTCTGCGACTGTAACGGGCAATGAGACGAACAACAATTTGAGTTATTTCTTTGCACTGATCGGAATAGCATGTCTTTTTGGAGCATTTTTGGGAATGAACGCGGCGCAAAGCCTTCGGGCAGATCAGACAACGCTTGCGTTGCGGCAGAGTACAGCGCCAACAGGGCGGAGCCGGATCGTGTTTGCAGAGATGCTCGCAGTATTCACAATTCAGTTTGGTAATGTTTGCGTATTGCTTTGTTATCTTCATTTTATATTACACATTTCATTTGGAGAGCGGTGGTGGCTGTTGCTGCCGATCTGTCTGCTCGGGAGCATCACAGGAGTGGCCTGGGGGATATTTCTCGGAAGCCTGCGACTGGCAGTTGGCCTGCGGGAAGGGCTTCTGGTGGGAAGTTCTCTGCTGATGAGCTTTCTGGCCGGACTGATGTTTGGCAATATGAAGGATATAATCGCACACTATGCACCGATTCTGAATAAAGTCAATCCGGCGGCGCTCATTTCCGATGCATTTTACAGCATATCGGTCTATGAGAATCCGGCGCGGTATTTGGAAAATCTGCTGCTGCTCGCACTGATTACGGCAGCGCTGACGGGAGTGAGCTTCATACAGCTTGGGAGGGATCGCTATGACAGTCTTTAAAGGATATCTGCGTATTGTACGCGCAAATCTCGGACAGCTTCTGATGTATGTTGGCATTTTTCTGGCGATCTGTGTCGCTATTTCGCGATCAAATCCGGGCGGAACGACGGAGAGTTTTACGCAGAAAAAGCTGAACGCAGCAGTAATTGACCGGGATGGTGGAAGCCTTGGCACTCTGCTTGAGCATTACATCGGGCAGGAGCACAACCAGATTCCGATTGCGGACGATCCGCAGGTACTGCAGGAGGAGCTGTATTATCGGAATGTGGAGTACATACTGGTTATTCCAAAAGGTGCGCAGGAACGGATGCTCGCCGGGGAGACGGATGGCGTTGTACAGTGTGTGACAGCGCCGGGATCGACTGCCGGCTATTATGTGGATGCACAGATCGGGCAGCTGTTAAGTCATGTACATATTTTACTGGCAGGCGGCTTTTCGATGGAGGAAGCCTGCGAACAGGCAGATATCTTAAGTCAGGAAAAAGGAAGAATAAATCTGGCAGAGGCAAGCGAAAGCGGCAGTGCCCGTACCGGATACAATTTCTTTTATGCATATCTGCCTTATGCATTGTTTGGCTCCATCATCATGACACTTGGCATCGTGATTATGGAATTTAAGAAAAAAGAGATCCGCCGGAGGATGCAGAGCGCTCCGATCCCATTTGTCCGGCAGAACCTGGCGGGCGCTGCGGCATTGCTGGTGGTCTGCACCGGAATATGGGTATTTTATCTGCTGCTGCAGGCTGTGATCTATCAGGGTGGAATTTTCAGGAGCGGGCATGCGGCGATTTACATGCTCAACAGCTTTTCCTGTATGCTGGTTGCTCTGGCACTTGGATATTTCACCGGGATGATCTCTGAAAATGCAGTGGCGCTGAATGGCATTAATAATGTATTGTCACTTGGTCTGTGTTTCCTGGGCGGTGTATTTGTTCCGCTGGAGATGCTCGGAAATGGAATTGTGAGCATTGCTCAATTCCTGCCGACGTACTGGTATTCCAGAATTAACGGGATTTTAAGAGACTATGGAGAATTGAGCAGCGAGCTGTGGCACACCATATGGGCGGGACTCCTCATTCAGCTGGCATTTGCACTGGCATGCTTTGGAGTGACAATGATGCTGCGCAGGGGACAGCTGCAGGAGCGAGGATAAGGCGGATGACAATGTTCTGAGCATGCTCACTTGACAGTTCTTAGGATATGTGTTATGTTCTTACCGGATTTTATCGGATGCTTATAGAAATATGGCATCTGAAAGCAAAAATCAGGTAGGAGTGATAGTATGGCAGATAAAAAGATAAGCGGCACGCATCGGCCCCATCGTCTGACCTCACAGGAACATTATTCTGATGCATTTCTGACAAGCGCGTTCCTGGCGCTTTCAGGAGGACTGCAAGATGCTTATACTTATAATACGAGGGATGGAGTTTTTTCCAATGCCCAGACAGGCAATGTCGTGCTCATGAGCCAGCATCTCATGCGAGGGGAATGGGGGGCATGTATGCGGTATTTCGTGCCGGTCATTGCGTTTGCGCTTGGCGTCTTTTTAGCAGAGCGAATCTGCCACCGCTATAAATATGCACAGAAAATACACTGGAGACAGCTCATTCTGTCGATAGAGATCGTGATTTTGTTTGCAGTGGGTTTCATTCCGCAGCAGTTTAATATGGCAGCGACGGTGCTTGTTTCATTAACCTGTGCGATGCAGGTACAGACATTTCGAAAAGTCGGCGGCTTCTCCTATGCGAGCACGATGTGCATCGGCAACCTGAGAAGCGGCACAGACGCACTTTCCGTCTACGCCCGCGAGCACAAGCCGGAGCAGCTGCGGCAGGCACTGTATTACTTTGGCGTCATTTTCATGTTTGCGATCGGTGCCGGGATCGGCGGCAATCTTTCCGCTTGGTATGGCATCCGGGTGATCTGGGTATCGTGTATTTTGCTGGCGGTGAGCTATTTGCTGATGGAAATAGATAAATGGAAGTAAGATAATAAACTGTAAATTGCATTTGAAATCGGTGGAGACATTCTCTGCCGATTTTTGTATGCATATTTTTATATTTTGGTATTTTCATTTGCAAAGGTTTCGTATAAAATTGTAGAAAAATACAAAAGAATAGCAGAAAGTATGAGAAAATCGGGAAATAGTTAAAATGCATGTATGGGGGATAAAACGGAGAAATGTATATTTTTTTGAAACAAAGATGGAATGCTTTTTTAAAGATGGGATTAAAAAAGAAAACGTTATTGTTTGTAATGGGAATATTCGGCATTGGGATGTTCATTTCAGTGGTGGCATTTAGCAGTATTTATCGTAATTTATGGAAGAAATCAGTAATACAGCAAATTGAAAATATCAGTAAGGGTAGAGAAGAAAGCATTCAAAAGTATGTAAGCGGATTAGAAGATATGGCTTATAATGTGAGCTACAGCAACTGGTTGCAGGATATTTTTCAAAAGAATGTTACGGCCACTCGCATGATGGAAATGCAGGAAAATGCGGAAGATTTTCTTTGCAGTTTAAGCACTTTGTATGATGGAAATCAGTTTGCGGCAATCGCACTTCGTGGAACACGAGTGACGGGTACACATGATTATTATCTGGATTATGGGAAAGATATTACGAAAGCTAGCTGGTATCAAAAACTTCTGATGGAAGGTAAATATGTACAGATCGGAGAAGGCGAGGAAAAAGGAATTTACCGTGGGCATCCTGAATGGGATATGACGATTTATTATCGAGTGAATGATTATAATACGTTAGAGACGACGGGAGTCATGGTAATTACAATTCCAATGAAAAATTTAAAAAGTCTTTTGGATAACAGCTATGAGGAAGTTTGTTTTGTATTGCAGGCAGCCGATGGGACGCAGATCTGTTCGGATATGCCTGAAAAATTTCAGAAGAAAATGAGCCAAAACCGGGATCAAATTATGCGAGAAGGACAGTGTCTGAACCTTGGGGATGGTTATTATGCGTTAAACCATAAAATATCTACGGATTTTTTTGACTGAAATCTGATTACATTGACGGATGCAAATCAACAAAAACTGAATAATCCTATGTTGGTTGTTATTTTTATCGGGATGCTTGGAATGGCAGGAGCCCTTCTGTTGGTGGTTTCAATTGTTGTATCACATTATCTTACAAGACCGATTTTGACTTGCAAAAACGCAATGCTGGAAATTCGGAATAATCGTTTGGGCGTTACAATGCTTTTTCGGAAATGCATTTAATGTGTTTCTGGTTCGACAGTTTTATGCTGGAATTCCAAAGGAATATGATGAGGCAGCTCTGGTAGATGGAGCAAGTTATTTTACGATTTACAGTAAAATTCTTGTACCGATGGCAAAACCGGTATTGTGTTCTGTAGGTGTTTTTACTTTTATGAGTACCTGGAATGATTTCATGGGACCGTTGCTTTATCTGGATAAGGAAAATCTGAAAACTGTTTCACTGGCACTGCAGAATTTTATGGGACAGCATAATAGTGAGTGGAATTTGATGATGGCGTTGTCGACGGTAATTACGCTACCAATGATAGTAGTTTATTTTATGGCACAAAGATATTTTATTGAAGGAATTACGTTTTCTGGACTGAAAGGATAGTATAGTAAAAAAGGGAGGAAAAAGAAATATGAAGTTGAATTTGCAGGAAATGCCATTTAGTACGAGAGGAAGCTACATGGTAGTCGGATACCATGAAGGAACATTTAATGGGCAGGAAATTAAAAAGGGCATTTATTTAAGAACTGTGCATGGAATGGCCCAGATGCCATTTATTGCCCAATTGATACCAGTAAACGGAGATGAAGAACTTAGCTATACCGTGGAGGCACAGCCACATGCATTGGAAGTAAAATGTGGCTGTGGCGTCATTACTTTTTCTTTTGCAGATGCTGACACTCTGGTGATAACAGGGAAGGGAGAAATGTTCGGGATTCGCTTTGAAATTCTACACCAGGGTAGTTTTGAGATGATAGAGCCAGTGATGACAGATAGAGGGCTTTCTTATCTGGTAAATAGCTTTGGAACAAAAACCAGATATATGCTTACCTGCCAGGGCGGAAAAGAAAATCTGGATCAGAAATGGAATGTGAGTGGAGCGATGCATGCAGCATTTCAGGTAGATGCGGTAGATCGAACATTTACAGTGGTGCTTGAGGAGATTGAGGATTCTTGGTATCAGAAGAACACTGTTTACGACATTGATCAGGTATGCGAATATGCAAAAAAGGAATTTGATATGTTTTATCAGTCCATGCCGGTGGTACCGGAGCGCTTTGAAGAAGCCAGACGGAAGGCTGCTTATGTAAACTGGAGCAGCATTGTAAAGAAGAAAGGATTTTTGAAGCGAGATACAATGTTTATGTCTAAAAACTGGATGTGTAATGTCTGGACCTGGGATCATTGCTTTAATGCTATGGCCTTGGCATATGAAAATCCGCAGGAAGCATGGAATCAGTTCATGCTGCCATTTGATAATCAGACTGAGACCGGAAGATTACCAGACAGTATCAATGACTCACTTATTATTGACAATTATTGTAAACCACCGATTCATGGCTGGACACTGCGACATTTGAAAAGAATAATGCATTTAGATAAAGACCAAGAATATGAAGCATATCAGGGCCTGAGTAAGTGGACAGAGTGGTGGCTGAACTATCGGGATCAAGATCATGATGGATTGTGTGAGTATACACACGGAAATGATTCGGGATGGGATAACTCTACAGTATTTCATGAATTGCCGCCGGTTACATCACCAGATTTGGCTACTTTTTTGATTATACAGATGGAAGAACTGGCAAATTTGGCTGATGCGATCGGTAGGACGGAAGAGATGGAACATTGGAACCACAGGGCAGAAAAGATGAAGCAGCAGCTTTTTTCTCAGCTGTTTGATGGTGAAAAGCCTATTGCAATTCGTACAATTACAAGAGAAAAAATAGATTCTGAAAGTTTATTGGTGTATATGCCAATACTTCTTGGAATGGAGCTGCCAGAGGATAAGAAGCAGTATATGATCAGGCAGCTGAAAAGCAAACGTTTTTGCACCGAACATGGACTGGCAACAGAAAGTCCGCAAAGTCCGTTATATGAGTCAGATGGTTACTGGCGGGGACCGATTTGGGCTCCGAGTACAATGCTGTTGGCAGACGGATTGTGGGAATGCGGAGAAAAAGAGTTTGTAAAAAGTCTGACCGAAAAGTTTTGTGAAATGGTTTTGAAGAGTGGCTGTGCAGAGAATTTTGATGCTTTAACCGGAGACGGACTCAGAGACAGAGCGTATACCTGGACTGCCAGTGTAATGCTTGTGATGGCGCATGAATTTCTGGCAGAGGAAACAGAAGGTACTAAACTGATCTGAGGAAGAAGTAGATTAAAAGTCAGATGTAGCTGTAGCGTGAAGATAAAGAATGGAGAGGAATATATGGAGTATATTGTAGCGAAAGATGGAAGAATTCGCATTAAATCCAAGGGGCGGATGTTGCTTGAGGATCTATATCCGGGAATGGATGGAAGTGAAGTTCATCCGATTCGCGTGACGGTAACAGAACAGAAGATTTTATGGGAGCTTTCTGAGGGAAGCATTTGTCTTGAAATAGAGCAAAGAGAAGAAAACAGGATATGTTTTCGGTATCGCTTAGACGGTTGGGAAGAGCTTCCGCATACATTTCATTATTTTTACAGAGCGAAGACAAATGCTGACGGATGTTATCAGGCAGCAGAGGGGATGGGAGGAAATACTGGATATTGGACAAAAGAAAAAATTAAATCGGCGGATATCGTGATGAGTTATGGACTTGGCGCATTGCAGTTTTTAGGGGAAGAGAAAGCTGCATTGTTGCTTTATTCAGAAGAACAGAAGCATTATGAAAATATTTGCGAAATAGAGGCATTTAAGAGAGCATTTTATACGGATGGAAGTGGATTAAGGACAGAAAAAGAAACAATGATTTGTTCTTATGGTTTAAGAACAGAACGTATGAAGAGAAGCGCAGTACTTCTGCCAGAATTTTATATAGAGTATTCTGAGACGATAGAAAGTGGATTAGAAAAAGCTGCTAAAAAGATTGGAAGAGAGATGGGAGCCAGATTGGCAGCACCGCCTGCGTATCATTGGTGCTCCTGGTACTATTGCTATCATAATTTTGACCGGGTTCAGCTGGAGGAATATTTAACAGGATTGGAAAAAATGGAGGAAAAACCGCCGATCCGTTATTTTCAAATTGATGCTGGATATTTTCCGTCAACAGGAGATTGGCTGGAATGTACAGAACGGTTCCCGCTTGGCTTGCAGGAAGCGTTTGAACGAATCAATCAGGCAGGATATTTGCCAGGCATATGGGTTGGGGCATTTATGGTAGGAAATAGAAGCAAATTGTATCGACAGCATCCGGATTGGATTTTATATGATCTGGATGATAAACCGGTTCGACCATGGATTACGGATAACGAACCAAAGCCGTGGGGGTACCAGGATGAAGAGTACTATATATTAGATACGTCTCATCCGGATGCAATGGAATATATGCGTAATGTTTTTACAACACTTCATGACTGGGGAGCTCGTATGTTTAAGACCGATTTTATGCTGTGGGGCTTGCAGGACAGTAGCAGGGTAAAAAGACATACACCTGGAAAAACATCAGTAGAATATTTCAGAGAGTATCTTCAGATGATCAGAGAGGCAATTGGTGAAGAAAGCTATTGGCTCGGCTGTATTGCACCGTTTTTACCATTTGTAGGATATGCAGATGGAATGCGTATTGGTGGAGATGTAGGTTCCAGCTGGAACGGTGAGTTTGGTCCGCAGAATATGATGCAGTGTCTTGTTGGAAATAATTATATAAATCATAATTATTATCAGATTGATCCGGATGCGGTCATGCTTCGGGAGTTCCAGATTCGTTTGGATGAGCGGGAGATACACAGTCTTGCATTACTTGCGGCAATGTCAGGAAGTTGTATTTATACGTCAGACCCGCTTCATTTAATTAAAAAAGATCGTCAGAAGCTGTTCCTTTTCCTGAAGCCGGATATCAGAAGAAAAGCAAATATTCCATTTTTGGATGAGGAACGAAAAGAAATGGTATTTGTTCAACATGGAAAAAACAGCAGCCTGATATTCATTTTAAATAAATCAGAGACTACTTTAAAAGAAGCCTATACATTACAGCAACTAGGCATTCCAACATCATATAGCGTTGTTCGGGTAATGACAGGAGAGCAGGAAGTACTGTGGAAACAAAAATTACTGGTGGATATAGAGCCGCATGATTGCAGACTGTATCTTGCAACTTCAGATAAAAACCCGACAATTCATTATGAGAATCTTTGGATGAATATACAGTAAAATACTTCTTTTGCTTGACCATCTTCTCCGGCTTGTGTAAACTAGAGATGGAAAACAATAACAAGTCAGGGAGGAATGTTTGACATGGGAGATTATATTATCAGCTGCTGCTCGACAGCAGACCTGACCGAGGAGCACTTTCGGTCAAGGGATATTCATTATATTTGCTTTCATTATGAACTGGATGGAAAACAGTATCCGGATGACCTTGGAAAGTCAATGCCGTTTCCGGAGTTTTATGCGGCAATGGCAAATGGAGCAATGACAAAGACGTCACAGATCAATGCAGAAGAGTTTGAGGCTTATTTTGAGCCGTTTCTGAAGGATGGAAAGGACATTCTCCATGTCTGCCTGTCTTCTGGTATTACCGGTGTAATCAATTCTGCGATGATCGCAAAAACAAATCTGGAAGAGAAGTATCCGCAACGAAAAATATGCATCGTAGATTCGCTGGCAGCGTCGTCCGGATACGGGCTTTTGATGGATAAGATTGCGGATCAGCGGGATGCAGGTCTGTCTCTGGGCGAATTGGAGCAGTGGATCCTGGCACATCGACTGGAGGTCAATCACTGGTTCTTCTCGACAGATCTGACTTTCTATATCCGCGGCGGCCGTATTTCCAAAACAGCAGGCTTTGTCGGCGGTCTTTTGAATATCTGCCCGCTTTTAAATGTCAATGATGAGGGAAAGCTGATCCCGCGCAGCAAGATCCGTACGAAGCGTAAGGTGATCGCGGCAATTGTTGAACGGATGAAAGAAAATGCGGCAAATGGTGCGGACTATGCAGATAAATGTTATATTTCACAATCGGCGTGTCTGGAAGATGCAAAGGCTGTGGCTGCGCTGGTAGAGGAATATTTTCCACATCTGAAGGGGAAAGTAGAGATCAACGACATCGGCACGACAATCGGCAGTCATACAGGCCCGGGGACAGTTGCTTTGTTCTTCTGGGGGAAGAGGCGCGAAGGATAGTAGTTTTTGCTTTGGCGAAAGAAAGAGGATGAAGCTTGGAAAATGTGAACAAAGTATGAAATCCGGTTTGGATGACTTGCAATCTGTTCTATTAGTGCTATAATGTCCATAGTGCATAGGGAACTTACAAAGAGCTCTTAACTACACGTTTTGTAAAAGCTGTAGAGAGAGCTTTTTTGATTATGTACGGGCCAAGGGCTGTTTCCAGAAAAACTGAAAGACCTGAAGACCAGACCAGGATCGCGATGCCGCGACCGAATAAGGAAAAACAGGAGGAACAGATTATGATTACAACACTGAAAGCGCAGAAGAGAGATACAGCAGTAAAGGCAAAGAAGTTAAGACGGGATGGATTTACAACAGGTGTTCTGTATGGACGCGAGATGGAGGAGTCCATGCCGCTTCAGTTTGATACAAAGGATGCAATGCGGTTTATCGGCAAGAATACAAAGGGCGCGCAGGTCGTTCTGGATCTTGGAGATAAAAAGGTCAGCGCAATTGTAAAAGATATTGATTACAACAGCATGCAGCGTCAGATTATGTCTCTGGATTTCCAGGCTCTGGTAAAGGGTGAGAAGATTTCTACCAGTGTTCCGGTCAAATTTGAGAATGCGGAGATCGTACAGGGCATTGTGGAGCAGGAGCTTTCCGAGATTCATTATAAAGCAGAGCCGGATCAGCTTCTGGATACGATTGTGATTGACTTTAAGGAGATTTCCCCGGAGGTACGGGATATGCACGTCAAGGATCTGCACTTGGAGGAGAA
>OLSO01002626.1_pt1 | contig 10634 bp, 9 predicted proteins | sample 1672441 | NCBI WGS metagenome assembly OLSO01 (sample SAMEA3136686, study PRJEB25190) | human gut metagenome | biome: human gut; feature: human-associated habitat; material: faeces | place: Austria | collected 2013 | reverse complement strand
CGCCCGCAGCAGCACATGGCGGTCGTCGCAGCGTTCCTCAATGGTGCCGCTGCGCACAAAAATCAGCTGCCAAGCCTCGGTCTCGCTGGGCAGAAAGGAATCGTCGGCGCGCCATTCGGTGGTGTGGGCGGCAGGAACCGCCTCGACCCGCAGCGGAAAATCATCGTTCAGCATGGGGCCTCCTTATGCCGCCACGGCTCCCGGCCAGGCGTCGGCGGTTTCGTCAGATGTGTCTGCCGTCAATTCACGCCGGAACACCCCTGGCTCGACCTGGGTCAGCAGCGGGAACTGTTCCAGCTCCGGGCAGGTGTCGGTCAGGCCCAGGCAGTAGGCCGTCAGCGGGCTGATCTCCTTCGTGATCACGTCAAACCGGCTCGTGCCGTCGTCCTCGTAGGTGCTTACCATGATGTCGTCGGGGTAAGTCTCGGCCACGTAGTCTATCAATGCGCGGTCCACATAGGGGTCGCCGCTGCCCTCGTAGAGGTCAGGTGCTCCGAACAGGTGCAGGATCTCGTGGGCGTAGGTCGCCGGGCTTTCCCGCTCACCGTCGGTGTAGGCGTCGTGGCGGTACAGGCAGCTGTACTCGTAGTAGAAATACTCGCCGTCGTCGGCATAGTGGGCCATTGTGAAGGACGTGCCGCTGATGGGTAGGTAGAACAGAAACCCGATGTGCCGCGTGCCGTAGACCGCCAGGCGGCTGTCCGCGGCCAGCGACTCACACAGGGCGTCCATTTCCTCAATGAAGGCGGTGCTCTCGTCGGAATCCTCGCCCCCGCGCATGGCAGACTGCACAAGATAGCTGCGGGTCAGGGCGGCGTTGCTGCCATCCTCGGTGCGGTCACAGATTAAATCCGGCATCACGCCGTAGCTTTCGGCCTGGGCTGTGATCCAATCCACGGCCATCCGGGTTTGCTGCACGGCGGCGGTGCGGTCGGCCTCGTCCCAGGTCAGGCCGCGGGCGGCGTCGTTCAAAAAGACACTGACCAGTACCGTCGGCTCACTCAATAGGGACGCGCTGCCGTATTTTTTTTGCTCCTCGGTAAAGGTGGGCGTCGGTTCCGGCGTCGGCGTGGCGGCAGGGCTTTCGGCCTTCGGCAGCTCGGCCGGGATGCGCTGCACCGTCACTTGGGCTGCGCAGCCGCAGAGCAGCGCCACGGCCAGCAGCAGGGCGGCCATTTTTTTGTACATGGCGGGCCTCAAATTTCCAGAACGGCCTTACCGTCGTGGTCGGCCAGTTCCAGCGTGACCTCGCGGCCATCCAGTCGGCCATCCACCAGCGCCTCGGAGACCGGGTCCTCGATGGTCTTGCGGATGGTGCGGCGCAGTTCACGCGCACCGTACTTGGTGGAGCTTTCGGCTACGATGTCCGCCAACGCGGGCTGGCCGTAGTGCAGCGTGATACCGTGGGCGGCCAGGCCGGGCTTGTACTCGTCCAGCATCAGCGCGGTGATTTTTTCAAGGTTTTCTTCGCTCAGCGGGTGGAAGGTGATGATCTCGTCCACGCGGCCGATGAACTCGGGGCGCAGAAACTCCTGCAGCGCCTTCATGCTGCGGTCCGCGCTGGCGACCTCTGCCTTTTTGCCAAAGCCTGTTGCCCCGGCTGTGTCGGTGGAGCCTGCGTTGGACGTCATGCAGATGACCGTGTTGGAAAAGTCCACCGTGCGGCCCTGGGCGTCGTTGATCTTGCCTTCGTCCAAGATCTGCAGCAGGATGTTCATCACGTCCGGGTGGGCCTTTTCGATCTCGTCAAACAACACCACGCTGTAGGGGCGGCGGCGCACCTTCTCGGTGAGCTGACCGGCCTCCTCATAGCCCACATAGCCCGGAGGCGAACCGATCATACGGGACACCGCGTATTTTTCCATATACTCGCTCATGTCCAGACGGATCAGCGGATCCGGGCCGTCGAACAGCTGGTTTGCCAGCTGCTTGACCAGCTCGGTCTTGCCCACGCCGGTGGGGCCCACAAAGATAAAGCTGGCCGGACGGCGGCGGCCGGACAGGTCGGCGCGGCTGCGCTTGATGGCCTGCGCCACCAGATGCACGGCCTCGTCCTGCCCGACGATCTTCTTTTTCAGCTCATTTTCCAACCCGGCCAGCTTGGCGAACTCACTCTCGCGGATCTTCACCGCCGGGATACCGGTCCACAACTCGATGACCTTGGCCACGTCATCCATGGTCACCTGGATCTCACTGGCGGCTGCCTGCTTGGCAGGCAGCTCGGCTTCCAGCTTGGCGATGCGGGTCTTGCGCTCCGCCACCCGCTCATAGTCGATGGGCTCGTTGACGTCCGCCGTCTCCATATCCGCTTCTTCCTGCTTCAGGGCGTCCAGCTCCTTCTGCATGCCCAGATACTCGGAGATGACCGGGTGGGCCAGATTGCAGCAGGCGCAGGCTTCGTCCAGCAGGTCGATGGCCTTGTCGGGCAGATAGCGGTCAGTGATGTAGCGTTCGCTCAGGGTGACGGTGGCGCTCAGCACGTCGGCGGGCACCTGCACATGGTGATGCTGCTCGTAGTAGTGCTTGATGCCGTTCATCACGGCCAGCGTGTCGGCCACGCTGGGCTCCTCCACCCGCACGGGCTGGAAGCGGCGCTCCAGTGCCTGATCCTTCTCAATGTACTTGCGGTACTCGGTAAAGGTGGTGGCACCGATCACCTGGATCTCGCCGCGGGACAGGGCGGGCTTGAGGATGTTGCCCGCGTTCATGGCACCCTCGCTCTCACCGGCAGAGGTGATGGTGTGGATCTCGTCGATGAACAGGATCACGTTCCCGGCTGCCTTCACCTCGCCCAGCAGGCCCTTGACCCGCTGCTCAAACTGGCCGCGGAACTGGGTGCCCGCCACCAGACTGGTGAGGTCCAGCAGATAGATCTCCTTGTCCTGCAGGCCGATGGGCACATCGCCCTTGGCAATGCGCTCGGCAATGCCCTCGGCAATGGCCGTCTTGCCCACACCGGCTTCGCCGATGAGGCAGGGGTTGTTCTTCTGGCGGCGGCTCAGGATCTGGATGGTGCGGTAGATCTCGCGGTCACGGCCGATGATATCATCCAGTTTGCCTTCCCGCGCCTTGCGGGTCAGGTTCTCACAATAGGTATCCAGGAATTTGCGCTTGGGGGGCTTTTTGCCGTTCTTGCGGTCGGAGCCCTTTTTGTCGCCGTCCTGTTTTTCACTGCTGGTAAAGCCCAGCGGGAAGGTGGCATTGCTGCCAGGGATCAGATCTTCGTCCTCGTCGGGGGCATCCTCGCCGCCCTGGGTCATGTTCATCATCATGGAGAGAGGGTTGGAATCGCCCAGCTCTTCCATCATGCTCTCCATCCGGTTTTCCATGTTGTCCAGATCCTGATCCGACATGCCGAACTGCTTCATCAGATCGTCCACCGGTTTGATGTGCAGCTCCCGCGCACAATGCAGGCAGTAGCCCTCCTGCTTCATCTGGCCATCCACCATCCGCTGGATGAAAATGATGGCCGGACGTTTCTGGCATCGAATACAGACCATAGTTCCTCCTTGCTGTTCTCTCCCCGCTCTCTGTTACAGGAACGGGTTGAACAGATTAAACACTTTATAGTAAAGACTGCCGCTCATCACGGTGTCATTCAGCACACTCAGGCTGCCGCCGGTGATCACCACAAGGCCCCACACGACACACAGCACCAGATAGATATCCAGCAGCGCGGTGCCGCCGCCCACCAGCCAGCCAAGGCCCCGGTTCACCGTGCCGACTACCGGCAGCTTGTTCACAAGGCCCAGCACCGTGACCAGCATGCTCACCAGCAGCCGCAGCAGCGCGTAGAACACAAAGAACAGCACCAGCGTGATCACCGGGATGAGCAGCGGCTGCAGCACCTTTTCCACGATAGTGTCGGCCAGCACCACGGCATTGTCGGACAGCACCGCTCCGATGGAGCGCTCACAGGCTGCCACGATGGACGCCCGGAAGCTCTGGGGCAGAAACCCCGCATACTTGTCGGCAATGCCGGTCAGGTCCACCACGCCGCCTGCGGCCAGGCTGGCCGCGATCTGGGTGCGGAAACCACCGGCCAGCAGGTGCTCGAATACCCAGCCTGCACAGGCGGACGAAAGCTGATGGGCCCCCAACAGGCTGAGCCCGTTGCCCAGCAGCTGGACCATGGAGGCCAGAAAGCCCTTGCGCGCATACCGCACGGTCAGGACGATCCACGCCGCCGTACATAGGATATCAAAAAGAAATGACGGATTCTTGAACATACCTTGTTTTCCCTGTTATTTTTTAGCACTCGGCTCATGCCGTTGCGATAAAGAGGCGTCTCAGGACGCACTGGAACTGTCCGGCTCCGGTGCCGTGACCTGCTGCACCGTATTTCCGCTGAACACCAGCAGCTGCCGACCATTGAGCACACCCGCCTGGGGCTTTGCATCCATCGGCTGGGTCCACTGGAACTCCCCCGCCTTGTTGAAGCATTCCACCGTGCTGTCGGTGAGCAAATAGAAGCCATCGGCTGCGCGGAGGATGTGGCTGGCCGCCGGCACATTGCCGCTGTACTGCACGCCCAGGCTGTTGTCCAGCAGCACGGCGGTGCAGGTCTGGCCGCCGCTCAGCAGCAGGGCCACGCCGCCGTTTTCGGTGTCCACATCCACAAGGGTACTGCCGCCGAAGTCATAGCTGGCCTTCTCGCCGCCGTTGGCACCGTACAGCACCGCCCGGTCCTCATAAAGGGCCAGCACGCTGTCCCCGCTCAGCCAGCCCAGCCACTGGGGCACGCTGGTGGCGGTGCCCAGCTGTACCGGGTCGCCCTGCGCAAGGGCCAACACATAGAGGTTCGTGGCCAGCTGACCGCCGTTCGCAGTCACCGCCGCCACCGCAATGCGGCGGCTGTCCGGTGAAAAGGCCATGCGCAGCGGGGTGCCCTCGGCGCTGGTCAGGTTCCAGCTCAGTACCTGTTCCATGGCGGACGAGTACACGGTCAGCTTTGCCACGCTGTCGGTGTCGTCGGTGGCTACGGCCACCTGCCCGGCATCCGCCACGGCGCACAGGTAGATGCTGCTGTCCAGCGTTTTGGTGTACAGGTTCTGGGTACGGCTCTCCACCCGCAGCTCATTGCCGGAGCGGTTGTACAGCACAAAGCGGCTTTTTCCGGCTGCCAGCGCCGGACGGGCATAGCCGCTCTGGACGCTGTTGAGCTTTGCACCGCCAAAGCTGTACACCACACAGGTGTCCGTGTCCATCTCCGCAAAGCCGCCGGACAGCTTTGCCACCGCCGTGGGCTCGGTGATGCCGGTCTGCTGCGGCCAGCCTGTATTCGGGGTCAGGGTGATGTGCACACTGTCCACCAGATCCTTGGCACGGGCAATGGAGGTGCCCACCGCGCCGGTGGCAAACAGGACCAGCACCGTGAGCACCGCCACGATGATGGCCCCGCGGCGCAGCCGACGGCTGCGTGCCCGCTGACGCGCTGCTTCCAGATACTCGACCCGTCCGGCCGAGAGCGGCTCGCCCTCTGCCGGGGAACTGCCGCGATGAATCTTTCTCATGAATGGTTCTCCTTCATATCCGGGTATTCCACACATTTCAGGAACAGCCCCTTTGCCGGCAGGGTCGGCCCCGCCTGGCTGCGGTCGCAGCCGGCCAGGATGCCGGGGATCTGTTCCGGCTGCATCCGGCCCGCGCCCACTTCGCACAAGGTGCCCGCCAGAATGCGCACCATGTTGTACAGGTAGCCGTCCGCCGTCACCTCAATGTCGATCTCGTCGCCCCGCCGGGTGACATGGCAGTCGGTGATGGTGCGCACCGTGTCGCCATGGGCTGCGGCGGACGACCCCGCCGCGCACAGGGCCAGAAAATCGTGGGTGCCCACGAACTGCTGCGCCGCCGCCTGCATCCGCACTTCGTCCAGATGCTTCGGCATCCGGGTGTAGTAGGCCGCGTCAAAGGGCGAGTCGATGGGGTGGTTGTGGATGCGGTACAGATAGGTCTTGGTGTGGGCCGCGTACCGGGCGTGGAAGTCCTCCGGCACCACCCGCGCCGCCAGCACCCGGATGTCCGGCGGCAGGTGCTGGTTCAGCGCCAGCGGCAGCTTTTCCGGCGGGATGCGGGTGTCGGCGTGGAAGTTGAGCCGAAAGCCCAGCGCGTGCACCCCGGCATCCGTGCGGCTGCAGCCCTTGATGTCCGGCCGGGCACCCAGCACGGCTTCCAGCGCATCCTGAAACACAGCCGCTACGCTGCGCCCGTTGGGCTGCACCTGAAACCCGCAGTAATTCGTGCCATCGTAGGCAAGGGTCAGTAAAAAGTTCATGGATAAACGCTGCTTTCCCGTTTCATGGTTTTAAATCGGAAGAACGCAAAAAGCGTCCGGCGACAGCGCCGACTGGCGCAGCGCCAGCTTTTTGCGTTCTGACTTCAGCTTTGGGGTCTGAAAGGGGCGGGCAGCCCCTTTCTCGTCAAGGGTAAGTGGAGTCCAGAGGATGAGAGGGGCGCGTCGAAACGCCCCTCTTGTCCTCTGGCCCAGCGGAGCGTCATGCTCCTTTAAAAATTCGGGAACACCCACCGGGACGACAGGATCACCGCAAAGCAGACGATGCAGAACGCCAGGTCGATGTAGTCCTGCTTCGTGCAGCGCAGCACCTTGAGCCGGGTGCGGCCGTCGCCGCCGCGGTAGCAGCGGCACTCCATGGCCATGGCCAGCTCGTCGGCACGGCGGAAGGCCGAGATGAACAGCGGGATGAGCACCGGCACCAGCGCCTTGACCCGGTCCAGCATCTTGCCGGTGTCCAGCTGGGCACCGCGGGCCTTCTGGGCGTTCATGATCTTGTCGGTCTCCTCGATCAGGGTGGGGATGAACCGCAGGGCAATGCTCATCATCATGGCCAGCTCGTGCACCGGGAAGTGCAGCCTGCCCAAAGGCTTGAGCAGCTGTTCAATGGCATCCGTCAGAACGATGGGGCTGGTGGTATAGGTGAGCAGGCTGGTGCCCGCGATCAGGGCCATGACACGCACGGCCATGAGCACCGCGTAGCGCACGCCCTCGGCGTAAATGGTCAGAAAGCCCAGCTTTACCAGCGGGTCGCCCTCGCCCGACACAAAGAACAGGTTGAGCACCGCCGTGAACACCACGATGGGCAGAATGGGCTTCAGGCTCTTGAGGATCATCTTGAAGGGGATCTGCGCCACCTTGTACATCAGCGCAAGGAACAGGATGGAAAGGGTCAGCCCCAGCGGGTTGGATGCCGCAAACAGCAGCACGATGTAAACGATGGTCAGCACCAGCTTCATGCGCGGGTCGAACCGGTGCACAAGGCTCGTGCCCGGGAAGTGCTGGCCGATGGTGATATCTCTCAGCATTTGTCAGCGCCCCCTTCCTGCTTGTCTGCGCGGGGCAGCACAAGGCTCTCGCCGGCATCCCGGCGGCGCTTGGCCTCCAGGATCATCTTGACGGCATAGGGGATGGTGTACACGTCGGCAGGCACATCCACGCCCATTTCCCGCAGCTTGAGGAAGATCTTGGTCACCTGCGGCACGCTCAGGCCCAGCCCCAGCAGCTCCGGAGCCCGGGCAAAGACCTTTTCCACCGTGTCGTACATGGCGATCTTTTTGTTGCTCATCACCAGCACGCGGTTGGCGTACTTGGCAATGTCCTCCATGCTGTGGGACACCAGCAGCACGGTGGTGCCGGTCTTTTTGTGGTACTCCTTCACTTCCGAGAGGATGTCGTCCCGGCCCTCCGGGTCCAGACCGGCGGCGGGCTCGTCCAGCACCAGGATGCGGGGCCGCATGGCCATGACGCCTGCCACCGCCACCCGGCGCTTCTGGCCGCCGGACAGCTCAAAGGGGCTGCGTTCCAGCAACGCCGGGTCCAGACCCACAAAGTCTGCGGCCTCGTGCACGCGGCGGTCGATCTCCGCCTCGTCCAGCCCCATGTTCTTCGGGCCAAAGGCGATGTCCTTATAGCAAGTCTCCTCAAACAGCTGGTATTCCGGGTACTGGAATACCAGCCCGGTGAGGAAGCGGAAGTCCCGGATCTTTTCCGGGTCGGCCCACAGGTCGCGGCCGTCGATGTAGATCTTACCGCTGGTGGGCTTGTTCAACCCGTTCATGTGGGTGATCAGGGTGCTTTTGCCGGAGCCGGTAGCCCCGATGATGCCCACAAAGTCGCCTTCTTCCACCGTAAAGCTCACGTCATCCAGCGCGGTGACCGCATTGGGCATGCCGGGGTTGTAGACGTAGCTCAGATGTTCTACTTTGATGATATCTGCCATTTCGTCTGTCCCCCTTTACTGCAGCAGCTCATACAGCGCCTGTGCGCACTCGCCGGTGTCGATGATGCCCTCCGGCATCGGGATGCCGGCCTTCACCAGCTCGTCCCGCAGCTCTGCGGCCTGCGGCACATCCAGATGCAGCGCGCGCACCTTCTCGGTCTGGCTGAACACCTCTTTCGGGGTGCCCTCCATCACCACATGGCCCTTGCTCATCACCAGCACACGGTCGGCCTGCGCGGCCTCTTCCATGTAGTGGGTGATGGACACCACGGTGATGCCCATGTTCTTGTTCAGGTGGTGGATGGTCTGCATCACCTGCTCCCGGCCCCGGGGGTCCAGCATGGCGGTGGCTTCGTCCAAAATCAGGCAGTCCGGCCGCATGGCCACCACGCCTGCAATGGCAACGCGCTGCTTCTGGCCGCCGGACAGGTTGTGGGGTGCCCGCTCCCGGAACTCGTAGATGCCGGCCATCTTCATGGACTCATCCACTCGGCGGCGCATCTCGTCCGGCGGCACACCCAGATTCTCCAGCGCAAAGGCTACATCCTCTTCCACCACGGTGGCCACGATCTGGTTGTCCGGGTTCTGGAACACCATGCCCACCGTCTGGCGGATGTCGTAGAGCTTGCTGTCGTCGCTGGTGTCCATGTCTTCCACATAGACCTTGCCGCTTTCCGGCAGCAAAATGGCATTGAAGTGCTTAGCCAGCGTGGATTTGCCGCAGCCGTTGGCACCCAGCACGGCCACGAACTCGCCGCGCTTCACGCTTGTCGATACGCCGTCCAGCGCATAAACGGGCTGTTCACTGTCATAGCGGAACTTTAAGTTTTCTGCTGTTAAAATCGTTTCACTCATTTGTTTTCTCTTTCTGGTGGTGCGCCCCTCCGAAAGGGGCTGTACCCCATTCTGTTGAAATTGATCGCTTGTTTATTTTCAGCGGCCTCGCCCTCTCAGGTGCTGACGCACCAGCTCTCCCAAGGGGAGAGCCTCTGGCGAGAAGGGCAGCTTTCCGGTTTTGCCAAGGGCTCTCCCTTTGGGAGAGCTGGCAAAGCCGAAGGGTTTGACTGAGAGGGCGAGGTCGTTCTCTCTTATTCTTCCCAGATGGCCGTGGCACCGCAGGGCACCACGCCGCCGGTGGCGGACACCGGCAGGCCGATCTCATCGCAGCTGGTCTTGCCGCCAAAGCGGGGCACCAGCGTGGTCTTGAGCATATATTCCATGACCGCCGGAGACAGGCCGGTGGTGTAGCTGTTGACCGCAAAGAAGAGGGGCTTGTCGCTCAGCACCTCTTCGCACTGGCTGATGAGGTCGTAGATGCAGTCCTCCAGCTTCCAGATCTCGCCGCCGGGGCCGCGGCCGTAGCTGGGCGGGTCCATGATGATACCATCGTAGGTGTTGCCCCGGCGCTTTTCCCGGGCCACGAACTTGGCGCAGTCGTCCACCAGCCAGCGGATGGGCCGGTCCGCCAGACCACTGGCCACGGCGTTGTCCTTGCCCCACGCCACGATGCCCTTGGAAGCATCCACATGGCAGACAGTAGCGCCCGCGGCGGCACAGGCCAGCGTTGCGCCGCCGGTGTAGCCAAACAGGTTCAGCACCTTGACAGGGCGGCCTGCCGCGCGGATCTTTTTGGCGTACCAGGCCCAGTTGACAGCCTGCTCCGGGAACACGCCGGTGTGCTTGAAACCGGTGGGGCTGACGATGAGGGTCAGCTTGTCCTCGCCCTCACCGCAGGAGATCTTCCACTTCTCAGGCAGACGGCGGCGGTACTCCCACTCTCCGCCGCCCTGATTGGAGCGGTGGTAGATGGCATCGGCCTTGGCCCAGAGCGGGCTCTGCTTCTCGGTTTTCCACACCACCTGCGGGTCGGGCCGGATGAGGATGGTCTCTCCCCAGCGCTCCAGGCGGTTGCCGCCGGTGGCATCCAGCAGCTCGTAATCTTTCCAACTATCTGCAGGGCGCATAAGCGTCCTCCTTTCTCTCTTCAAACGGCTCAGAACAGGCTCTGCTGGCCGTTGTCCTCCGGGCTTCCGGTCTCGGGGGCTTTCAGGCCCAGGTGCTCATAGGCAAGGCGGGTGGCACAGCGGCCCCGGGGGGTGCGGGTCAGAAAGCCCATCTGCATCAGGTAGGGCTCACACAGGTCCTCCAGCGTCACGGCCTCCTCGCCCAGCGCCGCCGCCAGCGTTTCCAGGCCCACAGGGCCACCGTTGTACATCTCAATGATGGCGCGGAGCAGGCTGCGGTCCAGCTCGTCCAGACCCAGCGCGTCCACGTCCATCCGCTTCAGGCTCATCAGGGAAACATCCCGGTCGATGATGCCATCCCCCAGCACGGTGGCAAAGTCGCGGACACGCTTCAAGAAGCGGTTTGCCACGCGGGGGGTGCCCCGGCTGCATTTGG
>OLSO01002623.1_pt1 | contig 10642 bp, 9 predicted proteins | sample 1672441 | NCBI WGS metagenome assembly OLSO01 (sample SAMEA3136686, study PRJEB25190) | human gut metagenome | biome: human gut; feature: human-associated habitat; material: faeces | place: Austria | collected 2013 | reverse complement strand
GCAGCCGCCGGAGCGGTGCTTAAGCCGTCAGGTGGGAATTGTGCGGTGTTGCCTTAGTTCTTGTACTTGAAGTACTCAACCAGGGTGCGGTAACGGAAGTTGCCGCCATCAGTGTAGGTAGCAAAGGTACGGGTCAGATTGTTGCTGCTGTTCATACCCATGCTTTCCTGGTTGGTGTAAGAGATGCGCTGGTTGTTCTGGCGGATCTCGACAACTTCATCGTTCTGGAACTTGATGGAAGCGCTGGTGATCTTGTCATCGGTGACAAATTTGCCGCAATGACGGTCGAACAGCGGGTTGCCAGCGCCAATATTGTTATCGCCGGAGAGTCTGAGCACGTTAGAATAGCCGTTGGAGTTGCCGCTGTTGGTCCAGCCGGCCAGGTGGCCGTTGCTGTCATAGCTCCAGGTGTCAGTACGCACGGTCTTGTTGCTGCTGTTCACAATGGTCATCTTGGTGTAACGGTTACGGCTGCCGCTGCTGGTCAGGTTGACGATGCAGGTAACTTTGTTCTGGCCGTTGTATTCCCAGAACTTGGAAACGCTGCCCAGGCTGTCCCACTCTTTGGCAGTCCAGTAGCTGTACAGGTACCAGCCGCCATTGTAGCGGTAAACGGAGATCTTGGCAAAGCGGTTGCTCTTATCATACTCATAGCGATACTCGTAAGAGTAGTTGTCGTTGCCGTACTCGCGGTGGGTATGCTTGGTCAGCATGCCGTTGTATTCATAATAGAAGTCGTCCTGAACCTGCAGGTTGCCGGACTTATCGCGGCGCTGCTCTTTCAGCAGGCGGCCCTGTGCATCGTAATCGGTGGTCAGGGTATTCATCACGCTGCCGTCAGCATAGTAGTTGGTGCGCTTGATCTCGCGGTACTTGGTCACATCCACGTTGGTGGACTGCAGAATGCCGGTGTTGTAATCAAACACGCAGGTAATGCCGTCGATCACAACGGTGCCCTTTGCCATAGCGCCGGTGATGAGGTCAAAGTAATAAGTACCCTGAGAGTTGGTATCCCAGCCCTTGATCATATGGCCGTTGGCATCATAGCGAACCCACTTGCCGCCGTTGGAGTCCTGATAGACATCCTTGCTGACAGCCATTGCGCCGTTATTGACGGAATCCAGCCAGTACCAGGCATCGCTCTTGGGGTCATAGATTTCCTTGCCGCGGCCAGTGGTGCCCTGGCGCACGCCGTTTTCGTACCAATACCAGGGGCCACCGGGGTATTCCTGATACCAGCCGTTCTCCGGCGGTGCATCATAGGTAGCGGCGTCCTCTTTCACGTTGTCCTCTGCCGGTTCAGCGTCAACTTTCGGTTCCTCGGTGGCTGCGGTTTCCGGGGTAGCAGTTTCCACCACTGCAATGCTTGCAGCGGTTTCAGCCTGCGGGTTCGGCTCCTGTGCAAAAACGGGCAGTGCCATAGCGGACACCATTGCCAGCGCCAGCAGGAATGCGGTGATTTTTTTCTTCTGCATGTTCCGTTCGTTCCTCCTTATAAATGGGCGTACCCGGGGATTTTCCGGCTGCACCCGGCAGCCTGTTCGGCCGCGCGTTGCTTTTTTAATCAAATGCGGCCGGGCCGAAAAATCAACCATAAACCGCAGTTTCATTTATTATACCACACGCCAAAAAATTCCACAACATTTTCACCATTTTCGAATTGTAAAAATTCAGGGCGAGTTTTTGGTTTTTTTACCCGGTTTATCATTTTCTAAAAATCGTTATCCCGTCAGGTTAGCGGGCGCACAATGGGCGTTCCAACGGGTAAGAGGCAGGTTAAATGGTGGTAGTGCATTATAAAGGCAACACCGCACAATTCCCACCTGACGGCTTAAGCACCGCTCCGGCGGCTGCGGCACGGCATCTGCGTTGCCAAAATGCTCGATAAGACATCCAGTATTATCTGCGCTTTTGGCTTAGCATCTGCCGTACCTCGCTCGCCGTATCGGCACTTAGAATTATGCGGTATTGCCTAAAGAGAACGTCCCGTGGGGAACGGTCTTGACCGTTCCTCACAGAGCATTTCAAAGGCCAGCCGGAGATGGGTGCTCCCTCCGCCGCAGATTTGCCTTATTGCACATTGCAGATTCATGATGGCCCTAAAACCTGATTTGTAGGGGCCGCTGCTTGCATCGTCCTGCATATCAGGCCCGCTTTTTACAATTTCATTACTACGCGCTGCATAGGGAACCGCCCCTCAGAGGGAAGCCAATTTCCTATTTGGGTTTTCATCAAAGCACCTTACGTTGGGTCGTTTTAAGCGCCTCACTCGATCACAATCCCCGTTCCATCCAGTAACCTTACCACATCAGGAAAGCTGAACCTTGCGCCTTTCAACTTGTTGGTCTCCAAATCAATGGCGTATTCTTCGGCGGTGCGCAGGTCGGCTTTTTGCAAATCGCAGCGGGTGAACCGGGTTCCGCCCAGCCGCACACCGTAAAAGCTGGCCCCGGCAAGGCGGGTATCATCAAAGGTGCATTGCTGCAGTTCCGCCCCGGTCCAGTCAAAGCCGTTCAGTGCCATGCCGGAAAAATCATTGTAGCGGAACGCGCAGTTTTTGATTTTGCCAAACGGCTGGAACACCCCGCTTTTGCCCTGCAGCCCGCCCCACGCCATGGAGCGGAACGCACTGTTCAGCAGCCAGGCATCTTTCATGGTGGTAAAGCTGAACACCACGCCGGAAAAATTGCAGTGGTCAAAGGTACAGGCGTTGAAGCGGCAGTTCTGCACCCGCGTGCCCAGCCAGCGGCAGTGGTCAAACACACAGTCCTCGAACTCGGCGTTTTCCAGCAGCTCGCCGGGGTCATAATTGGCAAAGGCCTCCCCTTGATAAAATCGGCGTTCCGCCATCAAAACTCCTCCTTGTGCTGTTGGAAAAACTCAAAGGTATCCCGCACGCTTTCCAGCTCGGTCCAGCGGCGGGTGCGCACCGGGTCACTGTCCAGATCATAAATGCGGGCACCGGGGATTGCCAGCAAAAACGGCGAATGGGTGGCCAGCACAAACTGGCAGCCGTAAAACCGGGCCGAATCTGCCAAAAAATCCGCCAAAGCGATCTGCCGCGCGGCGGAAAGGCTGTTTTCCGGTTCATCCAACAGATAAAGGGCATCCCCGCGCAGTTTTTCCTGGAACATCAAAAAGGCGCTTTCGCCGTTGGAGTGGGTGCGGATGTTGGGAGACAAAGTTTTGCGCACCACCTGAGATTTGGAATAGCGCCGTGCCGCGCTGACCTGCTTGAGCCGGTCATAATCCTCCATGCTGTGCATCTGGAATTTGGCGGTGCGGGCCTCGGTATATTCATCAAACAGGCTGCCGCGGCGGGTATCAATGTTATCGTTGATGGCGCGCACATCCAACATATAGTCAAACACATCGTCGCTGGTCAAAATCAGGCTGCCCGCCGGGATGGCGTGCAGGGTGTGGAACTGGCACAGGGAGACATAATCCGGGAAGAAATCACTGCGGTTATACTGTGCCCCGCGCTGCAGGCGCAAAGCGTCCGCCATCACGTTGAGCGCTGTGGTTTTGCCGGAGCCGTTGCCGCCGTACAAAATGGTCACATCCGCCAGGTCCAGCGCTTTCAAGCCCCGGCCCGCAAACAGGCCAAAGGGGTAGAAAGAATCATAGCAGGTCATTTTGGCCCGCGGTGACTCGGCAAGGTAGTTAGCCTCGCTGTTTTGGCTGGGAAAATAAAATTCCGAAAGATAGATCACATCTCTCTCCTCCCTTCCGGTTTCTTTCTCAAATTATACCATACCGCCGGGTAAAGGCAAATGCCTTGCATACAGGCAGCGGTTTTAGGGATACGGCAAAGATTTTGCGGGTCAAAAATAAAAGCATGTGCACCCGCCCTCCTCGAAAACCCAAAATTTTCGATTTGTTTTGTCATGCACATGCTTTTGTGTTATCTGATGATACGCTGCGGTTTATGCCGGGAGGCACCGGAGCGCCGGAAATTCAGCCTGTTTTTTATAAACACAGCCGAATTTTTGCCGTACAGCCGGTATAGATTATTTCTTCTGAACGTACTTGAGGCAGTCCAGCATAACAGCAACCAGAATGATGATGCCGGAGAACACGAACTGCAGGTTCGTATCAATACCCAAAGTGGTCAGAGAGTAAGTCAACGCGGTGAAGATGAACACACCGACAACCACGCCGGAAATCTTGCCGATACCGCCGGTGAAAGAAACGCCGCCCACAACGCAGGCCGCGATGGCGTCCATTTCCCAGCCCTGACCATATGCAGCGGAGCCGGAGCCCACCATACGGATGCATTCCAGCCAGGAGCCGAAGCCATACAGAATGCCTGCCAGAATAAACGCGCCTACCGTAACGCGGAATACCGAGATGCCGGAAACAGCAGCAGCTTCGGCGTTGCCGCCGACTGCGAACAGGTTTTTACCAAAGGTCGTCTTGTTCCAGATGAACCACACAATGATCACAGCTGCGATAGCCCACAGGATAATGGTGGGGAAACCGCCAATCTTGGGGATGATCATGCTGGGGATGTTGCTTTCGATACCGCCAAAGGAAACACCCTTGGTTGAATAGGTGACCAAGCCAAAAATGACCAGCATGTTCGCCATCGTAGAAATGAATGGGTGCATTTTGAACTTGGCTGTAAAGAAACCTGCGATGGTGGTAAAGACTGTGCACAGGACAATGCAGACAAGCAGCGCCAAAATAACGCGGGCAATGACCGGCAGCCCGGTAAAATCAAACACATGGCCAAAAACCGCACCGGTGTTGATTCCCTTGTGCATAATGATGGTAGCGGCAGTCATGCCCATACCAACCATACGGCCAATGGACAGGTCCGTGCCGGCCAGCAGGATCAGCCCGGCAACGCCCAAAGCCAGGAACATGCGCGGCGAAGCCTGCTGCAGAATGTTCAAAATATTGTTGACGGTAAGCAGCGGCACTTTCTTGCCGAACTGGGCAATCAGGCACAGTATAATAAAGATGATAACGATTGCAATGTACAGACCGTTGCGCAGCAAAAAGTCACGGCGATTAAATGTGTACTTGTAGTTTTCCCACTTTTGCGCCAGAGACTCGCCAACCGTAAACTTGGACAGGCGCAGCATATCGATCAGGTGATATTTGTAATCAAACGCAGCATGCTGGCGGTCCTTGATTGCCTGGCAATCCTTATCCAACTGCATTTTGGCGTCGAACAGGCGGTTCTTGTGGACATACTTTTCGTCCTTGATTTCCTGCTGATTGCTCAGCTTGGAAAGCGCCGTCTCGTGTTCCTTTTTCAGCTGTTCTACAGTTGCCTGATATTTCTGCTGGGCTTGTACCTTTTCCTGCTTGCAGCTGGCCACCACCGCCTGGTAATAGTCGCTGTCATAATGGGCTTTCAAATAGGCTTCGGCATCAGCGATCAGCTTGTTGATCTGCCCCTTGTTTTTTTCTTCAACTGCCTTGGCCGCTGCCAATTCAGCCTTCAGTTTGGTCTCACGTTCCGTTTTTTCCTGCGCGGTATAGATGCGGTCGCGCTTCAGGTTATCCAGCTCATTCTGGATATTGACAGCTTTTTCAGTACCGTCAGTACGAAGTTCATCGATCTGCGCCTGGATTTTCCCAACATATTCATCGATTGGCTGGCGAAGCTTGGCTTCCTGCTCCGCCGAAAGAATTTTTGAAGTTTGTGTTGCAGTTGCCATAGATCATTATCCCCCATTACAGGTATTTTGCGCTGAGTCTCAAAAGCTCTTCCTGATTTGTTTCCTTGGTATTCACAATGCCGGAAAGATGTCCGTTGGACATAACGCCGATCCGGTTGGTGATACCCAGGATCTCAGGCATTTCAGAGGAAACAACAATAACCGTCTTTCCCTGTTTGGCCATCTTGATGATCAGCTCATAGATTTCGTACTTTGCGCCAACGTCTATACCGCGCGTAGGTTCATCCATCATAAAGACCTGGGGTTCGCGTTCCAGCCATTTGCCAAAAATGACCTTTTGCTGGTTGCCGCCGGACAAACTGGTGATCATATCGTCAGGTCCCATGCACTTGGTGTGCATGACCTTGATCTCCTTGTTTGTGGCTTTTACCATTTTGGGCATTGACAGCCCAAGGCCACCTTTGTACTGGTCCAGGTTGGCAATGGTAGTATTGAATGTCAAATCGCTCTTCAGGAACAGGCCGTTTGCTTTGCGTTCCTCGGTAATCAGGGCAAATCCATGCTCGATCGCTTCGTGGGCATTGTTGAAGTTCATCAGGTGGTCGCGGAAATACACACGCCCTGCCGCACGGGTACGCACGCCGAAAATGGTTTCCAGCAGCTCTGTACGTCCGGCACCCACCAGGCCATACAGACCAAAAATTTCGCCCTCGCGCACATCAAAGCTGATATCCTGCAGATAAGGCGCATATTTGGTGGACAGATGCTGGATGGACAAGATCGGATCTCCGGGGATATTGTCCACCGGCGGGAAGCGGCTTTCCAGCGAACGGCCAACCATGGCGGTGATCAGCTCGCCCATGTTGGTGTCCTTGCTGTCCTTGGTCATAACCAGGTTGCCGTCACGCAGAACCGAAATCTGGTCACAAATTTCAAAAATTTCGTCCATCTTATGTGAGATGTATATCAGCGCAATGCCCTGTTCTTTCAGCATGCGCATCATCTCAAAGAGTTTATTCACTTCCTGCACCGTCAGCGAAGAAGTCGGCTCATCCAGAACGATGACCTGGGCATTGTAAGAGATGGCTTTGGCAATTTCACACATCTGCCGCTGCGAAACCGACATATTGCGCATGGGCTGGGTCAGATTGACAGTCATGCCCAGCTTGCGGAACAGATCGGCTGCTTTCTTCTTCATCTGCCCTTCGTCAACCACGCCCATAGAGTTGACCGGGTACCGCCCCAGGAACAGGTTATCAATCACACTGCGCTCCAGGCACTGGTTCAGTTCCTGATGCACCATTGCAATTCCGTTTTCCAGCGCGTCTTTCGGGCCGGAAAAATTGATCTCCTTGCCATTGAGGAAAATCTTGCCCTCATCCTTTTGATAAGTACCGAACAGACATTTCATCATGGTAGACTTACCGGCGCCGTTTTCGCCCATAAGCCCCATAACTGTACCGCGTTTTACATCCAGATTGATATGATCAAGTACTCGGTTGCGGCCAAACGACTTGCACATACCGCGAATTGACAAGACAATATCGTCTTTCGCTTCTGCCATTCTCGTCACTCCCGTCTTGCAAATTGGCAAACTGCCCTACGGCTGCTCACCTGTTTTCATAAAAAAACGCTATTAGGGAAAACTTCATTCTCCCCTATGGAGAAATACATTCTCCCTAATAGCGTTGCCGTTACTTAACTGTCAGTTATTGCTGTTGCCGTTGGATCACTGGTTCAGCAGAGAAGTGTACGAAGCAGCGTTATCGGTCTTAACCATATTGATGGCAAAGGCATCGTATGCGCTGGGATTGCCCAGGCGGTTGGTGATGTTGGCCTCGGTCTGGCCGTCGCCGCCGATGTAGTCAACCTTCAGGTTCAGCAGATCATCATATTTCTCCAGCAGGGGCTGGTAAGTAGCGCTCAGGAAATTATCCGCGGCGTTGTAGATATTCAGCCAAACGCTCTTTTCCGGGCTGGTAGTGGCATCCAGCTGGCTGGAAACAGGCCCATACGGCTTGGTAGAGTCGGTGAAGTCCGTGTAGTTGTCTGCCGTGACTGCCACGTTCAAAGCATAGTAGGAACGCTCGTCCTCATTGTAATAGTAAACATCGCTGCTCAGGACATTGCCTGCGGCATCCGGAGTGGCAATACCGGTGTTGATGTCCACGCCGTCCAGCGCATTACGCAGCAGGCGCAGGGTCAGGTAGGCCTGCACGTCAGCGTGCTGGCTGATCGTTCCGCCGTAACCGTCGGCAATGGCAGCAACTGCGTCAGCGTTTGCATCGTAGCCAAAGGTGGGAACGCCATTTTCCTGCGACCAGGAGTTAAACATTGCCATGCCCATGCCGTCATTGTTGGAAATAACGATATCGATGGAATCTCCCAGAGCAGAAGCCCAGGCGCTGATGGCGTTGCTGGCGGTGCCGGCATCCCAGGTAGCGCCGGCGGAATTCTTCATTTCCTGAGAAGCAAGCTCACGAACGGCAAAGGTCGTGCCATCCACATCAATGGTGCCGTCCTGAACCTGGGTAGCGGAACCATCCGCATTGGTACCGACAGGATCAGAAACAATGCCGTTGCTGCCTTCCACTGCGGTGCCCAAAGCGCTACGAACGCCACGGGTACGGGCAATCGAGTCATTATGGCCGATATCGCCGATTGCCAGAACATAGCCGATAACGCCATCGCCGTTGCGGTCGATGGTGTCAGCATGTGCTTTAATGTAATCTGCGATCATCTTGCCCTGCAGTTCAGCACCCTGGTTGGCATCGAAACCGACATAATAAGTATTGCCGTTAAAGTTCAGCGCCTCCGTATCCAGCTCGCCTGTGGTGCTGTTGGAAGGCTGACGGTTAAACCACACCAGCGGCTTATCCTTATTTTCAACGGTACCGCTTTCAGCAGCCGTAGAGGTAGCTGCCGAAGTATCGGTAGATGTGCTTTCCGTGGATGTTGCGGCACTGGAGGCACTGGATGCACTACTGCCGCAGGCAGCCAAGCTCAAGGTCATTGCAGCTGCCAAGGTCAACGCTAATGTTTTTTTCATAATCGTTCTCCTTCTTTATATGTCGGGATGCTGCTTTCGCTCCCGCTCATTGTTTTTATGGTATAGCAAAACCGGAGGAAAAGCAAGGCGCATTTTGACTAAAATAGTTGCAGAATTTTGTACGCGTTTGACATATTGCAACATCTTTGTGTTCTGTTTTTGTACATTATGTCCATTCCGGCTGCATTTTTCCCTGCAACGCCATGTCACAGTGCTGTACCCGCATTTCATATGTTCCACCCGGCAGCAGAGTATCCTGTATGTTCTCGCACCATTTACATATTAATATTCAATACTATGCCTGATTTTATAAAGTATCGCCCGTCCTGCTCATCTGCAGGGCTGTCCGGCAGCCTTTTTGACGCTTCGGAGCATGATGACAAAATAAAAAACTGTGCTCCTTAAATATAATCAGGGAAGCACAGTTTGTGGCGTATTTCTCCGCTGTTAAAGTTCAGCCTGTTTTTCGCGGCATTCAGGGCAGATGTAATGGATGGTCAGCTGGTAGGAACGCACTTCGGTTCCAATGGCATTTTCAATTTCGCGCACCAGGCCGATCACCGGCAGGTCCTGCAGGCTGCCGCAGCAATCACAGTACAAATGGCCGTGCGGGTTGGAGGTTTTATCAAACCGGTCGGGGCCATCCGGCATTTCCAGTCGGGCAATTTCCCTGGCCTGTTCCATCAGCTTTAAGTTGCGGTACACGGTGCCGCGGGCAATGCCGGGCATCTTCTCCCTGGCAATGGCAAAAATTTCGTCCGCCGTCAGGTGTTTGGGGCTGTGCTGTAAAATTTCCAAAATCAAGGCACGCTGGCGTGTCATGGCGGGCTCCTTTCTGTATGGAATGAGTTGTAAGAAAATTTATAAAATAAGACATTGTAAGATATCTTTACCATAAGAATACACATGTTTCGTGTATTTGTCAACGGGATTTGCTGGCAAGCAGGATATTTTTTAAGAACTTGTCCGAATTCATGGCAGAGCGATGCCGCCGCACCATCCACGGTGCAGCGGCATTGCCTGTGTTAATTCTTTTCCGGGTCCAGGCAGGCGCCGGCTTTGCGGCATTCCAGGTGCAGGTGGCTGCCCTGCTGGGCTTCGGCGGGCACGTTGCCTGTGGTGCCAAGGCGGGCCCCGGCGGTTACTTTTTCGCGCTGGGTCACGGCAACTTCTTCCAGCCCGCAGTAGCGCCACACGCGATCCTGCGCGTCGGTCACTTCCACCACACGGCCCCACAGAGCGTCATCCGCAATGGCGGTCACGGTACCGGCGGCCACCGCCGTTACCTGTTCGGCGGTATAATCCGTGCCGTTGTGGGTGCGCCAGTCCCCCAGGGTGGGGTTATACACCAGCGTATTCCCGCTGAACGCCTGGCTGACTTTACCGTTCCAGCCAGCGTGCGGCAAGGTTCCCTGCTGCGCGGACGAAGCAGCAGAGCTGCCAGTCCCGCCGGAGGCGCTGCCAGACTGCCCAGCCCCCTGCTGCAAGGATGACGATGCAGACCCCGCAGCTGACGGCGCGGGCGATGGCTGCGCTGTCGCCACAGGCACATCCTGTGCGGGCTGGTTTACGGCGGCATCCGGTGAATCCCATACGTCTGTTCCCTCCTCCAGGGCCTGCTTTTGGATGCGGGTCAGGTCCTCGACCCCGCGCACCACGCTGCGGATGGCGGCAATTCCGGTAATGGTTGCCGCAAACACCAGCGCAAGGCAGACAAGATATAACCCTTTTGCCTTCAAAAATGCTTTAATGCTGTTCATCTTCCCCCGTCCTTTGCTTGCCGTACGGCCAAAACATCGGGCGCAAAACCTGCCGCCCGGAATTTTTAACCGCACCGTTCGTGTTGTGTATGCCATTAGTGTTGCGCGGACAGATTGGATTTATGCACAAAGCGGGCAAAAATACCGGCAATACCGCATAATTCTAAGTGCCGATACGGCGAGCGAGGTGCGGCAGATGC
>OLSO01002621.1_pt1 | contig 10649 bp, 5 predicted proteins | sample 1672441 | NCBI WGS metagenome assembly OLSO01 (sample SAMEA3136686, study PRJEB25190) | human gut metagenome | biome: human gut; feature: human-associated habitat; material: faeces | place: Austria | collected 2013 | reverse complement strand
TCTGTGTGTCATGGAGGTTCAGGTCTGCATGATAGGTTGCGGGGATTGTGATTGTATTCATTATCGGCTCCTCCTGATGATTTTTAGGCTTATTGCTCTGTGGGGTATTATAGCAGAAAATGGGTGGAGTGGCAATATAATGAGAGGGGAAGTCTTTTGAGGTATCGTAGAAAAATACTGGGTATTAAATGCCTAGTGTGATATACTGAAAAAAGAATGCTTATGTTTACGATGGAAATATAAATATCCGTTTTGACGGATAGAATGGAGGGAGCTTATGGCAGGTCAAAGGTGTCAGGTTTGTGGGGGTAAGGTTGTAAATGGCAGGTGTTCATTATGTGGGATGCCTTACAGAAATGATGAGGTGTTATATCATCTGAATGAGCCCCGGGAGATACATTATAAACATGCTTCCGCCAAAGTGCGGGATATGATGCGGCAGTATGGACAGGATGCTGATCAAACAACACAACATAACGGAAACGTAAACCGGAATACGAACGCGAACCGGAATACAAACATAAACCGGAATACGAATGCAAGCCGCAATACCGATTTGAATCGGAATCTAACCGGAAGCCGGAATACAGGTGCAGCAGCCGGACGTAAGACTGCAGCGGCAGTTAATACCAGGAATAAAACAACGGTGGGCAGAAATCGTGCAGAAGTTTTAGATCAGGGAAAAAAACAGCAAAAAAAAGATCAGAAAAGCAGCGGGGCAGGCTGGATCATATGGTTTATAGTGACACTGGCCATTCTGCTTCCGAAATTATGGGATTTTCTTGCAGACTGGATCGGAACGAATTTGTGAGAATATTTCTGCAGTGAGATCAGGCAGTGCTAAGTGTCTGTATTTTCGTGTATACAGAAATATCCCTTTTCTTTTCTCCTCAGCTGTGTTATACTCATGCCTAGCACAACATATAGACGAAAAACAATATATAGAGGATATAGGTACTATATATGGTATTTTGCATAGCGACTTATATATAGCACAGGGAGGGATGAGCAATGTTATATGTGATCAAGAAAGACGGGACAAGAGAGGAGTTTAATCCGCAGAAGATCGTGGCTGCCGTGAACAAATCCGCAGAGCGTATTCTTTATACTTTTTCAGACGAGGAGAAGGATTTTATCTGCCGTTTTGCCCAGGAGCATGCGGATTCCCTTGGAAAGAATGAGATTGAGATCCAGGAGATGCACAATATCGTGGAGGGGGCTCTGGAGCGTGTGAATCCGGCAGTTGCCAAGAGCTACCGTGATTATCGGAATTACAAGCTGGATTTTATCCATATGATGGATGATGTCTATACCAAGAGTCAGGCGATCCGTTATATCGGTGATAAAAGTAATGCCAATACAGACAGCGCCCTTGTTGCCACGAAACGAAGCCTGATCTTTAATGAGCTGAACAAGGAACTCTATCGGAAGTTTTTTATGAACCGTAATGAGCTTCAGGCATGTAAGGACGGCTACATTTATATTCATGACCAGTCTGCACGTCTGGATACCATGAATTGCTGTCTGTTCGATGTGGCAGCTGTTTTAAGTGGCGGTTTTGAGATGGGCAATGTCTGGTATAACGAGCCGAAGACTCTGGATACAGCCTTTGATGTTATGGGGGATATCATTCTCAGTACAGCAGCACAGCAGTATGGTGGCTTTACAGTGCCGGAGGTTGATAAGATCCTGGCACCGTATGCAAAGAAGAGCTATGATAAATATATTTCCGAATTTATGAAATACTCGGATGAGAGCTGGAGTGGCCGTGAGGAGAGAGCTATTGAGTATGCTCTTGATAAGGTCCGCAGGGATTATGACCAGGGCTGGCAGGGAATTGAGTACAAGCTGAATACCGTCGGTTCTTCCAGAGGTGATTATCCGTTTGTTACGGTGACACTTGGTCTCGGAACCGAGCAGTTTGAGAAGATGTGTACGGTTTCCCTTCTTGAGGTCCATCAGGGAGGACAGGGTAAGGCCGGACACAAGAAACCGGTACTTTTCCCGAAGATCGTATTCCTTTATGACAAAGAGATCCATGGTCCCGGAAAGTGCTGTGAGGATATTTTTGAGGCTGGTGTGGAGTGTTCCTCCAAAACCATGTATCCGGACTGGCTGTCTATGTCCGGCGCAGGCTATATTTCCAGTATGTACAGGAAATACAAGAAGGTCATCAGCCCGATGGGATGCCGTGCTTTCTTAAGTCCGTGGTATGAGCGTGGCGGTATGGAGCCGGCGGATGAGAATGATACGCCTGTTTTTGTGGGACGTTTTAACATTGGTGCGGTAAGTCTTCATCTTCCGATGATCCTTGCAAAGGCCAGAGCGGAGAGCAGAGATTTCTATGAGGTTCTGGATTTCTATCTGGAAATGATCCGTAACCTGCACATTCGCACTTACGAATATCTGGGACAGATGCGTGCATCCACCAACCCGCTTGCATACTGTGAAGGCGGTTTCTACGGCGGACATCTGAAACCGAATGAAAAGATTGGCAAGATCCTGAAGCCTATGACAGCTTCCTTCGGTATCACAGCGTTAAATGAGCTTCAGGAGCTTTACAATGGCAAATCCATTGCCGAGGATGGGGCGTTTGCTCTGGAGGTCCTGAAATATATCAATGACAAGGTAAATCAGTACAAGAAGGAAGATGGTTATCTTTATGCGATCTACGGAACACCGGCAGAGAGTCTTTGTGGCCTGCAGGTAGAGCAGTTCCGTAAGATGTATGGAATCATTGAGGGCGTTTCTGACAGACCATATGTGAGCAACAGCTTCCACTGCCATGTAACAGAGGATGTGACTCCGATCGAGAAACAGGATCTGGAGGGACGTTTCTGGGAGCTCTGCAATGGAGGTAAGATTCAGTATGTACGTTATCCGATCGGCTACAATAAGGAAGCTATCCGTACACTGATCCGCAGAGCCATGGATCTGGGATATTATGAAGGAGTGAACCTTTCTCTTGCATACTGTGACGATTGTGGTCATGAGGAACTGGAGATGGATGTATGCCCTGTCTGCGGTTCCAGAAACCTGACCAAGATCGACCGTATGAACGGATATCTTTCCTACAGCCGTGTCCATGGAGATACCCGCCTGAATGAGGCGAAGATGGCTGAGATCGCTGAGCGAAAATCTATGTAAATACTGGCTGCCCGATCAACTGTGGAACAGTGATCGGATGTGGAGCCAGACAGTATAAAAAATATCCCGCAGAGCTGCCGGTAAAACCAGCAGCCGTCTGCGGGATATTTTTATGTAAAGTGAAGTTTTATAGTTCACTTTGTATTCTGAGTCCGTAAAATGATCATTTAATGATAGTTCCGGTCTTCTCACGGTAGCCGTCTTTTGCATGGGCCATGTCTGTGATGATGGTACGGCGTCCGGTTCCCTTCTCCACGAAGGAAACACCTGCTTCGATCTTAGGAAGCATGGAGCCTGCCGCAAACTGTTTGCCGGCAATATATTTCTTGGCATCTTCTGTGGAAATAGTATCCAGATAAGATTCGTGATCCGTATTGTGGTCAAGGCTTACTTTCTCGACGCTTGTAAGGATCATCAGAGTGTCAGCGTTCAGTTCTTCTGCAAGAAGTCCTGCTGCCAGGTCTTTCTCGATGATGGCGCTGGCACCATTCAGCTGAGTTCCCTGCTCAAGAACCGGGATTCCGCCACCGCCTGCGGCAATGACGATCTGCTCTGCTGCAGAGAGGACCTTTACGGTTTCAATCTCTACGATCTTCTGTGGCTTCGGTGCTGCAAGGATACGTCTGTACTGGCCCTCGCCCACCTTTGTGACAAAGTTTCCTTTTTCTTCTTCAGCCTCGGCCTCTTCTGCGTTAAGAACACGTCCAATGATCTTCTCCGGCTCTGCAAATGCTTCATCGTATGGATCGATGACAACCTGTGTCAGAACTGTGCTGACCGGTTTGTAGATCCCTCTGGAGATAAGCTCAGCACGGATGGCGTTCTGAAGGTCATAGCCGATATAACCCTGGCTCATGGCGGAACATACGGACATTGGTGCAAATGTATAATCAGGATGTGCCTTACCGAATTCATTCATTGCGGTGTGGATCATCCCTACCTGCGGACCGTTGCTGTGGGAGATCACTACGCGGGTTCCCTCCTCTACCAGATCTGCGATTACCTTCGCTGCGAGTTTTGTAGCTGTTTTTTGCTCTGGAAGTGTGGTGCCAAGTGCCCGGTGGCCTAATGCAACTACTACGGTTTTTTCGCTCATAGGAAATACCTCGTTTCTCTTAAAAATTGGAATGAAATCAGTTACTGTATTCAGTAACGAGTACATCGAAAACGATGCACGAGTATTATATTTTATTATAAAAGACCTATGTGGGAAATGCAATAGAAAATCGAGTGTTTTCCGAGACAGGAAAAACCGCCTGATCCAGTCAGACGGTTTGCTTCCTACTATTTTTTGAGGGGGGAGATAGAGAGTGGTTTTTCATCTATCCAACACCTATTATATAGAGAAAATATGTTTAAAATATGTCGTTAATCTAAAAGAAATGGAAAATTTATAAAGAAAGTTTAAACAAACTTTATAATTTTTATATCCGGTTGCGCATGGTCTGAAAATGTGATACATTGAAAAAGTCTTGATCCTGCATTCTGCGGGATCTGTTCACGCATCGTTTCGATGCAGAAATCCATTTTATTTTATCGAAAAAAACATTGATCATGCACCATTTGCCGGGGAGGGATGCCTTTGTCTGTGGAAAAGTAAGTTTCTGTAAAAAAAACATGTGTATAAGAAATGCCAGATCAGGCAGAAATGAGGAAAAGCCATGAAAAACAGAATATGGAAACAGATGAAGAAAGCCGGAATTGTGACAGTGCTGGCAGGAGCCATGCTGGGGGGAACAATAGAACCGAAGCTGACTCTGGGAGCAGATTTTTTGCCGGGACAGGCACCGTTTATCGATCAGAGTGTGTTCTGGAAAGACATAGAATCCGGACAGGCGGAGCTTGGGATCCGGATTCGTGGCCTGAATGAATGGCTGTCCGGGAGAAGGTTTTCGGAGGATAAGAAGAAAAATGAGAAGTGGGACGATGAACTTCAGAAGATTGAAGATCCATCGGTGGAGCAGGAAGAAGAGATAGAACAGGAGCTGCCAGAGAATGACTTGCAGCAGGAAGAAGAGCAGGAGCTGCCGGAGGATGATTGGCAGCAGGAAAAGGAGCCAGAGCCGGAGCTGCCGGAGGATGACTTGCAGCAGGAAGAGAAGGCAGAACAGGAATTGCCGGTGGATAAGGTTGTGGAAGGAATCGGAATAGAAATGGAGGAAGGATATGAGCACGTGGAGCAGCTGGCATCCGGGGAAACAGTACAGCCGGAGGATGAAGAGCAGGAGAAAACGGGTCCGCTCACACCGGAAGGAACGTCGACCGGAGGGGAAAATGTAGGGAATGAAGAGGAAGGTGAGTTTGAGGAGACGCAAAAGCTGACGCTGGTCACGTATATTTCGGAGTATTTTGTTCCGGAAACGGATTCTGTCCCGAAAAATATGGCTGCACAGCAGATTTCTGTAAGGAGCCAGAGCGGTGAAGATACAGAGATCACAAAGCTGGAAAGCGTGCTGAACGTGGAGCAGAACGGGCAGGATGAGATCTTTTTCCGTATCCCGCTGATCCTGCGGCAGGAATACCGTTTTCCGGCAGAGAAAAGCAGTTATCCTGTGACTCAGGAGGAACCGCTTCAGAAGGACTGTACCGGTGCGGGAACCTTTCTCATGACAGAAGAAAACGGGGAAGAGCTGGTGATCGCAGAGGGAATCTCGCCTATGCTGGACGTGGAGGCTGCTGAGGCTGATATGGAATTGTCGGTAATTGCACAGAATAAAAAAATGAAAGCAGGGCAGACCATCCGTTATCAGGTGGAGATCACTAATATCGGAAAGCTGGATCTTGCAGATATCCGTCTGACCAGCAGCCTTTCCTGCCCTAAGATCCGGCAGCTGTGGGAAGACGCGGAAGGCCTTCTAACAGAAGGGGCTGTGGCGGAATTTGCAGAATTAAAAGCCGGAGAGAGCAGGAGCTTTTATGTACAGGCGCCGCTTCTGGATGAACAGGAAAAAGATCTGGAGCACCAGGTGGAAGCAGAGGCTAGGGTGAAGGACAGAGTGGAGGAGGTGATCCGGAAGAACGCTTCCACTATAAATGGTCTGGAGGCACTGAAGGCGGATCTTTCTGTAAAGAAAACTGCAGACAAAGAAACCGCTGCACCGGGTGAGAATGTGACCTATCAGATATGTATCGTGAATACCGGTGAAAAAACGCTTCATTCGGTTGTGGGAACGGAGCGCTTTCAGGCAGCAGGGATCCATGCACAGTTTCTGGAGCAGGAAGGTGTAACGCTCAACAGCAGCCGTACAAAGGCAATGATCCAACAGATCCCGCCGGGAGAGGCAGTTTCTCTTCAGGCTGTGGTGAAGATCCCGGGAAAAACAGCGGATCAGAAGCTTTTTAACCAGGTGACGGTCACAAGCCAGGAAACCGGAGAGCGATTGATGGAGGCCTCCGCTTCTGTCATGGTAAAAGGAGAGGTGGCTATTACGCCGGAAGAAGGGCTGCCTTTGCAGGGAGATGACCAGGGTCCGGCTTCCGGTCAGATACAGATGGCAAGAACTGCGTCCACACATCCGAAGACCGGAGATGATACCAGGAGGGATTTGTGGACGCTTCTGGCAGTGACAGCTTTGGTGACTGTGCTGGGCGGCATCTGGCTCCGGAAAAAATATGCGGATATTTATGGAAAAAGCTGATGTTACTGAGAACGGAGTGAACAGTAACAAGCTGATATTTTACAAGGCGGCCGTACCTCAAAGAAACGTTGAAAACAGGGGGGAGGTGTGCTATTCTATATGGTATGTACAGAAAATAAGAACAGTATATTTCCCGCCTCCGGTGTGCTGCCCGTCAGACCGGAAAAAGGGAAGATGGAGGAGAAAAATGAATCTTTTATCCTTATTGGAACATCTTGAATACAAATGCCTTCAGGGAAGTACAGAGCAGGAGGTTTCTTCTGTTGTATATGATTCCCGCAAAGTAGAAGAAGGGAGCCTTTTTATCTGCATCAGAGGTGCGGTCGTGGATGGACATAAATTTATACCTGATGTTGTGGCAAAGGGTGCGAAGACACTCATCGTGGAAGAAGCGGTGGAGGCACCGGAGGATGTGACAGTGATCCAGGTAGAGGATACCCGTTACGCCATGGCCTTTATTTCAGCAGCATGGTTCGGACATCCGGCAGAAAAGCTCAAAACCATCGGTATCACCGGAACCAAAGGAAAAACAACTACAACCTATATGGTGAAATCGATCCTTGAGAATGCCGGATATAAGGTTGGTCTGATCGGAACCATCGAGGCTGTTATCGGGGAGAAGCATATCCCGGCAGCCAACACGACACCGGAATCCTATATGGTACAGAAATATTTTCATGATATGGTAGAAGCAGGCTGCGATGCGGTCGTTATGGAGGTTTCCTCACAGGGACTGATGCTTCACAGAACCCAGGGATTTGTGTTTGATTTTGGAATTTTCACAAATATTGAACCAGATCATATCGGACCGAATGAGCACAAGGACTTTGATGATTATCTGCACTGCAAATCCATGCTTCTCAAACAGTGTAAGGTTGGTATCGTAAATCGTGACGATGAACACTTTGACCGCATTATCGAAGGCCACACCTGTAAACTTGAAACCTATGGATTTTCCGAAAAAGCAGATCTCCGTGCAGAGGGCGCCAGACTCGTTGGAAGAAAGGGCTATCTGGGAATTTCCTATCATGTTAAGGGACTTATGGATTTTCCTGTGGAGATCGATATTCCAGGTAAGTTCAGCATTTACAATTCTCTGACTGCCATTGCCATCTGCCGTCATTTTAAGGTATCCGAGGAGAATATCATCAAAGCTCTGAAGGTGGCCAGGGTTAAAGGCCGTATTGAGATGATCAAGGTATCTGACGAATTCACACTGATGATCGATTACGCACATAATGCCATGGCGCTGGAGAGCCTTCTCGGAACACTGAAGGAATATGATCCGCACAGACTGGTATGCCTGTTTGGCTGTGGCGGAAACCGTTCCAAGCTGCGCCGTTATGAAATGGGTGAGGTTTCAGGAAAGATGGCAGATCTGACCATCATTACTTCAGATAATCCGCGAGATGAGGATCCACAGGCCATCATCGATGATATCAAGATCGGAATGGCAAAAACAGATGGAAAATATGTAGAGATCCCGGATCGTAAAGAGGCGATCGCCTACGCGATCCATCACGGTGAGCCGGGAGATATCATCGTCCTTGCCGGAAAGGGCCATGAGGATTATCAGGAGATCAAGGGTAAGAAATATCCCATGGATGAGCGTGTACTGATCCGGGAGATCCTGGAAGAAGATCAGAAAGCGTAAATGGATGATCTATGCAGATGTGATCATTGATATTTCCCATGAAAAGCTGGACCGGGATTTTCAGTATCGTGTACCTGAGGAACTAGTGCAGGCAATAAAACCTGGAGTTGTGGTCACAGTGCCCTTCGGAAAGGGAAATACCCTTCGGAAAGGCTATGTGACCGGGATCTCCGGAACGGCAAAATATGATGCGTCAAAGCTCAAGGAGATCTGGGGAGTGTCCACAGACAGTGAGACAACAGAATCCCGGCTGATCGCACTTGCGGCCTGGATGAAGGAGACCTATGGCTCCACCATGATCCAGGCACTGAAAACAGTTCTGCCTGTAAAAGACAAGGTCCGTGCAAAAGAGAAAAGACTGATCCTTTTTACAGGGAAAAAGGAAGAGGGGCAGGCACTTCTTGGCAAGCTGGAAGGCAGCCGCTTTAAAGCACGTGAGCGGTTCCTTCGGGCAATCCTGGAGGCCGGGAGCCTGGATTATACCTATGCCTCCAAAGAGCTTGGAGCCGGCATTTCCGTTCTTGATTTTTTTGAGAAAAAAGGTCTGATAACTATTGAAAGTCAGGAAATGTATCGTATTCCCGATGGGTTCGGCCTGGTGAAGGAGAACATGGAGCTGAGTCTGAACCAGGAACAGCTTTTGGCGGCAGAGCAGATCTTTCGGGAATGGCAGGAGCCGGACCCAAGGCCTGCACTTCTTTTCGGAGTGACCGGAAGCGGAAAGACCCAGGTTTATATGCGCCTGATCCAGAAGGTACTGGAGGAGGGAAAACAGGCGATCGTGCTGATCCCTGAGATCGCGCTTACTTATCAGACAGTCAGGCGCTTTTATGCCATGTTCGGAGATAAGGTTTCGGTTCTGAACTCCAGACTTTCCCAGGGAGAACGTTATGATCAGTTCAAAAGAGCAAAACGTGGTGAGATCCAGGTGATGGTAGGACCCAGATCCGCACTGTTCACACCGTTTTCAGATCTGGGACTGATCGTTATCGACGAAGAGCATGAACCCACCTACAAAAGTGAGAATACGCCAAGGTACCATGCACGTGAGACTGCCATTGAGAGGGCACGAATGGAACATGCCCGTGTGGTCATGGGATCAGCCACTCCGTCATTGGAAGCCTACAGTCATGCCTGTGACGGAGAATATCTTCTGGTAAAGTTAAACGCACGTTATGAGGAAAGGCCTCTTCCACAGGTATCAATCGTGGATCTTCGGGAAGAATTAAAGAAAGGAAACCGCTCGGTACTGAGTCTGGAGCTGAAGAGGGATCTGGAGCAGGTCCTTGAAAGAGGAGAACAGGCCATGCTGTTTCTGAACCGGAGAGGATATGCGGGCTTTGTTTCCTGCAGAGCCTGCGGTCATGTTATGAAATGTCCCCACTGTGATGTATCTCTAAGTGAACACAATGGCAATCGTCTGATCTGTCATTATTGCGGCTATGAGACTGTGAAACCGGAAATCTGTCCGTCCTGTGGTTCACCGCACATTGGTGGATTTAAGGCAGGAACCCAGCAGATCGAGAAGGTCATTGAAAAAGAATTCCCGAAAGCTAGGGTACTTCGAATGGATTTTGATACCACAAGGACCAAGGACAGCTATGAGAAGATCCTGGCTTCTTTTGCAAAGCATGAGGCAGATATTCTGGTGGGAACCCAGATGATCGTCAAGGGACATGATTTTCCGAATGTGACTCTGGTAGGAGTGATCGCAGCAGATCTTTCGCTGAATATGGATGACTATCACTGCGGGGAGCGTACATTCCAGCTTCTGACTCAGGCAGTTGGACGTTCCGGCAGAGGGAATCGGCCGGGGCAGGCGGTGATCCAGACATATCAGCCGGAGCATTACAGTATCCAGGCTGCAGCTGTTCAGGATTATAAGAAATTTTATAAAGAAGAAATGGGGTATCGGATGCTTCTGGACTATCCGCCGGCAGCCCATATGATGACTGTTTTTGGCGCCTGCCAGGATGAAGAACTTCTGAAAAATGCCATGTATTATATAGAAGTTTTTATCCGCAGGGTAAGTCCGAAGGAAGAGCTTCACATGATCGGACCTGCAGCTGCATCGGTAGGTAAGGTAAAGGATGTTTATCGTCAGGTGATCCATCTGAAGCACAGGGATATCTGCTTTCTCACAGCAGTCAGAGAGAAGCTGGAGAAATATATAGAGATAAATTCCGGATTCCGGAAAATATACATTCAAT
>OLSO01002619.1_pt1 | contig 10658 bp, 10 predicted proteins | sample 1672441 | NCBI WGS metagenome assembly OLSO01 (sample SAMEA3136686, study PRJEB25190) | human gut metagenome | biome: human gut; feature: human-associated habitat; material: faeces | place: Austria | collected 2013 | reverse complement strand
CCATGTCGATGCCGAACGTCTGGCTCTCCTCGACGGAGATGGCGCCGTCCTTGCCCACGGCATCCATGGCCTCGGCGATCTTCTCGCCGATCTCGGCGTCGCCGGCGGAAATGGTGCCGACGTTCGCGATCTGCTCCTTGGTGGAGACGGGGGTGGCGTCGGCCTTGATGGCCTCGACCACGGCGTCGGTGGCCTTCTGGATGCCGCGACGGATGCCCAGGGCATCGGCGCCGGCGGTCACGTTGCGCAGGCCCTCGGACACGATGACGTCAGCCAGCAGCGTGGCCGTCGTGGTGCCGTCGCCGGCGACGTCGTTCGTCTTCACGGCCACTTCGCGAACCAGCTGGGCGCCCATGTTCTCGATGGGGTCCTCGAGCTCGACTTCCTTGGCCACGGTTACGCCGTCGTTCGTGATCAGCGGAGCACCGTAGGATTTCTCCAGCGCCACGTAACGGCCCTTGGGCCCGAGCGTCACCTTGACGGCGTCGGCCAGCTTGTTGACGCCGGCAGCAAGCGCGCTGCGCGCGTCGGCTTCGAACTTAATCTCTTTAGCCATATTGCTCATATCCTTTCAACCTGACGGCTTTTCGTGGCGGCCTCCTAGCCGCTCAGAACCCGGGAGCTTTCGCACACGGCCAATAAGGCCGCTTAGCTCAAGCACCCGGAACCTTCGTGGCTATGAGCCTCACCACGAAAACCCTGCTATTACCAACGTTGAATCAACCGGCGCCTTTTATGCAAACACAGCGTAGAGGTCGTCACCGCGGAGGATCAGCACGTCCTCGCCTTCGACGTTGATCTCGGTGCCGCCGAACTTGCCGTAGATGACCTTGTCGCCGACCTTAACAGGCATAGGAAGCAGCTTGCCGTCCTTGTCCATCTTGCCCTCGCCCACGGCGATGATGGTACCGGTCTGGGGCTTCTCCTTGGCATCGGAGGCCAGGAACAGTCCGGAGGCGGTGGTAACCTCGGCCTCGTCCTGCTTCAGGATGACGCGGTCGCCCAGAGGCTTCAAATTCATAGCTTGCCGTCCTTTCAATGGTTGTTGTAGCGCCTTCGCGCAACTTCCAATTTAACCACTCGGTTGGGTTAAGTGCTAGCACTCGGTAGCAACGAGTGCTAAACAGTTACGCATCATAACAGCTACGGGAAGGAATGCAAGAGGGGACGGAGAAAAACTTGAGTTTTTTTCACTCAAGTTTCCTGTGATTATAATCTTGATCAGGGATTACTTTCCAAGTTGGATTTTGTGCAAGTGAACAGTCTCCCTAGGGGGCAGGCGTCACCAAACCCGTCTCGTAGGCGAAGACGACAAGCTGGGCGCGGTCGTGAGCATCGGTCTTAGCCATGACGCGGGCCAGATGCGTCTTCACCGTGGCCGGCGAGATGAACAGCTCCTCGGCGATCTCGTCGTTGGAAAGGCCCCGGGCCACCAGCACGAGGATCTCGCGCTCGCGGTCGGTGAGGCTCGTCAGCGCGGCGCGGCGCGTCTCGGCCACATCGGCGGCGCCCCAGCCGCCCCGCGGGCGCGCGGCCACGAAAGTCTCCACGAGCCGGCGCATCACCGAGGGCTGGATGAGCGCGTCGCCTCGGGCCACAACGCGAATGGCCGCCACAATCTCGTCGGGGTCGGCGTCCTTCAGAAGAAAACCGCTCGCCCCGGCGCCCAGAGCATCGTAAACGTACTCGTCCACGTCGAAGGTGGTGAGCACGAGCACCCGGGTTTTTGCGAGCAGAGGATTCGATGTAATGGCGCGGGTGGCCTCGATGCCGTTCATCTCGGGCATGCGGATGTCCATGAGCACCACGTCCGGCTTGAGGCGCTGGGCCTCCTGTACCGCATCGGCCCCGTTTCGGGCCTCGCCGACGATCTCGATGCCCTCGTAGGTGCCGAGAATGGCCTTGAAGCCGCCGCGCACGAGATCCTGGTCGTCCACGACGAGCACGCGGATGGGATCGGCCTCACTCATGGGTCTCCTCCTTCTGGCTGAGGGGAACGCTCACGGCAATGCGCACGCCGCCGAGCGGGCTTGGGGACGCGGAGAACGTGCCCTGCAGAAGCCGAGCGCGCTCGCGCATGCCGAGCAGGCCGTGGTGACCGGCCGCGGCGGCCGGGGCAGCGAGTCCCTTCCCGTCGTCGTCGACGACAAGCTCGGCGAAGCCCTCCCGTTTCGTGGACAGCGTCAGCGTCGCACGGCGCGCCCCGGCGTGGCGCACGATATTCGTAGCCGCCTCGCGCGCGATGCCGAAGAGGGCCACGTCGATGAACGCCGGCACGCAGGCGCGGTCGTAGGCGGTCTCGTCCAGCGTGACCTCGATGTCGGCACCTTCCAAATAGGACACCAAATCGCCCATGCGGTCGGTGCCCTGGGTGGGCGTCGTCTCGGCCGGCCCCTCCCCCGCGCGCAGCACGCCGATCATGGCGCGAATCTCCTCAAGGGCACCTTTGGCGGTGCGGCGCACCTCGGCGATGGCCTCTTTGGCCGCCGCCGGATCGCGATCGACCAAGCGCTCGGCAGCAGCGGCCTGGATGCTCACAGCCGACAGCGAATGGGCCGTGATGTCGTGCACCTCCCGAGCGATGGAGACGCGCTCGGCCTCCACCCGGCGACGCGCCTCGGCCTCGCGGCTGCGCTCGGCGGCAATCGCGCGCTCCTCGATGGCGCGCGTGCGTTCCTGGTGCTCGTGCAGGGCGTAGCCGGCGAAGGCGGCCGCCAGGGCCAGCGCCATGTTCTGGAACACGGTGAGCTGCGTTAAGATGCGCGACTGCTCCGGGGGCGCCGGGGCAACGAGCAGCACCAGGCACATGACCGCGCACGCGATGGCCGCCTCGGCCCGCGAGCGCGCAGACGCCAGCGTGAACAGCGCGATGAGGGGGCCCGCCACGGACAGGGCGATGCCGTTCAGCTCCGCTTGAAGCAGGCCCCAGCTGACCAGGCACCACACAAACACGGCCCAGGGGAACTTGCGCCGCAGCACGAGCGGCAAGGTGGTGAGCGCGATGGCCAGAAGCGAGAGGCCCGAGGGCACCATGGCCTGGATGCCCATGAGCCGACGCATGAACTCGTCGGGGATGAGCAGGTTCACGGCCACGGTGAGCTGCAGGCAGCAGAACCCGAAGGCCCCCGCCGCGATGACGGCGTCGATGAGCCAGTCGGTGGCCGTAAGCTTCGGGGTATTTCGGAAGATCTTATCCATGACCGCTATGGTAAACGACTGCGCCGCCGCGCGCCATACACCATGGGGTGTATGAAACGAGCCTGTTGAACAACGCCGCCCCCCAGACGAGCTCGTTCGCCAGCAGGACGCGGGACCGCCAGCAGGACGCGGGATCGCCAGCGGGACGCAGCTTCGCTAACGGGACGCGGGAGCGCCGTAGAACGGCGCGTCAGGGTACGGAGGCTCCAATGCGCGCTTGAAGGCGTTGGCGTCGGTACGGGCGATGACGTAGTCCACCAAATCGCGGCTCAGGCCGCTCTCGGCGACGATGGCCGCCACGTCCTTCCCCTCTTCCACATAGGCGATGAGAATCTGATCCAGCGTGGCGTAATCGACGCCTAAGGACTTCTCGTCCTCCTGATCGGGCGCGAGCTCCGCGCTCGGCGGTTTCACGAACACGTTCACGGGAATGGGGCCGCACGCTCCCTCCTCCACGGCCCGGCGGTTGCGCCAGCGGGCCATGGCGAAGACATCGGTCTTGTACACGCCGCCCAACGGCGCGAAGGCGCCGGCGGTGTCGCCGTAAAGGGTGGAGTAGCCCATGGCCGCCTCGGACTTGTTGCCCGTGTTCAGCATGAGCCAACCGTGGGCGTTCGAAAGCGCCATGAGGCACACCATGCGGCAGCGGGCCTGGGTGTTCTCGGCGGCCAGCCCGATGAGCGCCCCGCCGCAGGCCCGGGCGAGCACCGCCTCGAAAGCCTCGAAGGGCTCGCAGATGGGCACCGTGATGTTGGAGATGCCGAGATTGGCGGCGAGCGCCTCGGCGTCGTCGATGGACGACTCGCTGGAATAGGGACCGGGCAGCATGACCCCGTGCACATGGTCGGCCCCCAAGGCGTCGTGCGCCATGACGGCCACGAGCGTCGAATCCATGCCGCCGGACAGCCCGATGACCACATCGGTGAAGCCGGCGCTGCGCACGAAGGCGCCCAAAGCGTCGGTGCAGGCCTCGTACATCTGCTGGGGGTTCATAGGCGTCCTCTCGGGTTGGCGCAAGGGGCGATCCTTCGCTGCGCTCAGGTTGGAACGGTGACAGCATAGCAAAAGCGCTGCCACGAGTATGGCAGCGCTTTGTTTCGGGCCGATTGCCGGCATGCGTCATTCTGGCGACGTGCGCGGCCGTTACTCTTCCGGCAAATCCACTTCGATGGAGTCGATCTGCAGCTCGCGCCCGGCCAGAAGCTCCGTGGCGAACGAGTCGCAGACGGGACAGAAGCGGTTGTAGAGGTCGTGCTCGAACTCGTGGCCGCATTCCAGGCAGACGCTGCGCGGGCGGATCATCGTTAGGCCCAGCTTGGCGCCCTGGGTGAACGGGTCGGACTCGGCCAGGGCCTCGAAGGCGAACACGAGCGCGTCTTCCACCGCCTCGGTGGCCTCGCCGATGGAGACCTTCACGCCGAGCAGCCGCGTGGCCCCGGCCTCCCGGGCCGCCTCCACTGCGGCGTCCATGACGCCGGTCATCAGTCCCAGCTCGTGCACTTACTCGTCCTCTTCCGCGGCGAGCTCCTCGTTCTGGCGCTTGATGCGCCGACGCAGCACCACCCGCGCGATGAGCAGGCTGCCCTCGTAGAGCATGATCATGGCGGCGAACATCAGCAGCATGGTGACCGGCGAGGCGTCGGGGGTGACCACAGCGCAGATGACCATGAGCACCACGTACACCGTCCGCCAGCTGCCGCGCAACTTCTTGTAAGGGATGACGTCGAAGATGACGAGGTAGAACACGATGAGCGGTAGCTCGAACGCAAAGCCGAAGCCCAGCTCGAACTTGATGATCATGTCGATATAGGTCGACGCTCGCGGCACCACTTCACCCAGACCTGCAGCCTGATCCGTCAGCCACTGAAACGCGGGATCGAGAATAATGAGATAGCAGAAGATCGTGCCGAATATAAACAAGCTCACGGCCGCGGCAAACGTGGGAACGAACCACTTGCGCTCGCTCGGCTTGAGCGCCGGCAGAAAGAACGCAAGAATCTGCCATAGGATAACGGGAGAACAAGCAACGACCGAGGTCCAGATCGATATCTTGAAACGAGTCGCAAACGCCTCGAACGGATCGAGCACGATCGTGCCCGCCAACAAACCATCGGTACCCTCCGGCAGATACGGAGAAATCGGCTGAAGCAAGAACTGGCTGATAATAGGCGTTGCCATGTAGAACACGACTACGGCGATGGCAAGGCAAGCGATGATGCGCACCAGGCGCATGCGGAGCTCGCCCAGGTGATCGAATAGGGGCATTCGTGCCGGTCCGACGGGCATGGCTTACTCCCCCTTCTCGTTCTTGTTGGCCTTGGCGGCCGCTTCGGCGGCTGCCTTCCTGTTCGCCGCGCGCGTTGCAGCGGCCTTCTTCGCCGCGGCAGAGCGTGCGGCAGCCTTCTCGGCATCGGTCTTGGCCGTAGGCTTCGCAGCGCTCTTGGAAGCGGCGGCGGCTTTCGCAGCCGTCGGCTTGGTAGCCGGCTTCTTAGCGGCGGGTTTCGTGCCGTACAGCTCGTCGGGCGACGGCTTCGGCTTCGCGGCGGTCGACTCAGGCTTGGCGGCCGGCTTCGCAGTCTCCGCAGCCTTCGGCTCTTCCGGCTTGGCGAACGATCCGTCGGGCTTGGCCACCGGCTTGGCAGCAGCGGCGGTCGCCGTAGCGGCTGCGGCCGTCGTCGCAGTCGTTTCGGCAGCACCGGCCTTCTCGGCTTCGGCGGCCTTCTTGGCTGCGCGCTCCTTGTCGTAGCGGGCCTTGCGCTCGGAGAAGCTCTCGGTCTTCTCCTCCTTGTCGTCTTTGCCGATCTCGCCGACCTTCGACAGCGCCTCCAGCGGGTTCTTGAACGGCTCATCGGAGTTCGGGTCGTAGACTTCCGTCTTGATGACCTTGTTCATCTCCTCTTGGGCGTCCCTGAATTTCGCGATGGCCTTCCCCAGCGTCTTGGCCATGGCCGGCAGCTTGTCGGGCCCGAAGATGAGGAACCCGAACAGCAGGATGAGAAAAAGCTCAAATGGACCTATACCAAACAAAGCAAACCCCTTTGTGCGGTTACTCTACTCTCGACTCCGCGCCCCGTGCGCGGCAACGATTCATAGTATCACAAACACTCCCCGTCGACCCGAACGAGATAGCTCTACAGAAAAAGCATGACGGATTCTCACACGGGAAACGCGAAGGGCGTCCGCAAGCGGGAGACGCTGCGAACGCCCTTCGTCATCGGGCGGAAGCTAGGAGCCGTTCCCCAGGAAGGCGAGGGCTACGGTGGGGATGCCCAACGCCAGCACGAGGATGACGCACACGACGATGGTGAATATCTTCTTCGTGCGCGCGGCTGCCTCGCGACGCTCCTTTTCCTTGCGCTCTCGCTCCTGAGCAGCGCGGATGCGCTCGCTTTTCTGCTGTGCCGTTAACTTCTGGTTCGTTCCCATAGATTACAACCTCAACTTACCGCGGATTTCGATGATGCGGGCGATGTTCCTGGCAACCTCGACGCCCACGTTCCATTTGTTCTTCTCGTACAGCGCGGTGCCGTTCACCATGGTCATGAGGATGTCGGCGCCGCTGCAGGTGTTGACCACGGCCGAAACCGGATCGGTGGTGGGCGTCTGATGCGAGCCGGACAGGTCGACCGCGATGATGTCGGCCAGCTTGCCTATTTCCAGGGAGCCGATCTTGTCGTCCAGCTTGAGCGCGCGAGCGCCGCCGATGGTGGCCATCTCCAGCATGGTGGCCGAATCCAGGAACTCGCCCACGTTCACCGCACGCTGCACCAGCATGCCGATGCGCATCTCGGTGAGCAGGTCGGTGGAGTCCGTGGCGGCCGGCGAGTCGGTGCCGATGCCGGTGCGCAGGCCGGAGCGCAAGAACTCCGTGAGCGGGGCCACGCCCATGCCCAGCTGTGCGTTGCAGCGCGGGCACACGGCCACGGCTACATCGTACTCTTTCAGCTTCTGCACGTCTTTGTCGTCCACGTGCACGCAGTGGATGGCCAGCACGTTGTCGGACTCGAACGCGCCCCAGTTCAAAGCGTAGCGCACGGGCGTCGTACCGGTGGGCAGCCACGGCGGAATCTCCACGAAGCCGCGCTTCTGGTCCATCGTGTGCACCGAGAACGGCGACGAGCCGTACTTGATGAAGTTGTACTCTTCGCGGTTGCCGGCCACGTGCATGGCGACAGGCACGTTCTCACGCCGAGCGAATTCGGACACCTTCGAGAACATGGACGGATGGCAGGCATACATAGCCGCGGGAGCCACGCCGATGGTGATGCGGTCGCCGTCAACCTCTTCGCGCCAATGCATGATGTCGTTCTCGGCGATGCGCATGGCGTAGTCGACGCGGCGCTTGTCCATGGCGCCCACCTCGCGGTAGATGACGCTGCGCATGCCCAGCTTCTGCGTGGCGGTGCATGCGGCGCCGGTGGCAGTGATATCGGCGACGCAGGTAATGCCGCTGGACAGCGCTTCAAGACCCCCGAGGATAGCGGAGTCGTACCAGTCGCTCACGTCCATCTTTGCGCTTTTCTCCAACATGGACGTGACCCACGTGGTATAGGGCACATCGTGCACGATGCCGCGCATCACGGAGTTCTCGAGGTGCGTGTGCAGGTCGACGAGGCCCGGCATGATAGCCGCCTGGCCGAAATCGACCACTTCTTCGTCGGGATAGCGCAGCTTGAGCATCTCGGCCGTGCCGATGTCGCGGATGGCGTTGTCGCGGACAAGCACCGCGCCCTTCTGAAACGGCTCGGACGTGATGGGAAGAATGTATTGTGCGCACAAAAGCATATCTGTCCCGCCAATCTCTTAGAATAATCGCATGATGCGTATGATAGCATTCCCGACCCGCTCTTCGGGGAAAGCACACAGGGGAATCGGCAGGCGCATGGGCAGGGTCGCTTGCTCGCGCATTGCCGCCGCCCCCGCTACGCCCGCCCGGCCAGCAGCGGGGTAACCTCGCCTTGCGCGAGCAACGTGATGCCGCGGGTGGCACGGGAAACGGTGGTGTACAGGCGACGGCGCGACAGCGGGTCGTCGGGAAACGCGCGCTCGCTGGCGTCGGGGACGATGACGTGGTCGAACTCCAGGCCCTTCGCCAGCTTGAGCGGCACCAGCACCACGCCGCTGGCGGGCAGCGTGGCGGCCGCGTCGATGAGCGCGGGAGCCGCGTCCCCCAGCTTCCTCCGCAGCAGCTTGGCCTGGTGCTTCTGCGGCACCACCACGGCAGTGAGGCCGTCGTCGCCGACCGCTTGAGCGAGAACGCGCCGCAACTCACGGTCGTAATCCTGCTCGCTTGCGCACGCGATGATCTCCGGCGCGGCGTCGGCGCGCTGGATGGACGAGATGCTCAGGCGCTCGTCATCGTCCAGCAGGCTGGCGAACAGCTGCGTGATCTCGGGGGTGGAGCGGTAGCTGGTCATGAGGCGGCACTCCTCCAGCGGGCCGCGCACCTCCCGGAACAGCGCGCGCACCTGGTCGAACGTGGCGGTACCCGGGGCGATGGCCTGGTTCTGATCGCCCAGCAACAGGAAGTGCGCGCGCTTGAAGTAGCGCGCCAGCACGGCCAGCTGGGCCACCGTGTAGTCCTGCACCTCGTCGATCATCACGTACTTCGCATCTGCGTTGCCGAGGCCCGTCAGCGCCATCTTGAGGTACAGCCACTCGACCGGAACGAGGTTCTCCACGCCCAGAAGGCGCATGCCGATGCGGTCGATGCGCAGCCAGTCGTCGTTCTCGACGGCTCGGCGCGCGTCGGCGAACCGCAAATCGACGTACTGCTGCGCCACTTCGCGCACCTGGCTCTCGTCGTGCGGGTCGAACGTTTCGCGGAACAGCTCCACCTGCTGGTCGAGGGTAAGCATCGAGATCTCGTCGAGCACTTTGTCCGAGGCCGCCAGCTGCTTCAAGCGGCTGTCCAGACGCTGCAGCAACTCCTCGCGCATGAGCGTGACCAGGTGGGGGCCAGCAGGGATGTTCCTGAACTTGGCCGCTACTTGGAGGATTTGGCCAACCGTGACCAGGCGCTCGCCGTTGCAGTGGATCTCCTTGAAATCATGCTGGTCGAACGAGAACGTCGCGCACGCTTCGTCGATGCGCTGGAGCGTTTCAAGCGAGGCCGGCGCCTGTCCGCCGGACCGTTCGGGCGGCATGAGGCCTCGCAGGAACTCATCCCACGTGAGGCATTCGGGATTGCGCTCCCCCAGGTCGGGAAGCACGCCTTCAATGTAGCGCTCGAACACCGGGTTCGGCGTGATGAGGAACACCTCGCTGGGATCGAGGCTCTCGCGCTGCTGGTAGAACAGATACGCGATGCGCTGCATGAGCACCGACGTCTTCCCGCTGCCGGCGATGCCGTTCACCAGCAAGGTGGGCACGTCCGCGTGGCGGATGACCTGGTTCTGCTCTTTCTGGATGGTGGCGGTGATGGCCTGCATCTGCGCCGTGCGGCGCTTCGACAGCGACGCCAGCAGCATGGCGTCTTGGATGGCGACGGTCGTGTCGAAGTAGGCGTTCAGCCGATCGGCTTCGATGTCGAACTGGCGGCGCAGCTTGAGATCGACGCGGATGGTGCGGCCGTTGGCCTCGTAGGACGTGGGGCCGTTCTCCTGGTTGTAGTACACCTCGGCCACCGGCGAGCGCCAGTCCACCACAAGGCGGCGGTAGTTCTCGTCGGCGATGCCGGCGGTGCCGATGTAGAGCTCCTTCGGCTCCTGCCCAGGCTTCATCTGCAGAACCACCTTGGCGAAATAAGGTTGCTTGAGCAGCACCTGGATGCTGGTCAGCTTTTCCGCATCGACGGTTTGCGCCAGGTTGTACGCGTCGATGACGCGGTTCACCGTGGCGAAGTCGGCATAGGTTTCCATGGCGTCGGCGTAGCTGGCCAGGTTCACCGACAGCTCGTCGGCCATGGCCAGCTTGTCGGCGGCCGCGTCTTTGCTGTTAGCCTCCATCTTCGCCAGCAGATCGCGACCCATGGTCTGCAGCTTGGCATAGGTTTCGGTCAGATGCTGCTGCTCTTCTTCGAATACGGGGTCGAATTCCTGATCGAGTTCGGGAGTTTCATGCTCGTGTTCCAAAGGTGCTCCTCAATCTCCTTCGTGGGCTCGGGAGATTATACGCCTGCGGAAAAAAGGAGCCTGTTCTCGCCAGGTTCCTTTCCTGTATAATAAAGACGCGCCCGAGAGGCGCACCCTTCCAATCTTTCCTGATCAACGGAGCATCACCTGTGAGCATCGATACCGCTACCGGCAAGGAAGCGCCCGCGGACATCTCGTCCGAACGCGTGAAAGACATCTTCTCCACCATCGCGAAAAAATACGAGCGGTTCAACGCCCTCTCCAGCTTCGGCGCCTACAAGCTGTGGCTCGCGGGCATGATGCGCCAGGCCCCCATCGATGAGAGCCACGACGTGCTGGACATCGCGGGGGGCACCGGAGACGTCACCTTCACCGTGGCCCGCACCA
>OLSO01002616.1_pt1 | contig 10671 bp, 6 predicted proteins | sample 1672441 | NCBI WGS metagenome assembly OLSO01 (sample SAMEA3136686, study PRJEB25190) | human gut metagenome | biome: human gut; feature: human-associated habitat; material: faeces | place: Austria | collected 2013 | reverse complement strand
GTGTTAAGCACGCCGCCAGCGTTCATCCTGAGCCAGGATCAAACTCTCTGATAAAGTGTTTGATTCGGTCAAAATAACTGCTTAGCTATTTCATCTCGCCAATCCTGATTGGCGAGCATCCCTTTTTACTGTTTTTAAAGGTCAGTTCCTTAAAAAATAAAACTTTTAAGAATTTTTCAAGGTTGTTTCACTGTTCAGTTATCAATGTTCTTTTGTTGATCTTTGTTATCTCCTCACCGGAGCAACTCTGATATCATATCATGTTGTTCTCAGTTTGTCAAGAACTTTTTTCAACTTTTTTATTTTTCTTTTTTGCTGTCTGACCGGAAGTCTTTTCAAACTTCTTTGTGAAATCCTTTGTTTTAAGGTGTTTCCTCAACAGTGAGGTTTATAATACCATCGTTCTTTTTGTTTGTCAACAACTTTTTTCAGTTTTTTCCAACTTTTATGAATAAAAGAAAGATCCTCTGTGTAGCCACCGTAAATCAGCTGACACAGAAGATCTTAATTAATCTGCTATTCTTTCCCTCTGCTTATTGCGCTGCGCAATGACAGCAGAAAACCTGTCTGATTCGAGTCGATTAATAAGAAACAACCGTCGTCCCCATCGGGCATGTATTGTTGATGTAACTCAGATCGGCATCCGACAGACGCACACATCCATGTGAATAAGCACCTCTTGTATGACCATCCACACGGCGGTGGAAGGAATTCCCCCACTGCTTCTGCTCGTTCCAAGTAAAATAAATCCGAACGCCGCCATATGCATAATCCTTTCGGCAAAGCCGGAACGTACCTGTCGACGTTTTTCCGTCTTTTCCTATAACACATGGCATCCGCCTTACGAGCTTCCATGAACCCTGCTGTCCTTTAAACACATTCACGGAAAGTGTGTACTGGCTGACCCAGATCAGATATTTGGTCCTGCTGGAGTATCCCTTTTCATTGACAAATGCCTCTTTGACATTTGTCGCGTATTCCTGTTTTGTTGCATTTATGCTGTTATAGCGAAGGTCAGAACCTTTTACCCTAACTCTTGTTCCATCCTTCATAATAACGGTAACCACCTTACTGCTTCTCGCAGTTGCCGTTACCTTTGTACCCTTTTTCAGAACCTTCTTTACTCCGCTGCCTGCCAGCGTGCCTGTTGAATTTCTGCGCAGTGTCGCGTTAAAATAACGCCCATGTACCTGCTTTGCCAAGCCGCTCAGAGGCTTCGGTGTTCCGCTTACCTCAGCCACTCCGCCTGTTACCATCTGACCGCTCACCTTCCGAAAGCTCTGTACGCTGAATTTAGCCGCAACGCCCTCTGTCAGATTTGTCACATTGAAGCTTGTTTTCTTCGTCGTCGTGAGCAGCTTATATTTTCCTTCTGTCTCATCATAGCGATATACATAATATCCACTTGCATTTTTCGCCTTATTCCATTTCAGCTTCAGTGCGGTCTCACTGGAACCGGCAATTTTCAGACCGGACGGAGTCGCCGGCTTCTTCACGGAAGTCTGCACTCGGATCGTAGCAGGCTGCACACTCTCCGTCGTGGTATCCTTGCTCTTTACGAATGCACGTACCTGATATGTATATGCCGTATTCGGAACAATTTTCTTCAAAGTATGGTTCGTTTTTTTCGTCGACGCAATCTTTGTCGCCGCTCCGCTTGCCGGATCTACCCGATAAACCTGGTAGCCGGATGCCCCCTTTACCTTGGACCAGGTCAGCTTTACCGATGTCTCGGATACGGCCTTCTGCTTCAGATTCTTCACATCGCCCAAAGTCCCGGCTGCCAGAGCAGACATAGCCGGAAGAATCAGCATCGCAGTCAGCATAAACAGCAGTAGCACCTGCTTTTTCAAATGTTTTTTCATGACTGTAACCCTTTCTTTTCAAACTTAATTTTTCATATGTATCTTTATTGTAAATTTATTCCTGTTAAATGTCAATGCGCATTCCATTCTTTTTGCGGGCTTTTAACCGAATCAGGCAAGTCCTCTGCTTCAATTGTGCCAAGCAATAAGCCGCGGATCGGAGCACGATGCAATTTCCTGTAAAACAAAAAGACCCTGGCATCTGGTTTTCACCTGATTACCAAGGTCTCGCTTTCTGTCTCACTCTTATTGGTGTGCCATTTCACCCGCAGCACCCGCGCTCCGAGCAGCTGCACATCCTCCTCCTGATGTGTCACGACCAGAAGTGTTCTCCCTGCCCGGAATTGCAAGATCTGCTGAATTGTCCGCTTCTTCGTCTCCTCATCCAGCCCCGTGAACGGCTCGTCCATCAAAATTAACCCGGAGCGCACCGCAAGCGCACGCGCAAGCGCAACACGCCGCTGCATACCGCCGCTTAAAAGCTCCGTTCTTTTCTGCCATGCCTCCGGCTCGATCAGATTCTGTAATACCTCCTGCGGCGTACAGCAAAGGCCGCGCCTGCCTCCGGCAATCCGGATATTGTCAAGCGCATCTGCATATCCGAGCAGCCGATTTTCCTGAAATACCGCGCTGATTGCTGATTCCGGACTGATTTCAGGTACAGCACTTCCCTTATCCGGCGTCTCCAGTCCCATCAGAATCCGTAGTAGCGTCGTCTTTCCGATCCCTGATGTCCCCATCAGACAGTATATCTGACCTGCTTCCAGAGAAAACGACAGGTCAGACAGAACCGTTTTCTCCCTGTAAGCCTTGGAGAGTGACCGCACCTTCACAGAAGAAGCCGCCCATCGCTTCCGGTCGGCTGCAGCCATCCCTTCCAGGCGTTTCGTCCGATTTGCGGTCCGCTCTCTTCTATCTCCCATCCGCTTTGCAGAAAGCTGTCCCAGCAGCCATAAAAAGGCACGTTCCAGAAGTCTGCTCACGACGATCACCACAAACGTCCACGCAAACAGCTCAGCCGTCGACAGATAAATTTTGGCCATATACAGCTTCTCACCAATCGAGAGCTCCGGTACGCCGATGACCTCCGCCGCGACTCCGGACTTCCACGCCATCCCGCATGCTATCCGGCTTCCGGCCAGTAAATACGGAAGCAGCGCCGGGCGGTATACATACCACAACCGGCTCCATGCGGACATTCCGAATACATCCGCCATCTCCAGCAGCTGCTCATCCGCCGCTTTCATGCCCTGCAGCGTATTGCGGTAAATAACCGGAAAGACAATGACAAAGCTGATCAGTACTGCCAGATTCTTCGACCCGATCCAGATCAGTGCCAGAATGACAAAGGAAGCAACCGGAATTGACTGCAGCAATGCCACAGCCGGTTCCAGAAATTCCTCTGCATACCATTTTTTATAAGCCAGAATGCCAAACAGCACCCCCAGCAAAAAAGCAAGCAAATACCCGCTGCAGATACGAAAAGAGGAATGCAGCACAGTTTGCCAGAACTCTACCGTCGGCAACTGCAAAAAAAGCGCCGCAAAAGCCTCTGCCGGTCCGACAAAGAGGATTCGATTGTGAATCAGCTCCGCCAGAAGCTGCCATAGCAAAAGCCAGATCAGAAGAATCAGAAGTTGCCGGATCCGTTTTGGAATCCGGCATTTCACTTGGTTTTGTTTTTCTCTGCCCATAGCGAATTACTTTATTTTGCGCCGTAGTAAAAATCATCTGCCGGAAGCGCCCCTCCGATCGAGGTCGGCTCAAGCTCATGCAGTGCGCTCAAATATCCGCCAAGTGCATCCTTCATCTCGTTTCCGTCGATACAGGTAATATTGCACGCAGGGATTGCCTTCTGAGCAATCGGTGCCTTCGCCACAATCTCCAGCTCCGCAATCCACTGTGCTGCCTGCTCGGGATTCTCATTTGTAAATGCAGCAGACTCCTCATGCTCTGCAAGGAAATCCTTCACCGCATCTTCATTTTCCTCAAGAAAATCCGTCCTCGCGATCGTTACGCCCGTCACAAGGCGGCTTCCGCCTTCTTCCTGTGTCGCATCCCATTCCGCCGTGAGATCCAGCGCCACGCGCAAATTTTCATTTTGCGCCATTGCCGCGGTCACAAACGGCTGCGGAAGCAATCCGATCGCTGCGGTATCCTCTGCGAGTGCTGCTACGACCTCCGTCGCCTCCGATTTATACTCCAGTGTCACATCATCCGTTGTCACACCATTGGCCTTTAGCAGATACTGGATGACATAATCCGGCGTCGTCCCCTTGCCGGTCAGATACAGGGTCTTCCCCCTCAGATCTGCAATAGACTGTACCTGGTCGCCATTCTCCACCACATAGAGCACACCGAGTGTATTGATATCGATCGCCTGCACTCCGCCCTCGGTCTTATTATAAAGTACGCTGGCTACATTGGCCGGAACGAGCGCAATATCCAGATCCCCGCTGATGACTTTTCCGAGCAGTTCATCTGCCGCCGTCACCATTGTAAAATCATATGCCTCTTTCGTCTCACCAGCCTTTGCCTTCTGCATCAGTGAGACAAGTCCCATAGATGTCGGTCCCTTTAAAGAGCCAATGCGAATTACAGCTGCATCCCCTGCCACTGCTTCCGTGGCTATTTCTGTCGTCGCTTCTGTCGTCTCCTCCGCCGATGCACTCATCGCAAAGCCTGCCGCGAGTACCATTGCCATTATCCATATTCTCTTTTTCATTTTGTGCCGCCTTTCTCCACAACTGCGGGCATTTTTTGCATTCATAATTGACTCAGTGGGAGTTATGTGAAGCTTATGCCTCCTGCAAGAACGCACAATATCCCTTGTACGCCTCATATACATCCGCCTTGCTCGTCACCTCCAGCGGTGCATGCATGTTCAGCACCGCCACGCCGCTGTCGATGACCTCCATGCCGTAAAGTGCTGTGATATAGGCAATCGTTCCGCCGCCACCGACGTCGATCTTGCCGAGCTCTGCCGTCTGAAATGCGACATTATGCTCATCCATCATCGCACGGATCGCCGCCAGGTACTCTGCATTTGCATCATTGCTTCCGCTCTTGCCGCGTGCTCCGGTATACTTATTAAATACCAGTCCATGTCCGAAATATGCGCTGTTCTTCTTCTCAAAGCAGGATGCAAACAGCGGATCATATGCCGCACTGACATCAGATGAGAGCATCCGGCTGCGGGAAAGTGCCCTGCGCAGCTTCAGCTCGCTGTACTCGCCCATGCACTCCAGAAGCTCTGCGACAGTATTTTCAAAGAAACGGGACTGCATACCGGTCGCACCGACGCTTCCGATCTCTTCCTTATCTACAAGCAGACAGCAGGTCGTACGCTCCTGTACCGGAATCGCAAGCTGTGCCTCCAGAGAGGTGTAAGCACACACACGGTCATCCTGTCCATAAGCCATAATCATACTGCGGTCCAGTCCGCAGTCTCTTGCCTTGTCTGCCGGTACGATCTCCAGCTCTGCTGAAAGGAAATCATCCTCCTCGATCCCGTACTTCTCCTTCAGAATACCGAGAATATTTGCCTTGACAGCCTCTTTGTCTGCCTTTTCCTCTTCCTCGCCTTCTGTCTTTGCCAGCGGGCGGCTGCCGATCAGAATGTCCAGATTCTCTCCTTCGATCACAACCTTTGCCTTCTTGTCCATCTGCTGTGCAGCCAGATGGATCAGTAAATCGGAGACAAATACGACCGGATCGTCTTCCTTCTCACCGATGCAGATCTCTACGACACTGCCATCCTTCTTTGCGACCACGCCGTGAATTGCAAGCGGAATTGTTACCCACTGATAATTCTTCACTCCACCATAATAATGAGTATCAAGGTAAGCCATCTCCGTATCCTCATACAGCGGATTCTGCTTCAGGTCCAGGCGCGGGGAATCAATATGAGCACCGAGGATCCGCATGCCATCCTCCAGCGGCTTCCTGCCGATCTGAAACAGCACAAGCATCTTTTTCATTCCGCAGGCATACACCTTATCGCCTGCCTCCAGCTTCTTTCCGGTCTTCTGCACTTCCTCCAGGCTCTGATACCCGGCTGCTCTCGCCAGACGGATCGCCTCCGCTGCACATTCCCGCTCGGTCTTTCCCGCATTCAAAAATGCCTTATAGCGTCCTGAGAGTGCCTCCAGCTCCTTTACCTGCTCATCTGTATATGTCTTCCATACATTCTCTTTCATAATTTTAAAACCTCCTGTTATTCCTTTCATAGGTCCAGCAGAACCCTCTTTTAGTATACCGCATCTTTGGCGGATAAGGAAGCGCTGTTTTATAAAAAATGCCATGCACAGAGATGATTTTCATGCACAGCATTGGTCAAAACGGATATTCACAATCCGTTTTGCTACTTGCTCATTACCGAATTGGCCTCCCGTAACTCCCTCAAAAACCCCACGGTATACGGAATGCAGATCAGAAATGCCACTGCATCCGCAATAGGCTGTGCCGCCTCGACTCCGGTCAGGCCCCAAACACGCGGCAGCAGAAAAATCACCGGAAAGAACACATAGCCCTGACGCGCAGTCGATAAAAAGGTCGCAAGACCGGTTCTCCCGATTGTCTGGAAAGTCATGTTACAGCAGATATTCAATGGCAGCAGCGCCATCGTCAGACACTGAAAGCGTAAGGCCTGTGTGCCGATCCGGACGACATCCGCATCATTGCCGATGAACAGTCGAATCAAATGCGGCGCTGCCAGATAACCCGGCACCGCACAGATCGCCATGAATACCGTTGCCGATACCGACATAAACAAAAACGCCTCCCGCACACGGTCATAACGCTTTGCCCCGTAATTGTACCCTGCTACCGGCTGATAGCCCTGCCCGAAGCCGATGAGTACGGAAAAGATCAGCATAAAAACCTTGCTGACAATCGCCATTGCCGATACCGCCGCGTCTCCGTAGCCTGCCGCCATCCAGTTCAGAGCGATCGTCGCCACACTTGCCAGTCCCTGCCGGAAAAAGGACGGCAGGCCGGATCCTATAATCCGGACGTACATACCGATATGTCGCGATGCATTTTTCCACCGCAGGTCTGCGATCGTGCGTCCGCTCACAAACATGTAAAGCAAAATGCAAAATCCCACAATCTGACTCAAACCGGTCGCAATCGCTGCACCTGCGATTCCGAGCTTCAGCCCGAAAATGAAGATCGGATCCAGAAACATATTCAGGAGACCGCCGGAAGCGATGCCGATCATCGCAAAGCGCGCTTTTCCCTCCGCACAGAGCATCTTATTCATCGTAAACGAAGCAATTAAAAACGGAGACGCATACAGGATATACTGCGCATACTCACGCGCATAAGGCCGGATTGTCTCCGTCGCGCCGAGCAGACCGACCAGCGGATCCAGAAAGCAGCATCCCATCACGGCAACCAGCAAGCCAAGTACCAGCGAAAAATAAAATCCGCTCGCTGCCACCTTGGAAGCCGTCTCATCCTTTTTCTCTCCAAGCAGCCGGGACATCCAGCTTCCGGAGCCCATTCCGATCATGAAGCCTAAGCTCTGTATCAGCCCCATCAATGACATCACGATACCGACCGCACCGGAAGCACTCGTTCCGAGCTTTGAAACAAAGTAGGTATCCGCGGTATTGTAAATCGCCGTCACAATCATACTGATGATCGTCGGCACTGCAAGTGATAAAATCAGACCCGGTATCTTCTCTCCGGTCATCTTCCGGAATTGGGCCTCTTTTCTGTCCTCTCCCATATCAAATTCCTTTCTGTTCATATTTTCTTCTATTGTTCTGTTTTTTTACAATTGTTATCTCTTATCTAAAACAGGCTGTCCTGTGAGCGTTTGCCACAGACAGCCTGTTTCTATTTTCGTTTATAAGTATTGCCTCAGCAAATCTCCGCTCCGGATGGCATCTTCTTCTCTGGCACCATCAGCGACAGCTCTCCGTTCTCATCCTCCGCACACAGCAGCATTCCTTCTGAAAGGACACCTGCCAGCTTTGCCGGCTTCAGATTCACCAGAACCATCACCTTCTTGCCGACCATTTCCTCCGGCGTATAATGCGCCTTGATACCGGATACGATCTGCTTTACCTGACTTCCGATCTTTACCTGAGAGCAGAGCAGCTTTTTCGACTTCTTTACAGCCTCACATGCAATGATCTCACCTACCTGGAACTGCAGCTTTTCAAAGTCATCAAAGGTGATCTCTTCCTTTGGCTCGATGTCGATACCCTTCTCCTCTTCAGCAGCCTTTTCTTCCGTGCTTCCTGCCTCTGCAGCCGCTGCGGCAGCCTGTGCCTCATGCAGCTTCTCTGCGCGCTCCAGCACCTCTTTTACATCCTGGCGTGCGAACAGGATTTCCGGCTGATCCGTTACCCTTGTGCCGGACTCATACAGTCCGAATGTATTCATCTCATCCAGGCTGCGCTTCTTCGCATTCAGCTGTGTCAGAATCTTCTCTGACGTATCCGGCATAAAGGACTCCAGAAGGGAGGCACCGATCGCAATGCTCTCGGTCAGATTGTAAAGCACGGTCGCAAGACGATCCTGCTTTGCCTCATCTTTTGCCAGTGCCCACGGCATCGTCTCATCAATATACTTATTGCAGCGCTTGAACAGCGTGAATATCTCCGTGATCGCATCTGCCACACGCAGATCGTCCATCTTCTTGCTAACCTTGCCCGGAACCGCGAGCGCTACTGCCTTCAGCTCTTCATCCACCGGCTCAGATACGCCTGCATTCCTCACCACACCACCAAAATACTTGTTGGTCATGGAGATCGTGCGGTTCACAAGGTTGCCAAGCGTATTGGCCAGATCGGAGTTCATACGCTCTACCATCAGCTCCCAGGAAATGACACCGTCATTGTCGAACGGCATCTCATGCAGTACGAAGTAGCGCACCGCATCTACGCCAAAGAAATCAACGAGGTCATCGGCATACAGCACATTTCCCTTGGACTTGCTCATCTTTCCATCGCCCTGCAGCAGCCAAGGATGCCCGAATACCTGCTTCGGAAGCGGAAGACCGAGCGCCATCAGAAAGATCGGCCAGTAAATCGTATGGAAACGGATGATATCTTTTCCGATCAGGTGCAGGTCTGCCGGCCAGTTTTTCTGAAACAGCTCACTGCTGTTGCCGTCACAGTCATAGCCGATACCTGTGATATAGTTGGTCAGTGCATCCAGCCATACATATACGACATGCTTGTCATCAAAGTCGACCGGAATGCCCCATTTGAAGGATGTTCTCGATACACACAGATCCTGCAGACCCGGCAGCAGGAAGTTGTTCATCATCTCGTTTTTTCTGGATACCGGCTGGATAAATTCCGGATGTGTATTGATATGTTCAATCAGACGGTCTGCATATTTGCTCATTTTAAAGAAATATGCCTCCTCCTTCGCCGGCTTTACCTCACGTCCGCAATCCGGGCATTTGCCGTCTACGAGCTGAGACTCCGTCCAGAAGGACTCGCACGGCGTACAGTACAGTCCCTCGTAAGAGCTCTTGTAAATATCCCCCTGCTCATACAGCTTTTTGAAAATCTTCTGTACCTGCAGCTCATGCTCCGGATCCGTTGTACGGATAAATTTGTCATAGGACGTATTCATCAGATCCCAGATACGACGGATCTCGCCTGCAACCTTATCAACATGCTGCTTTGGTGTGATCCCGGCTGCTTCGGCCTTCAGTTCGATCTTCTGACCATGCTCATCGGTGCCTGTCTGAAAAAACACATCATATCCCTGCTCTCTTTTGAACCGGGCAATGCTGTCTGCCAGCACGATCTCATACGTATTTCCAATGTGCGGCTTGCCGGATGCATACGCAATCGCGGTCGTAATATAATATTTTGGTTTACTCATCGTAACTCCTCCTTTTCCTGCGGGTAGCAAGCCCCCACCCACTGCTTATTGCTCCGCGCAATTGAAGCAGGAGCCTTGCTTGACTCGATAAAAAAGCAGCCCTGTCTCTTTCCAGAAGACGAGCTGCCCCGTGATACCACTTCTATTCATCCACACCTCGCAGCGCAGACCTCTGTGGGTACTCCCATACCCCGTCGCTGTAACAGGCGAACCTGTCATGTCCTAACCGCACGATCTGTCTTATGATCCATCTGCCGCTCGGACATGCCTCTCAGAAGCCATCTTCCATTCACCTTGTCACTTCCCTCTCAGCCTCCGGGAATTCTCTGTAATGACAGTCGTGCATGTACTCTCTTCGTCACGGTGTTTTTGTTTATGACTATAGTTTATCGTAGCACATACGTTTGTATTTGTAAAGTCTGTAAATTTTACTTCTTCAGATATTTTTTCACTTCTTCTGCTGATCGGTTCAGCACCAGTTCTTCCGGAAAGTCCAGTTTTGTCAGCAGTTCTCTTGCCATATCGAATTCCCCGATCAGTGTATCAAAGTGGGCATCGCTGTCCATCACGACCGGTACCTGATATTTTTTGCAGTAGTTTAACATGATCGTATCGTTCTCTACCGCATGGATACGGCTGCAGCCGGGATCCATGGAATGGTTATTCAGTTCCAGGATCTTTCCGTATTCTTTTGCTTCCTGTACCAGTGCCTCGTAGTCCACTTCATATCTTCCGTCATCCGGATGACCGATGATATTGACGCATGGATTCTTCATGGCGTTCAGATACGCTTCCGTGTTCTCCTGACAGCTTCCCGGTTCCATGCACGGGGTATGCAGGCTGGCGATGATGATATCCAGCTTTTCCATAGTCTTCTGCGGAAGATCTACGGTTCCTTTCGCATCCAGAATATTGACCTCAGACCCCAGCACCAGTTCGACGCCATACAGTT